>Ga0073928_10001575_pt1 | contig 43131 bp, 43 predicted proteins | sample PaiPotPPA55metaG_FD_76969 | JGI IMG/M metagenome (GOLD analysis project Ga0073928, IMG submission 76969) | Iron sulfur acid spring bacterial and archeal communities from Banff, Canada, to study Microbial Dark Matter (Phase II) - Paint Pots PPA... ...
CGTAACCGGTCCCGTTCTCGTTGGCTCAAAGCGATTCGCTCCGTTTCCATGGGGCCCTCGGCCACCTATGAAAGCGGACATTTCTACTTTGCACAAACCGGACATTCTCATTTTGCAGCGACATTGTGTCCCCCGTTTGTTGACTTGCCTGCTCACGCAAAATAAGATTTGCCACACATGCCGGGCTATAATTCCTTCCTCGGACAAACGATTTCGCATTACCGCATCGTCGAGAAGCTTGGCGGCGGCGGCATGGGCGTCGTTTATAAAGCGGAAGACACGCGCCTGCACCGCTTTGTTGCCCTGAAATTTCTACCGGACGATGTGGCCAGCAATCCGCAGTCGCTGGCGCGATTCCAACGCGAAGCGCAAGCGGCCTCCGCCCTGAACCATCCCAACATCTGCACGATTTACGATATCGGAGAAGAGAGCGGCAAAGCGTTTATTGCCATGGAGTATCTGGAGGGCAAAACGCTGAAGTACGCCATCGGCGGCCGCGCGATGGAACTGGAATCGCTGCTGACCATTGCAATTGATATGGCCGATGGATTGGACGCGGCGCACAGCAAAGGCATCGTGCATCGCGACATCAAGCCGGCAAATATTTTTGTCAACGAGCGCGGACACGCGAAGATCCTGGATTTTGGATTGGCAAAAGTCAGCGACGCGAAATGCTCGGCGGATAATAGGGAAACGCAGGCGACTCAAGAGATCGATTCGGCGCATCTGACCAGCCCCGGCAGCGCCATAGGAACCGTTTCGTATGTGTCTCCGGAGCAGGCGAAAGCCAAGGAACTGGACCCGCGCACCGATCTGTTTTCGTTTGGCGCGGTGCTCTACGAGATGGCCACAGGACAACTGCCGTTTCAAGGTGACAGTACCGCGACGATTTACGACGCCATCCTGAACCGCGTGCCAACGGCGCCGGTGCGGCTCAATCCCAACTTGCCGGTGCGACTGGAAGAGATCATCAATCGCGGGTTGGAAAAGGATCGCGATCTGCGTTACCAGAGCGCGCGTGATTTACGCGCCGAGCTGCAGCGGTTGAAGCGGGATACGGACAGCGGGCGCAGTGCCGATGGTGCAAGGGAGCAGCGGGCAAAACACACCCTCCCAAAATGCGCCGGCATCGGGATCGGCTGAGACTGCAACGGCATCGCCGTCCGGCACACAGGGAGTTGCCGCTCCTACCGCGGCCGCGGCTCCAGGAATCTCCTGGAAATTGCTTGTGCCGGTCTCCACGCTTCTGCTGGCGGGACTGGTTGCGGGCGGTTGGTACTGGCGTTTCCATTCGGCGGCGCCAGCACCCAGTGCCGCGGCCTTGACGGAGAAAGATACAGTTGTATTGGCGGATTTCGAGAACAAGACCGGGGACACGGTATTTGACGATGCGCTGAAGCAGGCGCTGGCGGTGGAGTTGGGGCAGTCTCCTTTCCTGAACGTGCTCTCGGACCGTAAAGTCAGTGACACGCTGGGAATGATGAGCCGACCCAAGAACGAGCGCATCACCGCGGACGTCGGCCGGTAGCTATGCGTGCGCACGGGAAGCAAGGCAGTGCTGGGTGGGACCGTTTCCAGCTTCGGCAGCCATTATCTGATCGACCTGGGTGCGGTAGCGTGCAATTCGGGCGACACTTTGGCGAAGGAACAGGCGGAAGCCGCCAGCAAGGAAGAGGTGCTGAAGGCTCTGAGCAAAGCGTCCTCCAGTCTGCGCATTAAGCTGGGAGAGTCGCTGCCGTCGGTGCAGAAGTTCGAGGTTCCGGTAGAAGCCACGACCGCATCTTTGGAAGCGCTGAAGAATTACAGCATGGCAATCACCGCGACATGCGAACGAGGTTCCGCATCGAGCATCCCGTTTTTCAAGCGGGCGATCGAACTAGATCCTAATTTCGCGACGGGGTACAGCGGCTTAGCCATAGCATATGGCAATCTCAATCAACGAATGCTGGCGCTGGAAAATGCGGCCAAGGCTTATGCATTGCGGGAGCGAGTGAGCGAGCGGGAGAAACTCCGGATTGCTGCGACTTATTTCAGTACAACGGGAGAGATGGAGAAGGAGACCCAGACCTACGAACTGTGGACCGTCAACTATCCCAGGGATTTCGTTCCGCAAGGCAATTTGGGCACCTGCTATGCCAACCTGGGACAGCATGAAAAATCCCTCCGCGAGAGTCAGGAAGCATTGCGGCTTGCACCGTCTGTGACCGATTATACGAATATAGGCCTGGAATACATCAATCTGAACCAACTGGATCGAGCCAAAGCCACGCTGGATGAGGCCCTGGCCCACAATCTTTGGAGTCGGCGCGCTTGGCGGAATCCACCGCTCGGCGGGAAAAGTCCCGCGCCTTGCTCATCCGTCCGTAGTACGCTTCGGTGTCCGATTGCGTCGACAGCAGCGCGTCCTCATCCCCGGGCTTTCCGGAACCCCAGGCAAGTTGCTGTTCCATCTGGCCGCATCTCCCCGCAGAAAGGCGAGAAGGTAGATGATCGAGGGGCGGGACGTGAAGTTGATAGCAGCGCTTGCCCTGGCTCGTGCGGGCGATGGGGGGCGAAAGCCAAGGCAGCCTATCAGGAGTTTTTCACAATTTGGAAAGACGCCGATCCAGACATTCCCATCCTCATCGCTGCCAAGGTGGAATACGCCAAGCTGTAGTCACTTGGTGAAATTCAGCGCTCAAGTTTTGTCGACTTGCCTGATTTGTCAAACCGGACATGTTCGTTTCAGTACCCACATGGAGGGTTGAGCGCGTTACCAGGACATGGCGGTTTGCTGAGTTAGGTGTTCGAGCCTCTTACTTCGGTGGCTGTGCGGACTGGTTTTCACTTGTCGGCGGCACGATCCCCTTCAGTCGCAGATAGGTCACCATGTTCCCATAGTGCTCATCCGTGTGCGCCGTATTGATCGAGAACAACGTCAGCTTCGCTAGGTCGAAGTTGAAGAATTTCACCATCTGGCTGCCTTTTGCATCAGTCATGCTGTCGAATGCCTTGTTGCAGTACGCCACTCCGTCCTTGAGCGCAGCCACGAGGTCCGCCTTTGACGTCTTCGTTTTTTCGATGTCCTTTGCTGGGTTTGCTTCACCTATGGCTTGCGAGCAGAACATGTACGAAGCGTCGGCCACATGGCCAACGAGCTGGCCAAAAGTGCGAACTTCCGGTGTCGGCTTGAAGGCGTAGTTTTCTTCCGGCATTTTCTGCGCCGCACCGACGACCGCGCTACTTACAAACGAGTAAAAACCTTTTTCGCTCGCGGCAATCGGGTTCGCGGGCGGAGTGGACTGCGCCGGTGGAGCGGACGACATCGGTGGTTTCTCCTGCCCGAGCAGAGCAACGGGAACTGCCATCAATGCGACAAACACAAAACCGAGTCTTTTGTTCATGAAACTCCTTTCGGGAAATCGTGCCACCTTGCGGGTCATAAACACCCGCAATCTACTATACGCACGAAGTGCCGAGTTGTTTCGCGTCAGACAGCTAAGTCGCGTTACCGGACAAATGAAGTCCCGGTACTCTCCGCTCTCAAGTCCTCGATTTCTTGGTTCGGCACACAAACTGGCCCATCACCGGAGAAGCAAGTCTTTTCCGTCTTGCTGCCGCGCAATATAAATGGGGCACAGCAACCAGACGATCACGCTTAAGCATTAGGCTCAGTGGGTTCGTGAGCGCCAAGAACAGCTAGAAGCGGACGCGCGGAACGTTCAGCGAAAATACGCGCGATATCCGCTAGATGGAGAAACCGTTGTTTCGCAAATTCAATGAAAACAAAAAGTTAGAATGGTGGAGGCGGGGGAGTCGGAATATTCAGCGGTATTGAAAACACGGAACTTATTGATTGTTCGAAACGCTCAAAACGCAGAAAACGGCAAAATTGCGTCTAACTGGAACGTATCTGGAACGCGAGATTATTCATTTGCCAAACGAAATGCAGGTTACGCGTCACTCTTTTTTCTGAGTTGCCGACTCGTTCTGAAGCCCGCGGGTCCGCGCGTCCTTCAATGATCTTGACCGGCGTTCTGTTGCACTGTACCTTTACAGTGATACAGTTATATAACATGTTTTTTAAACTCACTCCTACGACGGGGCAGCCTCTCTACCTGCAATTGATGCAACAAATTCGGCACGCAGCGGAAACCGGCGCGTTACGCGATGGCGATCAGTTGCCAGGCATCCGAACTCTCGCTGAAGAGTTAGTTGTCAGTCCCAATACGGTTGCTAAAGCGTATTCAGAGCTTGAGCACGAAGGACTGCTCGAATTGCGCCCTGGCTCCGGCGCATTTGTCTGTGTGAAGCGCCGGACCCGGTCCTTAGCAGACCGAGTGCAAGTTGCACGGCACCGGATTCGAGATCTTGTCGAGGGACTGCGGGAGGAGGGCCTCTTAGATGAGGAGATCCGTCGTGCGTTCGAGGCAGAACTTCTTTACCCGGCTGAGATTGCGAGAAAGTGATGACGAACGAAGCCGTCATACTGACGCATGAACTCATCAAGTCCTATGGGAATGCAGAAGCCGTCCGAGGACTGAATCTATCGGTTGGCCGGAACAGTATAACTGCGTTTCTCGGCCGAAATGGCGCTGGTAAAAGCACCACCATCAAAATGCTGCTCGGCATGATCCGGCCTACTGCCGGATCGGGCACCATCCTTGGAAAGCAGATGACCAACGCTGAAGAGAACCGCGAACTGCGTCGGCGGGTCGCTTATGTCGCCGAGGACAAACCGTTATATGGGTACATGACGGTTGAGCAGACGATTCGCTTTGCGAGTTCGTTCTATCCTGACTGGCGCAGAGAGCTCGAACAAAAGCTTCTGCGTGACTACGAATTGCCGCTTGGCCGGAAGGTCAAGATGCTTTCCAAAGGGATGCGGACTAAACTGGCTCTACTGCTAGCATTTGCTCGGCGGCCCAACTTACTAATCCTAGATGAGCCAAGTGAAGGACTCGATCCGGTAGGGATTGAACATCTTCTTCAAGCCTTAGTTGCGCAGTCAGCCGAGGGTGTAGCTGTTTTCTTCTCCTCACACCAAATTGCCGAAGTTGAACGCGTAGCCGACCACGTCTGCATTCTTGAAAAAGGAAGTTTGTTGGTGGACGCGCCGCTCGACCAGTTGCGCCAATTTTATCGACGGATTGATTTGGTGTTTCCGTTTCCACCGACTGAGCGCGAGTTTCGCATTCCCGGAGTTGAAAGAATCCAAACGAGCGGACACCAGATGAGCGTGTTTGCAAGCAGGAATGCGGCGGCAGTGATTGAACGCGCGCACGACTTGAATGTCGTTTCTGTCGAGGTCGCACCGGTAGGATTGCGCGACATATTCCTGGAGACTGTAAAGGAGAGTTGAACGTGCTTTGGTACAAGGCTTGGCTCGAGACTCGATCTAGATTCCTGATCTGCCTGGCAACTCTGACGCTCTTCAGCGGAATCTTCGTCCATCATGCTGAAGGACTCGTACGTCTGGAATCGCAGTCAGATTTCAACCGTCTTCTGTTTGTGAATCAGCAGTTCCTCGTCATCATGTGGGTATTGGCCGTTGTCTTAATGGGAATGGGAGGAATCGTTCGTGAAAAGGCGCTTGGGACCTCGTCATTGACCCTGGCTCTGCCTGTTAGCAGGGCGCGTCTGCTGGGCGTCCGTGTTGGAATGGGCGTTCTTGAGGCAATTGTGTTAGGCGTTGTGCCTTGGGTTGCAGTATTTTTCGTTTCGTCCTTTGCAAGAAAACCAATTTTGATCACTCAGGTGGCGTCGTATATCCTGCTTTTGGTTGGAGGGGGCCTGGTCTATTTTGCCTTGGCGGTATTGGTTTCATCATTAGTCTCGGGCGAATACACAGCTCCAGCCCTCGCTTTTGGAATAGTGCTGCTAGCCGCAATGCTGTTCGATGCGTGGCTTCGCCAGTTCAACCTCTGGCGATTGGTGACCGGCGATTTTTCAATAGACCGAAGCACCTATCTTCTCTCGGGACATTTACCTTGGTTAGGCATCCTTTCCAGCTTATCCGTTGCTGTACTGATGGTGCTGGTATCGACCATCGTCGTGCAAAGACGAGAATTCTGAATTCTACCGGTTGCAGGACGGAACTTCCCGTCGAGACAAATAAACACAGTCCTGTTGGGTTTCAGTGCAATCTGGCAGCGCTTTGGTAGGTCCAGAGGTTTTCGCACATTTGTTTGAGGCATGGCCCGGTGGTGCTTTGGCTCACCGTGGGGATCCGAAAGTTTTTTCGGAGGCATTCATGCGGTTTCACTCGCCCGCCGTCGGGTGGCAAATGCTACAACTATTCTGGTAACATGCTACAATACTTACAAGAGTTACATATTCAGGAGATCGTCATGAGAACAACCCATTCGATGGTCATAAGCATGCGTCTGCCGCTGGAGAGCGGAAAGCGTCTTAAGCGCATGGCGAATCGGCATGGATGGACTCCCAGCGACGCGAGCGCGCGTCTGGTTGAGGAAGGCTTAAGGCGGTCGGAATTTGCGTTCATCGACTTTCGCGATTCACCCGCTGGCCGACAAGCCTACGTTCAGGGGAGCACGCTCGCGGTGTGGGAGGTGATGCTGCTCGTCCGCGGCTATAAGACAGACACATCGGCTGTGGCCCGACACCTCAGGTGGCCAGAGGTAAGAGTTCATGCAGCCGTCAATTATGCGAAAGCGTTTCCGGAAGAGATCAAGGAGGTTATGGCCGAGAATGATTCGATGGATTTTGGGGTTCTAAAACGTATGTTACCCCAGGCCGCCGACTTCGTTTCCAGGAAAGCGACGAAAAACTGACGTGCTCAAATTTCTTCTCGACGAGCATATCTCGCCGGATGTGGCCGATGGTCTGCGCAGGCGCAATCGGACCATAATAGTTCGCTATATGGTGGAATGGGAAAACGGAGACTTCCTCGGACAAGAAGACTCCGCTTGCCTGCAAGAAGCGGCCACACAAGGGTTGACGCTTGTTACATATGACCGAAGAACGATTCCGCCGTTGCTCAAAGCCTGGGCGGAAGAAGAGCGAATGCACGGTGGCGTCGTTTTTGTTGACGAAAAGACCATCTCCCTGACGGATATCGGTGGCCTGGTTTGGGCACTCACAAGACTGTTAAAGGAAACGGGGAAATGGGACTGGACCAACCGAGTCTCCTTCCTGCGGCGTTGACGCCGATCACCGTGTGTTGCAGTGCTTAGCACCAAACTAACGCGGCTGGCAGCTATCTAGCCCATCTCCAAATTGGAACGTATCTGGAGCTCAGAGAGACAAAAAGTACTGTAATCTTATCATTATAAGTAAGTTATAATGGTGGAGGCGGGGGGAGTCGGAACAAATGGTCGTACTGAAAACGCGCAACTTATTGATTTCTCGAGACGCACAAAACGCCAAAAACTCGAAAAACGCGGCCAACTGGAACGTATCTGGAACACCGCCTAAGGCTGCCAGGACGTTGCGCCCCGGAATCGCTCCTAGGGGTCGATGTCGCCCATAACGGTAAACATTCGGGTCAAGAACGCCTTCTGTCGATGACCGCGATGATTTTGCGCCCAGCATCGTGTCCCGCGTTACGAAACGTTTCTCGAGAAGAGTCAGCATCGTGATACCAAACTTGTTCCAAGGTGACTCGGACCTCCGTGAGCGGGTCTGGCTCCGCGTTCGTCAGAACGTCAAGCATGCCAAGAATGAAGGAATCGGGCCATCCAACATTCAACTTCTCCAACTCCTCCTTGTCTTGTCTTCAACGCGATCCTCTACCTCGAAAGTTTTCGCCGGATGCAACGTCAACCGAACTTTTGCAAACTCGGATTTGGAACCTTGGATGCGCTCTCCAATGACGGTAATAGGAGCCTTCAGAATCCTTGAGTTCCTGCCCTGCCATCTTTCGTCCCAAAGCGTGAGATAGTTTTTCATGACTCCGTTTTGTTCCCTCTTGGCGTGCAAGCCATATATAGGTCAAATGCGTGGCAAAGCATGAGGAAGGCGAGTCGCTGGTCGACCTGCCCTATCTCTGCTTCGTACCGGACTGGCGTGCTGATGCCAGATAGTGCTGATCAAGCGCTTGCCGGATCAGGGTCTTGATTACGGCTTGGCGGCTAATGTTTAGTTCCTTCGCCGCATTATCCAATTCGTCCAGCATCGGCGACGCGAAGTCTACATTTACACGCTGGATTGGGCTCATCATTTGACCCGCGTTCGTGAAAAAGCGCGAGACGTCCTTTCCCTTGTCGGCCAGACGGGCAATGTTCTCGGCGGACATCGCTCTCTTCTTTTTACGAGTGCTCCTCATAAAGTTGTTGCTCCTCGGTTGTCGCTTTCCAAAGTGTCACGAGATGATAGTATTCGCCGTCTTCGTCTTCCCTTATTTCAAAAATGAGAGCGTACAGCTTTTGTCTCACCCAGCCAATCGCCCGATACTGCTCTGGCATGTCGGAGCGCTGGTCAAGGTAGTAGGGCTGCTCAAAGATCTCCTGCGCCTCCTCAAAGCCGATCCCGCGTTTGGGATTCGCCCTTAAGCGTTTGCTCTTCTGTGCGTCAAAGTCGAAGCGCATTCTGGTATAACTGTTATACCAGAATTATCCATCTATATCCATTCGCTTCTTATACCTGATTCCGGACGAGGTGGAGGTGATAGCATTTCCCCCGCCTCCAGTACCAGAACGCCCTTGGAACCATCTGGAACGCGGATACACCCGCAACGCTGTAACTTATTGATTACAGAGGATTGAATATGGTGGAGGCGGGGGGAGTCGAACCCCCGTCCGAAAAGCGCTACGCCACGAAGCCTACATGCTTATCTCAGTTCGATTGGTTTCGCCAGCCGCGCTTAGAACGAGCAAGAAACGCAGCCGACTAGTCCGATGTTTCTCGCCCGCACCTTACGGACCGAAAGGTTTGGGCCAGCTCACTGTGTGACGCCTCGATCCGGGCCCATGAGCGAAGTCCGGGGAAGCGTGCGCTTAATTAATTAAGCAGCAAGTGCCAAGTTGTTGTTGGCAGTTCTAGTTTCCATCCAGTTACGGGCGGTTGGACCCCGGCATGCCTTCGAGACGCGACAGCTTCCGTCGAAACCGTGTCGCCCCCTGGACGCTATTTTACCATCTTTGCCGTTCGGGCGTCCGGGAAGTTGGCTGGGAGCATTGCCTTTGGATCGAGTTTACAGTTCACAGTCGACAGTTCCTACAGCCCTGCTCCCAGCTAGGTCGAGCATTCTGGCTATGGACGACGGCTTTTCCATGTTCTTTCCGCATCCGGGTGACGGTCGACCCGCGTCCGCCGTCGCAGCCGACTCAAACTCCCCGGGTTACTCGAGAAGGGACGGTGCTCGCCGTCCCCTCTGAGCAGTCCGATCTGTGCTCACATCACGCTTTGGCAGCAGATGCCGCTTGAGAGCGCATTTGCTGCATGAATTGCCGCATGGCGGCGATATGGCCGGGGTTGCGGCGCTCCGACCAGGCTTCGTATCGCTTTGCCGCCTGTTCGAGGTGCGCCAGGATTTGTTTGTTGACGAAGCGCTCGCGGAACGCCGGAACGACGGGCTTGACCGCTTCCCAGACGCCGAAGAGTTCGCCGCTGGTTTCAAAAAAGAGGTCTTCGTGCAGGAGGCCGTAATTGAGCAGCGCGGAGGCTTGCTCCCAGTAGCCGATGACCATTCCTACGCAGGTCCCTGATTCGCTGCCCATCGGAGCGATGCGCATGGCGTCGTCGATGGAATTCACGATGTAGTTCTTGGCGAACCAATCGCGCGCTTGGCGTAACTTGGCTTCTCGCCGTTGGTCGTAGACCTGAAGATGAAGTTGCGCTTGCTCATGTGTCGGTTTTCCTTCCATGGTTCTTGTCCCTTCCTTTAATTGATTTGGTTTGAATCAACTGCGGTAGCCGAAGCTTCTGGCCTCGGTTTAGCCCCGGGTGCACACGACGCTGGGTTTACCGACTTCAGTGGAGCCGAACCTCGCCATCTTAACGTCGTTCGACGCAGGTGGGAATCGACAAGTAAGTCTCTCCGGTATTAATACGGCGCTCAGAGGGGGAGAAATGCCCAGAGCAGGAGGACTAATGTTGACTATTTAACTGGGCACAGGGGTAGCGCGGGCTGGTTGACGCCGTGCCCTGCCCCTACCAGAATAAAATCTTGGGAGGCTTGCGGCCGAATCGGGCCGACTTGGCTATGTCCAACGAAGCTAATGCCGTCGAACAGGCCGTGGCTCGCGCCCTTCGGGATAGCCTGGAGCGGTTGCAGCGCAATACCGACGAACTGCATCACGCCGTAAATGATGTGGTAGCGGCCTGCAGCAGCAACAAGCCGACCAATGCGTTGCCATTTTTGCTTCGTGCCCAGACCGGCGCGGCCTCGCTCTCAGCTTCGCTTGAGGTGCTCTCGCGGTTCGTTGCCCTTACGCTACAACCCAGCGCCCGTTCGCCATTGGAAGCAGAGATGTCTCGTATCGTTTCCGCGGTTGCAGTGGCGGCTCCTGCGGCCGTTCCTGAGCACGCTCCCGCTGCCTCTGAAGCGCCTCAGCCTGTGGCCGCTGGTCCAGCTTCCGAGCATTATGCTCCCGCCGAGGTCCTGCCTCCGGCACCGCCACTTCACGAGCACTCGCACGCTCCCGAAATGGAACAGCCCCGGGAGCGCGCAGACTCTTCGGAGTTCGACGTCAACAGGTTAACGACTGAGGAACAAGAGCTACATCGGCGTGCAAATCGTGTGGCCAAAGTATCCATGCAGGATATTAAGATGTTACATCCCGACCAGGTACGCCAGGGCCGCGAAAATAAAGATCTGTGCATCAGACTGAAAGACGACATTGAGAAAGCTCATCGCGAATACGATCGAAGATTCAAACCAATCATGGACCACCCAGTGGATTACTTTTACCGGTGGATGGTGGAAATTCTCGCGGAAGGCGACGCCAGCGCGCTCGGCGAATATCCCTACGCGGTTACGGCTCGTCAGCACTAAGAGTCCAGAAAAGTTCCTCTCGTTGCGTTGCCAGCCGGCGCGAAAATTCTGCGCGGTAGTTGTCGCTGCGCTGCTTTCTCTAACCATCTTGTCCGGCGCGTCCGCGCAAACCAAACACAAGAAAGCAAAGAAGCCGAAATCCACTCCATGCCGCGCGGGATGCAGACCCGATACCAGCGTGCCGGACGTAGGGACCAGTTCGGCGGATGATGCCACTTCGCAAAAACAACTTTCGGAGCTGGCGCGAAATCTGCACAACGCCGCTCCAGGAACTTATGAAAAACTTTCCGCTTTTGCGGGTAAACATGCTTCCGATATGTGGGGAGCGCGCGCGGCACTGGCGCTTGGCTATGATGACTATCAAAAAAATAAAGTGCTACAGGCTCTTGCATGGCTTAGCAAAGCAAAGGGCGATACGGTGCTCAGCGAATACGTACTTTTCTGGACTGCGCAATGCAAGCGCGCGCTGAAGCGCAACGCGGATGCACTCGCCGATTTGAACGCGCTTCGCCGCGACTATCCCAACACCGCGATTAAAGAACAAGTCCTCGATACGCTGGCCGTGACCGCAACCGAGACGGGGCACGCCGCAGACGCCATCGACGCTCTAAATTCTTATTCCGGCACAATCAGCAAGCCTGCACTTTTGCTGGATCGCGCCCACGCGTATCAGGCCGCGGGGCAAACGGTTCGCGCGGCGAAAGACTATCAGGCGATTTATTACAAGTATCCGCTCAGCGACGAAGCCAAAGCCGCTGGCGCCGCTCTTCCCACCTTGCAGAAAACGTTACGCAACGAATTTCCTTACGCCCCCGCCGAGATGCAGGAACAACGCGCACAGGTGTTTGCCGACGCGCACAAATGGCGCGAGGCGCGGCCCGAATTTGAAAAGCTCGTCGGAATGTTGCAGGAGCCGACAAATCCGGTACGACAGCGAGCGCAACTTCGCCTGGCGCAATGCAAGGTGCAGCTCAAACTTCCTTTGACACTGCTTTCTTCGCTGGTCACGCCTGACCCGGAAGTCGATGCCGAGCGGCTGTTCGTCCTTTCGCAGTTCCAGCGCGCTGCCAAAAATGAATCCGCGATGCTGGCCACTATCGAAGACCTGGGCAAAAAATATCCGGAGAGCAAGTGGACTGAAGAAGGCTACATGCAAGCGGGGAATTATTATTGGGTGCTGCTCGATCGGCCGAAAGCTGCTGCCTATTACCAGCGCGTGCTACAGGTGAATCCCAATGGAAAAAATGATTATAACGCTGAATGGCGCATTGCCTGGGTTGCTTACGTCAGTCGCCAGCCTGATGCCGACGAGAAACTGAAAACATTTCTGCTCAAGTATCCGGTTTCTGCGAATGCGGTGGACGCGCTGTATTGGCTCGGGCGATTTTCCGAGCGCAGCGGAAATCCCGCACACGCGCGCAGTTTCTATAACAAGGCAATGGACCGTTTTCCGGAAACTTATTTTGGTTTTGCCTCCGCCGAACGCCTTAGCAAACTTGGGCCCGGCGAGGAGAATCCTCCAGACTTTCTGGGGAGTATTCCGCCGCCCCCGCCGCTTCGTCCATTTGATGAGCCAGTGCCGCCTTCTGCCGTGGATCGCTGGGTGCGCGCCCAGGCCCTGCGAGCAATTGCATTTGATTCTTCGGCTGAACTGGAATTGAAGAATGCGTTTTTTGCCACCGGCTCGCCGCGTTTTCTGATTGAGGCGTCGCAAGCGGCTTTTGACCAGGGCCACTTCGCGGCCGGAATGGCGTATGCGCGGCTGGGTGTTCCCAGTTTCGATTCGCGCAAGCTGAACGAATTACCGCTCAGCGCCTGGAAAGCGCTCTATCCTTTACCGTACGAAACATCGGTGCGCCGCGAGTCCGGAAAAAACGCACTGGACCCCATGATCGTTGCCGGCCTGATTCGCCAGGAATCGACATTTCAGGCGGACATCGTTTCGCATGCCAACGCCGTAGGGCTGATGCAACTGCTTCCCAAGACCGCGAAAATTATGGCCAAACAAAAGCGCTTGAAATACGCAAAGAATAAATTATTCGACCCCGAATACAACATTGAGCTGGGAACCTATTATTTCAAGGGCTTGGTGAATCTTACGGGCGCGCCGGAGTACGCTCTTGCCGCTTACAATGCCGGCGAAGATCGCATTGCACTCTGGAAGTCGGAACGTATTTATGAAGAAGTTCCGGAACTTGTTGAGTCCATTCCATTCTCAGAGACTCGCGACTATGTGCAAATCGTGTTGCGCAACGCCGCGCTGTACCGGATGATTTATGCGCCGGTTGCGAAGCCGGTTTCGACGGTATCGAGGTCGTCCGGAGCCACGTCTGTCAGCTCAGGGTTTGTAAGTACAACTTTTTCACCTCAGGGCCTGTAAGTACAGGCCCTGAAACCTGGCAAAGCCGCTGACCCGGCTGTGATGCGCCAGCCTGGCGGAGAAATAATGAGCAGCCCTGAATCGAAAATGGCGCAAATTTCCCGGCGCATGATTTCGGCCAAGGCCGAACAATTCACTGAGTCGGTCATTCGCGAGATGACTCGTCTGGCGATGAAGCACGGTGCCGTGAATCTTTCGCAAGGTTTTCCAGATTTCGCGGCGCCTGCCGAAGTAAAGGAAGCCGCCCGACAGGCCATCTCCGACGACATCAATCAATACGCGATTACCTGGGGCGCGAAGCCTTTGCGCGACGCCATCGTGGAGAAATTTGCGCGCACACAGGCCGTGCGCTACGACCCGGAAGGCGAAATAACGATCTGCTGCGGCTCTACCGAAGCCATGATGTCGGCGATGATGGCCATCATCAATCCCGGCGACGAAACCGTGGTGTTCGAACCGTTCTATGAAAATTACGGACCCGATGCGATTCTTTCCGGCGCTTCACCGCGCTTCGTGCGTATGAAACCGCCGTCAGAAAAAAATCCCGACTGGTCTTTCGATCGCGACGAACTTGCCGCCGCGTTTGGCCCCGACACCAAAGCCATCATTCTCAATACGCCTAACAATCCCACCGGCAAAGTTTTCACTCGCGATGAACTGGAATTTATCCGCGATCTCTGCGTTCGTTGGAATTCCTATTGCATCACCGACGAAATTTACGAGCATATTCTTTACGACGGCACGGAACACATCTCGATGGCTCGCCTCGACGGAATGCGCGAACGGACGATCGTCATCAATGGAATGTCCAAGACTTACAGCGTGACCGGTTGGCGGGTGGGATGGGCGCTTGCTCCTGCGGAGCCGACGCAGGCCATCCGCAAAGTTCACGATTTCCTAACGGTCGGTGCCGCCGCGCCGCTGCAGCAGGCCGGAGCCAGCGCGCTGCAGTCGCCAGATTCGTATTACGAAAATCTCGCCGCCACTTATGCGAAAAAACGCGAACGTCTGTTGAAAATTCTAGAAGCGACCGGCTTCATCGTTTACAAGCCGCGCGGCGCCTACTACATCATGACCGACATTTCACGCTTCGAGTTTCCCGCGAATGAGCCACGATTCGCGGCGGGCTCGAGGGACGTTGCCTTCGCAAAATATCTTGTACAGGAAATCGGCGTGGCTTGCGTTCCAGGTTCCAGTTTCTACAACGATCCGCAGGATGGCGCGTCGCAGGTGCGCTTCACCTTTTGTAAAAAAGAAGAAACGTTAGCCGCAGCGGAAGAACGGTTTACCAAATTGCGGATTTGATTCAGGCTGGTTTGCGGACCGCGACAGCCTGGACGGACAGATATAGCCGGTAGCGCCCGGTTACGTACACGTACCATAAGGATATTTCAATCGGTTTAGGTCGAACTAAGGATGGGGTAGGGAACTGACGGTCGGTTGCCCTGTGGTGGTTAGCACCCTACCCCGCGAGTGGTCTTGTTTCTATAGACGAGAGCAGCGGTCGAAAGGTTTCTTTTTTCGATGTAAATTATTTGTTTCCCATTTGGCTGCTCATTTAACCTAACCGAGGTCGACCGTATCCAGGTATCGCGCCACTGCCACATCCCACTGAAACCTCTCCTGGATTGCCGCCTGCAGTGCCTGTGCCGCAACGGGCTCCCCGTGCGTCAGCCAGGTTTTCTTTGGTGCGCTTTGCAACCCGCCAAGCCATCGCAGCAGCTCACTCTTTCCGGCATGCGCGGAAAGTTGTCCCATGGTAATGATCTCGGCGTTCACTGCCACTGCCTGCCCGAACAAATTTAGGATCTTGGCGCCACCCTGCAACGCGCGGCCTCGAGTGCCCTCGGCCTGAAATCCCGCCAGCAGCACCGCATTCTTCGCGTCCGGTAGTCGCTGCGCCAAGTGATGCAGCACGCGCCCCCCGGTCACCATTCCGCTGGCAGAAACAATGATGCACGGCGTCTTCACGTTATTGATGGCTTTCGAATCGTCCGCCGAACGCGTGAGATGGAAGACGTTCACGTCCAGTGGATCGCGCGTGCCGGTCGATTCCAGCCGTGCAAAATCCACGTCGTGGTCGTCCTTGTACTTCACATAAAGATCTGTCGCACTCAGCGCCATCGGGCTGTCCACATAAACCGGCACGATCGGAATTCTCTTTTCGTCTTCCAGTTGCCGCAGGTAGTACATGAAAGTTTGCGTGCGCCCAATCGCAAACGCCGGAATCACGATGCTGCCGCCGCGCTTTACAACGCGATTCACAATATCCTCAAGCAATGCTGCTGGATCGCCGGCTTCATGGTCGCGATCGCCGTAAGTCGATTCGCAGAGCAGGACGTCCGCCCTGGGTGGTGTCGCGGGATCATTCAAAATCACCTCGTCGTACCGCCCGATGTCTCCCGAAAAAACCACAATTGTTTTCTTTCCGTTCTCGGTGATCGTTAAAGCCAAACTAGTGGAACCAAGAATATGCCCGGCGTCGTAGGCGTCGAAATGAAATTCCGGAGAAACATCGAAGCCACCGCGCCTCGGCATCGGTTTCAGGAGGCGCAACATCGGATCAATATCCGCTGATGTGTAGAGCGGATCGCGATCCGTAGCGTTGCTGTGCTTCGCGTTTCGTTGCGCGCGCTCTGCATCCTCTTCTTGCAGGTGCGCGGAGTCCTTCAACGAAATGGTCGCCAACTCAATGGTCGCCGGGTTGGCGTAAATCGGTCCTTTATAGCCGTCGCGTACCAGGCATGGCAGCCAGCCGCAGTGATCCAGATGGGCATGAGTCAATACGCAGAAATCGATCGTCTTCGGGTCAACCGTCAGCGGCTTGAAGTTGCGCGCGCTCAACTCCGGCGAGCCTTGAAAAATTCCGCAATCCAGCAACAGTTTTTTCCCCGCAGCCTCCACCCAGTATTTTGATCCGGTTACAGTTCCTGCCGCTCCCAAAAAAGTTAGCTTTGCCATCGCGTCGGTCTCCGATTTTCCCTGAGAAACGGTACCCTATCCGCGCGAGAAAGGAAAACGGGCAAGCATTTAGCCTGCCCGTTGGGTCTTTTGCCTCTTCGGATACGGGGCGCAGCATGTTGCGTCCCGTCTTGGCGAGATTTCTACTTCAATCCGCCGCCGTAGCCTGTTTCTGCTGTACGACAGCGTTGATGTCCAATCCCAGCCCCTTAGCCACGCCAGTCCCATAAGCCGGATCGGCTTTGTAGAAGTGTTGGACTTGCAGTTCCTGAATCCGCCGTGGAGTTTGGCCCAGGCTGCCGACAATATTGCTGATCAGTCGGGTCTTCGCGTCCGCTGCCATTAACCGGAACAAATCTCCCGGCTGCGAGTAGTAGTCGCTATCGGAACGATGATCGTGCCGCGCCACGGTTCCCGTCACTGGCTTTGGCCGCTCCGTGTATTTCAAATCCTGCGTTGGTCCGCCAAAGCTGTTCGGCTCGTAATTCACGGATTTGCCGCCGTTTTCGTCAAACCGCGTCATTCCGTCGCGGTGGTACGTGTGATATGGGCACTGCGCCTTGTTGACCGGCAACGCGTCGTAATTCACTCCCAAACGATAACGATGCGCGTCGGGATACGAAATCAGGCGCGCTTGCAGCATTTTGTCCGGCGAATAGCCCATTCCGGGCACGATGTTGCGCGGTTCGAACGCCGCTTGCTCCACTTCCGCAAAATAATTTACGGGATTGCGGTCCAGCGCCAGTTCGCCGACTTCTTGCAGCGGATAATCCTTGTGCGGCCACACTTTGGTCAAATCGAACGGATTCAGGTGATACGTTTCCGCTTCTTTTTCCGGCATGATTTGGATGGAGACCTTCCATTTCGGGAAGTCGCCCTTCGCGATCGCGTTGAACAAATCGCGTTGCGCGTAATCCGGATCCTTGCCGCGCATTTCTTCCGCGGATTCGCCGGTAAAATTCTTGATACCCTGCTTGGTCTTGAAGTGCCACTTCACGTAGAAGAGTTCGTTCTTATCGTTGATCAGACTGTAGGTATGGCTGCTGAACCCGTCCATGTGGCGGTAGCCGTCCGGAGTGCCGCGATCCGAAAAGAGAATCGTCACTTGATGCAGAGATTCCGGCGAGAGCGACCAGAAGTCCCACATCATCGTCGGCGATTTCAAGTTTGTTTCCGGATCGCGCTTCTGGGTATGAATAAAGTCGCCAAACTTCAGCGGATCGCGAATAAAAAATACCGGCGTGTTATTTCCGGTCATGTCCCAATTGCCTTCTTCGGTATAAAACTTCAGCGCAAAACCGCGCGGATCGCGTTCCGTGTCAGCGGAGCCTTTTTCGCCACCCACTGTCGAGAAGCGAATAAACGTCGGGGTCTTCTTCCCAACGCTGCTGAACAGCTTTGCCGTCGTATATTTGGTGATGTCCTTGCTCGTGCATGCAAAATGCCCGTGTGCGCCCGAGCCCTTCGCGTGAACCACACGTTCCGGAATACGTTCGCGGTTGAAGTGCGCCATTTTTTCAAACAGCAGGTAATCCTCGAAAACGACTGGCCCGCGGGGTCCCACAGTGAGCGAATTCTGGTTATCGCCCACGGGACGACCCGCGTCCGTTGTCATCACTTGTTTTTTCTCTTCAGCCATCTTTCCTCTCGATCTTTTTCAACACTACTCTCGCTCGATGGAACTCGAGTCCGGCAGCGAGTCTCGTATCTTAGTCTTGTGTTCTCCTATTGTTCCAATATCTAGTTCAGATACAATGAATAGGCATAGCCTATATGCGATTTCTCTTGCTCGCGTGAACTTCAGCCATCGCAGAACGCGCGGCACGAGTGAAAGGGTTTGTCCGCCGTCACAGTGGACTGAGAGTCGACCAAGCGTAACCCAAGAATTATTGGCAAGGACTTAGGATTGCCTCCATGGAACTCCACCAACTCCGCTACTTCTGCGCCGTCGCCGAGTCCGGCAGTTTCTCGCGCGCCGCCGAACACTCGCACGTTTCGCAGCCATCTCTGTCACAGCAAATCCTGAAACTCGAAGCCGAACTCGGCGCTCGCCTCTTCGATCGCCTGGGCCGCTCGGTGCGCCTCACCGAAGTTGGCAAAGCTTTTCTTCCTCGCGCCCGCGCCGTGCTCCGAGAACTGGAGGCCGCTCGCGGCGACGTCGTCGAGAGCAAAGACTCCATCTCCGGGCAGGTTACTGTCGGAGTAATCCCAACCGTCGCACCATATTTTCTTCCCCCGGTGCTTGCAGCCTTTTCCAAGCGTTTCGCCGAATCCGCGGTAATCGTCGTCGAGGAAATTACGCCCGTTCTGCTAGAGCGGTTGCGAGCGGGCGCAATCGACATCGCTGTGCTCGCGCTACCCGTTCGCGGCCATGAATTTGAGTCGCTGCCTCTTCTCACTGAACCACTCTTCGCCGCACTGCCCAGAAAACATCCACTTGCGCGGCGCTCAACCATTGCTCTGCGCGATCTACGCAAAGAACCTTTCCTGCTTCTCCGCGATAAACACTGCTTCCGCGAAAACACCGTCGCCGCCTGCCATCGCGCCCGCGTTTCTCCCCGGGTAGTTTTCGAAAGCGGACAATTCTCCAGCTTGCTCGGTCTGGTCGGTGCCGGCGTAGGAGTTTCTCTGGTGCCCGCGATGGCCGTGGACCGTCGCTCGCAAGTCCGCTTCGTGCGTATTTCCGATCCCCCAGCTACACGCACCATCGGCGCTTTGACGCTACGCGGGCGTTCACTCTCTCGTGCGCACCACGCTTTTCTCTCCAGTCTTCGTAAGCCAAGCTAATCTGCTCGCGCGAAGAAGTTGCCGTTAACATTCCGGCTTGCGATATCTTCAGGATTCCGAAGGATGCGGAGCGCAATGCAACAGCCGATCAGTTGGGTCAACGAAGTGGAACTGATTTTCTTGCTGCTGCTCCTTTTTGTCGTGGTCTTTGCTTGGCTCGCGCAAGCTGGAAACTCCCTACCCCATTGTTCTGGTGGTTGCTGGCCTGCTATTGGGATTCGTTCCGGGAATTCCTAGAGTTTTTCTTAATCCAGACGTCGTGTTCTTGATCGTTTTGCCACCGCTGCTTTATTCCGCTGCCTGGCTCACTCCGTGGCGGGAATTTAAACTTAACCTGGTCAGCATCTGCATGTTGGCGTTCGGTCTGGTTGGCTTCACGGTTGTCGGAGTGGCGCAAACTTCTCACTGGGTTTTCGCAAGCTTCGATTTACGGCTCGGATTTGTACTCGGAGCAGTCGTGGCCACCACCGACGCCATCGCCGCGACTTCCATCGCTAAAAAGATCGGCCTGCCGCAGGGAATTGTGGACATCCTGGAAGGCGAAAGCCTTATCAACGATGCCACCGGTTTGCTGGCGCTGGAATTTGCCATCGCCATGGTCGTCGACGGGCGAACTCCCACGATCAGCCAGGGAATATTCCGCCTGGCCTATCTAACGAGTGCGGGGCTTGCGCTCGGCTACATTGTCGCGCGAATTGCGTAGTGGTTCGAACATCAGATTGACGATGGCCCAATCGAAATTGTTCTGAGCATTCTGATTCCGTACGCCACCATATCTGGCTGCCGAAGAAATTCACGCTTCCGGCGTACTCGCGGTCGTCGCGTGCGGGGTTTGTACATGAGCAACAAAAGCTCGCATTTTTTCTCGCCCAATGTGCGCATGCAAATCTGGGCGGTGTGGGATGCCTTCACTTTTATTTTTGAATGGGCTGGTATTCGTGTTGATCGGACTGCAACTGCCGTTCGTGCTCGCCGGCATCCGCGAATACAGCTTGCGGCAATTAATTCTCCATGGCGCGCTTTTCAGTGCCGTGGTCATTTTGCTGCGGCTGGTCTGGATGTTCCCCGGCGCCACAATCGCCAACCTGATTCGCAGAAGAGTGCTTCACCAGGACGTTGCAGTCCCTTCCGCGCGACAGGTTTTTGTGGTTGGACGGACCGGAATGCGCGGAGTGGTCGCGCTGGCTGAGGCAATCTCCTTGCCGGAAAAATTAGCCAACGGCGCGGACTTCCCGCAGCGCAACCTCATTATCTTTTTCACTTTCAGCGTGATTTTGGTCACGCTGGTGTTACAGGGCTTGACCTTGCCTCCTCTGATCCGGGCTCTGGGACTCGCCGGTGCTAGTGGCCGAAACAAAGAGCAAGACGACGCTCGCCGCCAAATGATCGCCGCGGCCTTAGCGCAACTCAGAGCGGAGCAGGAGCGCGATGGCCAACAATTTAACGATGTGTACGAGGAAATCGAAGAGCGCTACCGCCATCGCCTCGGCGCCTTGCAGGAATCTGAAAGAGATTCCGATAGTCACGAATCCGCCGCGTATGTTCTCGATACAAAGAGTTGCTTAGGCAACTGATGCGCATCGAGCGCCATACTGCCGTCAGTTTGCGCGACCAAGGCCGGCTGAATGACGAAGTTCTTCGTCGCATCGAACATGAGCTGGATCTCAGCGAGATGCGGCTTTCCTTGATGGAGTGATTCTACCGCGCTAAAGCCCAGCCATAACCCAGCGACCGTCCTCACGTCTGACAGCCGTCCCGTTACTCCTGAACCTTGCTTTCTCGCGCAGGACTTCGGCACGGCGGATTATCTGCCAGCGATTTAATTATCGGACTAAGCAACCCATTTTGCGTGCAAGAAATCTGTGTAGATACGTTCTTTCCGTATGTGAGGCCACAACATGCCAATCTTCGAACGCTTCAAGCGAGCGTCTGGATATCTGTCTGCGCTGACGTTGCTGCTTGCTCTTACTAATTCATTCTGGTTCAGTCCATCTGCACTTGCGCAGGAGTCCGCGCATTCTCCGGGCTGGGTAGTCATCTCTGTGCCTGACTATCGCGCTCTTCGCGTAAAAGCTTTTCCCGCCGAACGGGAACCTGAGCCTCCGCCTGTCGACGCCACGCTCACTCGCGTGGATTACGACCTTCGCGCCGATTCGGATTGCGCTTCCGGCACCGCCACCCTCACCGTCGACGTCCTAAAAAATGGCTGGGTGCGCGTGCCGATTCCTTCGGGGCTATTCGTTCGCGAGGCCAAGCTCGATGGCAAGCCACTTTCTCTTGCTTCGTTGTCCGTCTCGAAAGATGCAGGTCAACTTTCCGCGCTGCTCTCTCATCCCGGCCGCGCCATAATCACGTTGGCGATAGCGCTCCCTATTGCTGCTTCTGCTGGCGAAGAAAGAGTTTCGTTGCCTGCAACGTTTTCCGGCGTAACCCGCGTCGCCCTGGAAATTCCGCGCAGCGGAGTCGATCTTTCCCTTTACGGGGGACTCTTCTCTGAAACGTCCGCAGGCAAGAATCCAGCCAGCAGCACCAAGTGGACCGCTTACGGAAAAGGCGGCGAGCCAATCGTATTCTCGTGGCGACGCAAAATCGAGGAGCGTCATAACGCTTTACCTCTTCGCATGCACGGCGCGCTCACGCAGTTCGTCGGCCTTGGTGAAGATTCCACCTCGGTCAGTGCAAACGTCACTCTGGAGGTCACGCAGGGCGGCGCCAAGGAAGCGCGCATTCAGCTTCCCGAAAATCTCACGATCAATCAGGTGCAGGGAGCGCTGGTCGGTGACTGGGAAATGAAGCCCGGCGAACTGCTGATCACTTTTCTCGAGCCCGTCGAACAATCCGCCAGTTTCGTGATCACCGGCGAGGCCAGCCTGCCGCGCGACGGGCAAATCGATATTCCTCTTCTAAGCCTGGAAAATGTGGAACACGAAACCGGCGGCGTTGGCGTAGATGTGCTCGGCGCCGGTGAAATCAAGGAAGATTCGGTCAAGACGCAAGGCCTGCAGCGTGCCGATGCCAGCGATCTCGGCGAACCCGTCTCCGGCCGACAATCACCCGCGCTGCTCGCGTTTCGTACTCATGCCAACGACGCCAAATCGCAGCGCTCGCTGCATCTCGCGGTCTCTCGCTATACCCAACAAGCCGTCCTCATGGCCAATGTCCAGGAAGCGCGCTATCGCGTGCTGCTCACCAAAGACGGAAAGTCTCTGGTCGAAGCCCGCTACGCCCTGCGCAACAATCAGCGCAGCTTCGTCAAAATCACTTTGCCTCCAGGCGCCACGCTGTGGAGCGCGTCGCTTGCCGGCAAGGCTATTCGTCCCGGTTCCGGCCCTGACGCCAGCCTTCTTGTTCCACTTTCCAAAGCGCGCTCCGGCGAGGACGCTCCCGAGTTCGCTGTCGAGATCATTTACTTTGCGCCCGGTCCCGGTTGGACCGACAAAGGCCGCATGAAGCTGGCTCTTCCCGCGCTGGACCTGCCGATTTCGCGCACTGGCTTGCAAGTTTTTTACCCGCCGCAGTTCCGCCTGTCCGCCGAGACCGGTTCGTTTCATTCACAGGATTACGCCGATCCACTTTCCGCTGTGCTGACCGCGGAAAGCGAGGAGCCTCCCGTGAACAGCGCAGCGCCGAGCCGCGGCGGAGCAACGGAATTCAAGTCCGTTCTCCAAACCGCTCCGGGCGTGGCGATGGACGAAAGTATGGGACTCGCGCAGAAATCCGCAGCGGGCAAGCAGGCCGCGCAAACGCTGATCGACAAATTCCACGCCACGGAAAAAGGCTCTCGGGCTTCGGGAATTCTGCCCGTTCGCATCAACCTTCCCGCTTTCGGTCCTTCTCTTTTTCTAGTTTCAGAACTTACCTCTGAAAATCAGTCTCCGTCCGCGGAATTCAACTATCAGCAGGACAAAAAGGCAGGTGGCAAGTGAAAAATCCTCTCTCACTCCTAATAATCTTTATCCTCGCGCTGCCTTGCTACGCGCAGCAAATGCTTGAAGCGCCGCGGCCACTACCCGGCAACGTCACTCTTTCTCTGGACGAATACAATCGACTGCTAGCCCTTGCCAATCGGCCTGGAAAAAAAACAGACGCTCCGCCCGTCCCCTACGTGCTGAAACACGCCGACCTAAAATTCCACGTCGTCAACGACGATGTCATCGGCTCCATCCAATTCGATGGCGAAACCCTCGAAGCGCACGCTGCCAAAGTTCCTCTCGCTTCGGGCATGACCATCTTCGATGCGCGCCACGGCGCCAAGCCTCTTCCGCTGCTTCTCGAAAATGGCGCGCACACGGCCATCCTTCCTGGCGATTCCGAATTCGTCGTGAGCCTCGATGCCGGCATTCCACTTTCCATCGAGACTGGACGCGCGTCCTTCTCGCTTCCTGTTCCATCGGCAGGAAATGTTCGCATTACATTGACCGTTCCCGGCGAGAGGACCAACGTTCAACTTAATCACGGCATCATCACCCATCGCGCCTCTGTCAACGGCAATACGGAGATCGAAGCCACCCTGGTTCCCGGCCAAACCGCCAATGTCTGGTGGAACACTCGCGAAGTGGTCGCTCCCGCCGTGCCGCGCGAAGTCCGCTTTCTTTCCGACGTCAAATCGCTGATCTCCGTCACCGAGTCCGATCTGCAAGTCGCGGCTCTCGTCGATCTCAACGTGCTGCAGGGCGAAACCCAGCAATTCTCCGTTCCTGTTCCGGAAGGTTTTGAAGTCACCGCCGTAAACGGCGCTTCACTCGAATCCAGCGAAGTTCAGAACGGTGTCCTGCTTCTCAAAATTGCCGGCCACGGCGCAGCCGCTCACCAATTCTTGATTTCTCTCCAACGTCCTTTGAATGACGCCAATGCCACTACGCCGATCCTGGCTTTCAAGGACGCGCAACGCGAAACCGGCGAAATTTTGGTGGAAGGACAGGGCACTCTCGAATTGACCGCCAAGGAATCCGGCGGCCTCAAGCGCCTGGACATCAAGGAGGTAAATCCCTATCTGCGCGCTCTTTCGCGTTACTCGCTGCAAGCTGCGTTTCGCTATCACCGCCAGCCCGCGGAATCTCCCGCGCTGGCTCTGGAATGGACCCGCTTCCCAGACTCCAGCGTGCTCGCCGCCATCGCTGAACGCGCTACCGTCACTACGCTGGTCACTTCGGAAGGGAAGTCCCTCACCGAAGTAAAGCTCACCATTAAGAATCAGGCTCAGCCCTTTCTGAAGGTGGAACTTCCCGCGGGAGCGACCATCCTCACTGCCGAAGTCGCTGGAGAAAAAGTAAAGCCGGTGCAGGGCGCGGATGGCAATCGCGTGCCTTTGCTGCGCACAGGTTTCAGGCCCGCAGGCGCTTACACCGTTTCTTTCGTTTTTCTCCATTCCGGCGCGCCCTTCGCGAAAAAAGGCGACTCCGACATTTCCTTGCCGAAAATGGACGTGCCGATAAACGTTCTCGAATGGGAATTGTTTCTTCCGGACCGGTTCAAGGTCAAAGCTTTCACCGGAGACGCGATATCTGCGTCGCTACTCCCTGCAGAGTATCGGCTTTATTCAGACGATCTGGTACGCGGTGGTATAGGTACGGGATATGGTTCCGGAGTTGCTGGCGGCGTGGGTCTTCCCGTGAACGGACGGAATACCATGGCCCTCATGAGCCTGGCCCCAGGCGTTGCACTTGCGCAAGGCCAACTTGGCGGCTACGTTTTTGATCCCATGGGTGCAGCCATACCAAACGGCCACTTGCAAATCCAAGATCTCACCACAGGCGCGTCGTGGAGCGCCATTTCGACCGCGGATGGCTCCTGGCGAATTATCGGGCTTCCTTCCGGCACATACCAGGTCACGGCAGCCTCACCAGGATTCCAAAGCACTGTTCTGAACATCCCGTACGACGCAGCAAATCCTCATGCGTATACAATCGGCTTGCACCTCGGCTCGGTCACCAATGCCGTCACCGTGGAGGCTTCCGCCACGGAAATAAACACGGAAAACTCAACGATTTCCTCCAAAGACAAGAAACACAAAAAGGAGTTGCCCGCGGCTGCTCCTCCGCCACCAACAGCGTCAGCCAACGTTTTCAACTTGCAGCAACGTGTAGCGGGCGTTCTGCCCGTAGCCGTCGACGTTCCGCGCGCCGGATCCTCTTACCGTTTCATTCGGCCTCTCGTCGTAAACGAGGAAACCAAACTCAACTTCACGTACAAATCTAAATAGGAACGCCACGAATACGGGGGTTCAGACATAGAGGGAAACTTCGAGGATACAAAGATAGCGAAGGGATTGAGCGGCCTGACACATGGGTGACAGGATGCTTTTTGGTGGAGCCGATGGGATTCGAACCCACGACCTCCTCGATGCCATCGAGGCGCGCTCCCAACTGCGCCACGGCCCCACCGAACTTCTAGAAGTTTACCACAGGACCTTTCCCTCAGGTCCATCCGTGCCATTGCGCCGCCCCTTCTCAGCCCATACAACCTCAATACAACCTCCCGCCAGCTTTACAAGTCTTATCCTTGAGTCCAAACTTAGAACGGTAACGCACACTCAAAATGAGCATAGTCGCAAAACTAGCCACGCTGTCGCGCATCCACCTACATGCTAAGAGAATTGTTATTTTTCTGGTCTGCGCTGCGGCCCCGTTTGCAGTTCCCGCGATCGCCCAGCAGCAGGGCCCTCTGCCCCCGCCTGCCCCCGGCTCTTCTTCTTCCGGGTCTCCCGGAATGGGCAGTTCCGGATCGGCCATGCCCGTCGAAGGTGGCATGGCCCATAGCGAGTCGGCCATCGCCAGCGATCCGCCAGCCATTCCCGCCGATCAGATCATCCAGAAATTTTCCCAGCACGAATCCGAGTTTAAAAAAGAGCGCGACAATTACACCTACACGCAGACCTTTGTCATGCAAACCGTCGACCCCGACGGCAACCCCGACGGCGAATATCGCTTGACCACCGACATCAGCTTCACTCCCGAAGGCAAACGCTACGCGAAAGATACCTACGCTCCTCCTCCTTCGCTCACGCGCATTTCCATGTCGCAGCAGGACCTCAACGACCTGGAAAATATTCAACCTTTCGTACTCACTACCGAAGATTTGCCTAAATATAACGTTACCTATGTCGGCCGCCAGATCGTCGACGACCTGCACGCCTACGTTTTCGACGTGGCTCCCAAGAAAATGGAAAAAAATCAACGCTATTTCCAGGGCCGAGTATGGGTCGACGAAAAAGACCTGCAAATCGTGAAGAGTTATGGCAAAGCGGTTCCGGACATCATGAAAAAGAATAACGAAAACATCTTTCCGCACTTTGAAACTTATCGCGAAAATATCACCGGGCCTTACTGGTTTCCCACTTACACGCACGCCGACGATACTCTTCATTTCACCAGCGGCGGCGTCCACATCCGAATGACCGTCAAATACGCAAACTACAAACGCTTCGGCTCAACCCACAAAATCGGCACACCGGTCGAAATAAAGCAGTGAGAGCGCAATAATCGCGAAGCAGCAATGCTGAGCGCTTCGGCTATACTCCCTGCGTGACTCGCAAGCAAATCGCCGGTCGCGTGATTGCGACAGTCTTATTACTGACCGCATTTGCCTTCCTGCTGGATTACATCGTGCTGCGCGTCCGCATGTTACACGCCACCGCAACCTCTCCCTTCGAACACCTCACCCGCAACCGCCTTCTCGCCATAAAAGTAAAAAACGGAACCTACCAATATGAACTCGACCAAGTCAATCCCATCGAAACGTTAAGCTGTGTCCACTCGCTCTTCCCCCATTTCGGCGACCAGCCCTGCTGGTATCTGAAGCCCCGCCAGAACCTGCCCATCCCCATCAACTGATTTCTCTCTGAGATTTTTTCCAGTAGCGGGCGGCGTGCTTTGCCCGTCCTCGTCAGATTGAATCCGAATATCGTCGAATTTTCGTCCATCCTATTTGATTTTTGATGTATCCTTCGCTTGGTTGCCGCGCTCCAACAGAAATGATTGGTGGTGTGCTACCGCCCCGCCCTGGCTAGCACGCCTGGTCATCAACTCCCACTCCCCGGAGGCGTTTTATGACTTCCTTCACTTTAAATGGAAAATCGGTTTCTGTGGATGACGATCCATCCACTCCACTTTTGTGGGTCATCCGCGATTCGCTCGGCCTCACTGGGACCAAATTCGGATGCGGCATGGCCTTGTGTGGCGCTTGTACGGTGCACCTCGACGGCATGGCGATTCGCAGTTGCGTAGCTCCGCTTTCCCGTGTTTCTGGCAAGCACGTCACCACCATCGAAGGTCTTTCCGCGGATAATTCGCACCCTGTTCAGCGCGCCTGGATCGAAATCGACGTTCCGCAATGCGGGTACTGCCAGTCCGGACAGATCATGAGCGCCGCGGTTCTGCTCCAGCAAAATCCCAAGCCGACCGACGAGGATATCGATGAAGCGATGTCCGGCAACATCTGTCGCTGCGGAACTTATCAACGCATCCGGCGCGCCATTCATCGCGCTGCGGAAATTTCCGCCGGGGCTGGTCATGCACAAGCGAAGGTGGCGCAATGACTTCGGGGCTTCTTGAAAAAGGAAAAAATGTCGGCCGCCGCGAATTTCTGAAAACTTCTGCCGCCGTCACCGGAGGACTGTGCATCGCAGCCTACATCCCCGAGCTCGGTGCTGGCGCGCGGGAACTTGCCGCCGCGCCCCCGGGAGCCTTCGCCCCCAACGCTTTCGTGCGCATCGCTCCGGACGACACCGTGACGGTCATCGTCAATCACTCGGAAATGGGGCAGGGTGTTTACACCAGTCTGCCAATGCTTCTGAACGAAGAGCTCGAAGCTGACTGGTCGAAAATCAAAGTCGAAGCCGCGCCCGTCGATCCAAGTTATAACCACACAATTTACGGCGTGCAAATGACCGGCGGCAGCAGCACCACGCCCTCCGAATGGGAGCGTTTCCGCAAAATGGGCGCGATGGCGCGCATCATGCTCACCGAAGCCGCCGCGACGAAGTGGAATGTCCCAAGCGAAAGTTGCCACGTCGCGAAAGGCTTTGTCATTCATGCCGAATCCAACCAGAAAGCCAGCTATGGCTCGCTGACTGAGGCCGCGTCACAACGCAAACCGCCGCCCAATATTCCGCTGAAAGATCCCAAGAAATTCACTCTGATCGGCAAACCAACTCGACGCCTCGACACGCCCGCTAAGATCAATGGCAGCGCGCAATTCGGCCTCGACGTAAAGCTTCCCGGCATGCTGTTCGCCGTCGTCGCGCGTCCGCCAGTTTTCGGTGGCAAAGTCTCCCAGGTCGATTCCACCGATACCATGAAAATCGCCGGCGTTCGCGCCGTCGAACAAATTCCCTCGGGTGTAGCTGTCATCGCCGATCGTTACTGGGCGGCAAAACTCGGCCGCGATAAATTGAAAATTAAATGGGATGACGGCGAGAACACCGGCCTTTCCACTACAAAAATGACCGAAGAATTTTCGAAAACTTCCGCCGCTCCCGGAAATGTCGCCAGAAAAAATGGCGATCCGCAAGGCGCGCTGTCGAGCGCTGCAAAAACGATTACTGCCGAGTACGATGTACCGTACCTCGCGCACGCCATGATGGAACCGCTAAACTGCGTCGTCGATTTGCGCGCCGATAGCTGCGAACTCTGGACCGGCACACAATTCGAAACGGTAGATCGCGCCGCCGCTGCGAAAGTCGCCGGACTGCCGCCCGAAAAAGTGAAAATAAACACCACGCTCCTCGGCGGTGGCTTTGGTCGTCGTGCTAATCCCGCTTCGGACTTTATCGTCGAAGCCGTACACGTCGCCACAGTCGCCAAAGCTCCTGTGAAAGTTGTCTGGACGCGCGAAGACGATCTCGCTGGTGGCTGGTATCGTCCCAAATGGCACGATCGTTTTGCCGCCGGCATCGACGGCGAAGGCAATCCCGTTGCCTGGACGCACACCATCGTCGGCCAATCCATCATGGCTGGAACCGCCTTTGAACCATTGATGGTTAAGAATGGCGTCGACAGCACTTCCGTCGAAGGTGCCGCCGACATTTTGTACGGCATTCCCAATATACAAGTTGACCTGCACACGCCAAAAATCGGCGTGCCAGTGCAGTGGTGGCGCTCCGTCGGCCACTCCCACACTGGCTTTTCCGTCGAAGCTTTTCTTGATGAAGTGGCGCACGCAGGTAAAAAAGATCCCTACGAATTGCGACGCAAATTGCTGGCAAAAGAGCCGCGCATGTTGGGCGTCTTAAATCTCGCTGCCGAGAAAGCTAACTGGGGAAAACCGCTTCCCAAAGGAGTCGCTCGCGGAATCGCCACTCATTTTTCGTTCGAAACATATGTCGCGCAAGTCATCGAGGCGTCTGTGGAAAAAAACGGCAACGTACGGGTTCACCGCGTCGTCTGTGCCGTAGACTGCGGCCGGGTCATCAACCCGGACATCGTCAAAGCGCAGATGGAAGGCGGCATCGTCTTCGGTCTTACCGCCGCGTTGAAAACCGAGATCACTCTGGAAAACGGCCGCGTGCAACAGAAAAATTTCCACGATTACCAGATGCTGCGTATGTTCGAATCTCCGGTTATTGAAGTACATATCGTTCCCAGCGATGTTAGTCCAACCGGTGTCGGCGAGCCTAGTGTTCCACCGGTGGCGCCCGCTCTTGCCAACGCTATTTTCGCAGCGACGGGAAAGCGGGTTCGCAGTCTCCCGATTCGAACCGCGGATCTCGCCGAGTCGCACGAGGTAAAGTCATGAAGCTAGAGAACGCCCGCGCAAAGCTTGCTCTGATCCGGATGGTGACGCTCGCGATCCTTGGAATTGCTCTGGCCATATTCGCCATTGCGAATTTGCATGCCGCGCCGGCCAGCCCCAAGCCCGACGCGGCTGCTTCCGCAAAAGCCTTTCTCGAAATTCACAAGGTTTTCACCTCCCCGCGCTGCCAGAATTGCCACCCCGCGGGCGACGCCCCGCTGCAAGGCGATGACAGCCACGTGCACCTGCAAAACGTAAAACGCGGCAAAGACGGCCACGGCGTTTCCGCCATGCGTTGCGAAACCTGCCACCAGACTAGCAATCTCGCCGGCGATCACATGCCTCCTGGCAATCCCAAGTGGGGCCTGCCTTCGCCCGAGCACAAAATGGTCTTTGTCGGCCGCACCCCCGCCGAACTCTGTCGTCAACTCAAGGACCCCAAACAAACCGGCGGCCGCTCCCTGCAACAGCTTCTTGAACACGTCGCAGATGACGAACTTGTAGGCTGGGGCTGGAGCCCCGGCGATGGCCGCGCGTTGCCTCCCCTCAGCCGCTCAGACACCGTCGCCCAAATGAAAATCTGGATCGATGGCAGCGCCGCCTGTCCCCAGTAACGCACTCGATGCTGTCGTTCGGTTAGCCACACTTCATCCTAAATCCGTTCCCTCTGTGCTACGCTCAACGCACATGCTGCGGCGCTTCTAGCTTGCCCGCCCAGGTTCGGCGCTGCCGTCTTGAAATTCACCAGGAGCAAGCTCATGAGACTCAATACGCTTCTCCGTTTTCTCGGAGTGGCTTTTGTTTTTCTGGTAATTCCCGCGTTCGCGGCAGCTCAACAAACCGTCACTTGCGAAGCCAACAATGACAATCGCAAATACTGCGGCAGCTACGATCCCGATCAGGTTCGCATGGACCGGCAGATCAGCGGTTCCCCTTGCATTCAGGGGCAAACCTGGGGTGTCGACCGGCAGGGCCTATGGGTTCAACAGGGATGCCGCGCAGTTTTTATCATTCGGGGCTATAACGGTGGCGGCCCAGGGCCAGGACCGGGTGGTCCAGACCGCCCAGGCTGGTGGGATCCAGAACCCGGCGCCACTTGGCCACCTGACGGCGATTGGCATGGCGGCCGTTGGGAGCGCGGCGGTGCTTGCTTCTACAAGGAGCCGGGTTTCCGCGGTGGCTTCTTCTGTCTGCGTCGAGGTGATCGCCGCGAGTCTTTGGGCGATTATGGCGACAAAATCTCTTCCATACGCGTGTTCGGCAATGCTCGCGTTTCGGTCTATGACGATCGCAACTTCAGCGGAGCCAGTGCCAGTTTGAACCACGATCGTCCGGATCTGCGTGACTGGAGAGTAAGACAAAAGCCTGGTCGAAGCTGGAATGACCGGATCTCTTCAGTTAGCGTGCAATAGCAAGCCCCTGAACCCGTGCCGGTAGTAACCGCTGCTGGCAGGGGTTTTTCCCTATGTTCTTCGCGGCTTGAGCAGCGTATGATCCGTCCCGCCCGCAAATCGCATGAATGGAGATTCTATGACCGTATCCGCCGAAGAAGAAGTACTCGTAACCGTTGGTGAAACTCTCGGCTCAGCCGCAGGCAAAATTGTCGCTGGAGCCAAGCGCACTGCTAGCTCGCTCGGCGAAGAAAAGGATCAGCTGGTCCGCGTCGCGACCAAAGTGCGTTCCAAGGCTCGCCGTGCCATCAACAAGTCCCAAAAGAAAGCCAAGAAAGTCACCAGGTCCGCAAAAAAGACCGTCGCGTCAGCAAAAAGATCCGTCAAGCGCGTTGCCCGTAAACTGAAGCGCCGCTAATTTTCGCTCGCTGTTCTTGCTCTCTTGAAACGGCGGCCCGCCTGCTGCGGGCAAGGTCTATCCCGCCGTCATGCTCGGTGCTGTTCACATCTCTAATTCCGCTCAGTTACTGCGCTCATGGTTTTCCAATCGCTGGTGCTGGCTCGGTGTCCGTTTTTATTGCCATTGTACCGGTGTCATTCAACATTGCATTGCCGTTCTGCCTGGTCAGGTAAACCAGGAACGGCGCCACTTCAAACGGCATCTTTTCATACTCTGCAACCGCAGCTTCCGGCTGCGCTTTCAGCATTACCAGCCGGTCGTCCCACGGCTCAACCTTAATCCGTGCGCCCAGCGGCAGCGCCACAATTGCTCTCGCGGTCTTCACCGCCTGTTGATCGCGGGCTCCCGAGGCACTCGCCCAATGCTTCGGAACGCGGTCCCCTAGGTGCGGGCTGATCAAGTTCGGCACTTCCTTCTCCCTTTTTTGCAATGCCTCAAAGAATGCTTGCGCGGTCCCGGACTTGTCTTGATAGGGGGATTTCTTTAGCAGTTCGATGCCTTTCTGATTCGCCGCTTCTTCTTCGTCAGCGTTTCGTGCGAACCCGAAATGGTGAAAGGTATCTTTCTCGTCGAACCGCACGCGATTGAAGAACGCAAACTCTGTGTCCATACGATGTCCAAGCATCACGTGCCCCAGTTCGTGCGCCAGCACCGCCGCCAGGCTCGTCTCATCCGGCAACACATCGATCAATCCCCGGCTTAGCACAATCGTGTGTCCCATGGTGAATGATTCCAGAGTCGACGTCATCAGCACGCGGCAGCGCACTTCCGGCTGGACCTCCACCTCGTTCGTCACTTCCAGATTGTTCACCACCGTCTCCAGCACTTTGTCCACGTCACCATACGGCGCCATCAATCCCATGCGCTGCATCTTCGCCGCCACGTTGTCTTCCGCCAGCCTTCCCCACGCTCGCTTGGCCTGCAATGGCGAATATCCATTTCCTGCTTCCGTCTGATCTTTCACTTTCGGCCCTTCCACCTCGACGCTGCTCAGCGTTTGCGCCTCTTGCCCGCGATTCAAGTCGTAGCCCCAAAGCCGCGTCTGCGATTTAAACGGCCTGAACGCAGAATGTTTCGCCACTCCATATTCCACGTTGCCTTGCTCGCTATAGATATACGCCGGCAACCATTCATTTTTTCCGGAATTTTCCCGCCAGCTGTCGAAATTAAAATAATAGCTGCCTCGCGACGACCTGCCATAAGAACCGTTGAACCGCACAATGTGAAAATCCTGATCTTCCACCCAAATTCGCCCAGAGAACCGCCCTTTTCCCGTATTTGCCAACGGATCAACGTCGAAAATCAGGCAGCGCACATCGCCCAGGAATTCCCGTCCCGCATACGAAAACTTATAGTGCTGCTGGTCGAATCCCTGCTCATCCAGATAAATCATCTGCAAAAAGCCGCGCGGCAGAAACTCCCCGGAAAATATATTTCCCAGGCTCGCCAAGAATTTCTGCTTTACGGCGCCCACGCTGCTCCCGTTTCCTCCATCGCCCTTAACCAGCGGCTCCAATTGCACACCCTTGTCCAGCTCCGCCCGCCCCAGAAAATATTTGTCCCCGTTCGGGACCGCACCCAGTTCTTTATCCGGCCGTACCGTCTGGATGTATGTCTCCACGAGTGGCGAGTACTTGCGGATCGCATTCATCTCCGCATGTTCCTGCGCCACGATCTTATCCACCGCCTGAGCGATGGTCGCACGCTCCGAGGTCACCGCGGCTTGCTCCTGAGCCGCTATCGTCAGCGGCATCGCTCCGAACGCCAGAATCATCGCCGGCAAAATCTTGTGCATACGCATGGACTCTCCAAACATTGCCTGAGAATTGGGATGTTTTGACGCTTGCAGGTTACTCTGCGGGAAAAACCTTGTAAGCTGTACCGCGGAGCAGTTTAAGGACAGCCGTTCGTATACTTGAGGACCACCTGTTCTCTGTGCTGGGTAGGCGTTGCCTTTGCTTCCGGCTCGCCCGGATGTTCACTTCTTCGTGTTTTTCTTCCCTCGCACGCGCTCGTACTTCAACGCAATCAGTCCTTGCGAAAATGTCTTATTCTCCGTCAACTTATATTCCCGTTGCGGGAATCCGCACGGAAACGCCGGAATTCCTTCTCCAATCAATACCGGCACCACGCCTAAATACAGTTCGTCCACCAGATCTTCCCGCAATAATTCGCGCGTCAACTCTCCGCCGCCCATCAACCAGATGTCCTTGCCCTTCTTTTTGCGCAGCGCCTCGATGAACGGTTTCGGTGGCTCCTTCACGATGGTGAAGTCTCCGTGTGCTACGCCGCCCAGCGTCCTCGAAAAGACGTAGCACTTCATCCCGAAGCTGCTTATCTTCCCGCCGCCCAACTTCAGCCCCATATCGTACGACTTCCGCCCCATGACCGCAGCATCACATCGCTTGAAGAACGCTGCCATCGAGTAATCCTTTGGCATAAACAAGAAATCCACCGCGCCATCCGGCCGCGCGATATAGCCATCCAGGCTGATCCCAACTCCCGACACAACCTTTCTCATGACTGCACGCCTCCATTCCCGCCTTTACGCGGGTTCGAATTCCCGCGCCGCCCCTGGCGGGAAGGATGTATCATCTCGGTTCACGAGGCAACAGCCAGCCTTCGGCTCGCAGAAATCATGGACAAACGCACATTCCTCAAAACCGTCTCCGCTCTCACCGCTGGTCCAGTCATTTCGCCGCTGTTCAAGTGGGCGTCCGGCGACAAGCTTAAGAACTGGGCAGACAACGTCGAGTACAGCACTGAAAATCTGTATGCGGGAACGTCGCCGGAACTCGTCAAGGATTTTGTAAAGAATCACGCCAGGCTCAAAGTCCTGGGCTCCCGCCACTGCTTTAACAAAATTGCCGACAGCAAGGACTATTTCCTCTCGTTGAAATCGATGGACGATGTGATCTCGCTCGACCGGCACGGTCACACCGTCACCGTCGGCGCGGGCATCACCTACGGAAAGCTATCTCCCTACCTTCACGAAAAAGGCTTCGCTCTGCACAACCTTGCTTCGCTCCCGCATATTTCTGTTGCCGGCGCTTGTAGCACCGCAACTCACGGTTCCGGCCAAAAGAATGGCAATCTCTCCACCGCCGTTTCAGCCCTAGAATTCGTAACCGCGTCAGGCGGCGTCGTGAATCTTTCTCATCAAAAAGACGGTGACACGTTTCTCGGAGCTGTCGTGGGACTCGGAGCTCTCGGCGTCATCACAAAAGTGACTCTCAATCTTCAGCCAACCTTCCTCATGCGCCAGTACGTCTATGAAAATCTTCCGCTGCGTCAGATGCAGGATCATTTTGACGACATCGAAGGCAGCGCCTACAGCGTGAGCCTCTTCACTGACTGGCAAAAGCAGCGCATCAACGAAGTCTGGCTGAAAAGCATTGTTGAAAATGAGCCAGGGTATGGTCCGGAGCCGGAATTTTTCGGCGCCAAGCTCGCAATCAGGAATCTTCACCCCATCGCTGAGCTTTCCGCCGAAAACTGCACCGAACAGATGGGTGTGCCCGGCCCCTGGTACGACCGCCTGCCTCACTTCCGCATGGGTTTCACTCCCAGCGCAGGCAAGGAGCTCCAGTCCGAGTATTTCGTTCCGCGCCAGCACGCGGTTGAGGCGATTCTCGCCGTCGAACGCCTGCGCGATCAGGTCTCTCCGCACTTGATGATTACTGAAATTCGCGCCATCGCTGCGGACCAACTTTGGATGAGCCCGTGTCGCCAGCAGCCCTGCGTAACAATTCATTTCACCTGGAAACCGGACTGGCCTGCTGTCAGCGCGCTCTTGCCGGTCATCGAAAAAGAATTGGCTCCGTTCGACGCACGACCGCACTGGGGAAAGCTATTTGCGATCACTCCCACTCGTCTCAAATCTCTCTATGAGAGGTTGCCGGACTTTATTGAATTGGCGAAGAGGCTCGACCCACACGGCAAGTTCCGCAACGATTTTCTGAATACGAATATATTCGGCGCGTAGCAATCACCTTGCAACTGTATCTGCCAAACTCATGCCGCCTGCAGCGTTAGGGCGTCTGCGCGCCGCAACTCTTCGCCCGCACCGCCGCAAGCACCCGTGTAACAAACTCATGTTCCGGGTCGGTCGTCCCCAAAATGTCCCACGCCGTAAAAGTAACGATCAGCCCTTCCTCCGGAAACACCATCAAGTTCTGCCCGCCAAATCCCCGCGCCATCCAGACAAGTTGTTGCGAATCTTTTCTCGGCAGCAGCCACCATTTATATCCGTACTGATAATCTTCCTCGGCTTGTATAAACGGCGTCACCGATTCCGCCACCCACTCCTTCGACACCAGCTGCTTCCCATCCCAGGCACCGCCATGCAAATACAAATATCCAATCTTCGCCAAATCCTCTCCACGCAAGTACAGCCCACCCTCCGTATCCACCACCCCCATCGGCGTCTTCTTCCAAAAGTGTTCAATCGCGAGCGGCTTGAATAAATATGTCTCTCCGTACGAATCAATGTCCTGCCCGGTTTCCTTCAAAAAAATATGCGCTAATAACTCCGAGACGCCGCTGCTGTAATCAAAAACTTTTCCCGGCTCCGCCGCCATCGGCTTATCGATCACATACTGCACCCAATCATCCGTCGCTTCCATCAAGCTCGAATCGCTTCGCGGATCGTCGTACGGCACATCCTCGGTCCAAGCCAGTCCCGCCGTCATCGTCAGTACGTGTCGCAGCTTCATCCGCCGCTTTCGCTCCTCCACATTCTTCACGTGCGCAACGTCAAAATACTTCAGCACCGGCGTATCCAGCCCGGCCTTAAAGTCTCCGCGTGTCATCGCGATCCCGATAATCACCGAGCTCACCGTCTTGCTCACCGACTGTATGCTGTGCAATTCCGTCCCGTGATAATACGGGTGCCACGCCGGATCAAAATAGTTGTATGGCCCCGTGAGCCGCGCATTCAGCGGTCCACGCGTCTTCGCCTCTTTCCGATAAATTTGCGCATAGTCGTGCTCATACTTCCGGGCAAACACTTCCTTTCCGCAGCGAAATACCGCAAAGCTATCCACCAGGGGATATTTCCCGCTCTTCAGATCCGCATCTAGCGCCGCCAGCGTTCCTTCATCCAGGCCAACTTTTTCCGGCGTACTCCGCGCCCACTCCCGCGCCGGCCATTCCGTTTTTCCGACAGCGCTGCCTGCGGGCTCCTGGGCAAAACCGCACACTGCCACGACCGTCGCAAAAGCCAATAGGATCGAGACCGCAGCTGCCGCCCTACCCGAAAAGTCCCGCCTCAAGGCTTCAACCCTTGATTCCACATCTCCCGCGTGATCCGCCAATTTCCATCCGCCTCGCGATGTAGCACCAGCAGCAGCTTCCCATAACTGTCAATCAACCGCTTCCCGGGCGGCGGCTGTACCACCTGATGTTCCTCCGCCCACTCCGAAGCCCAATCTCCACTCACCTCGATCCCCTGAAAATCCACATCCATTTTTTGCATGTGATATCCCGGCATTCTCCCCACCACCTCGTCCATAAACTTTCCAATCGCTTCCTTCCCCATCATCGGGTCCGTGGCCGGCAACAAGCTGATTCCGTCTTCCGCCCACATGCTCAGCACCGCCGCATTGTCCATCCGCAAGTGCGCCGCAATATATTTCTTGTTGAACGCATCGATCTCCGCGCGTGAAGAACCGGTGGGGTTCGCGTTTGTTTGCTTTGCTCTAGCTTCACTTCGCATAAAACCCATAGCAGCTACAGTCAGGCACGCCACGACCATCGCTGCTGCTTTCGCTCGCCCACTTTGCCGTATCCTCATTTTTTCTCCTATTACCTCGAATTCCATCTCTTCAGTGAATCACCTTCAAAGAAAACCGGATTTGCCTCGTGGTCCCTGCTGTTTTGCTGATGATCCCAGATGCGCTTCCCAGCACCACATTCGATGGCAATGCAAAGTTCACCACATTGAATATGTTAAAAAATTCCGCGCGAAACCGTACGATCACCAACTTGTTGATCAAGCTTATTATCGAAGTCTTTGTATCCAGGTCCGCGGAACGCGTCACGCCCCAGCGTTCCGAATCGTCCAAAATTGGGCCCCGTCCCGCCCGACACATCAATCGGAATCGAAAAAAATGAGCCGTTATTCATTCTGCGCCCAAAATAATCTTCTCGTATCGCCCGGCTTGTCCGCTACTCCTCAAGCTTCAACGAAACACGCGCCGCAGACTTATAACTCCCCCATTCCGTGTACGTGCGTAAAGTAAACGTGCGGATCATCCCAGAAAAAATGATTATGCAGTGCCGTCACATCAATCCCGTTTTCCAGCAGTGCGGACATCACTGGATTCACTTCTCCCTGTGTCAGCACCAGGTCGCCCATCATGGCATCAGCGCCGTCACTGCTTTTGCTCAATGCCACCCATCCGCCAAATCCAAACGGCGTTGGCGTCGCAATCCCTTGAATCGTCATCTTCAAATCGCTGCCCGGAATATTCACCTTTAACACCCCGCTCTTGAAGTCGCCTTTGCGATCCAGTGTCTTCCACACTTCCGCATACTCCCCAGGCATCTCCTGAGCCTCGACCACCGTCGCGCTAAGCAATCCAGCCACCGCTATCATCATCAAGGAATATTTTTTCATCGCCGCATCTCCAGTAACTCCACAACTTCCACACTACTACCCTTCGCTGCGCATCCGCCTTCCGAAAAATTGTAAATATTTAATCTCGTACTCGGTATTCGTTTGCTGCGCCATCCACTCCCGCCTCTTCAGGCAGGGGACCAGGATGCTTACCCCGCCCGGACTCGCTTGGCGACCTACCCGCCATCAATTGCGCTATAATCCCGCCCCAATGAACTCCGCCAGCGACTTAAGACAATTCTTGGACGCCGCGCGCAGCCACGGTGCCAGCGACGAAACTCTCGTAGCGCTTCTTCGCGGCCGCGAGTGGCCCGAAGAAGACGTTTACCGCGTGCTCGCCGATCATTTTGAGGACCGCACCGGCATCCCCGTTCCCAGTTACAAACGCTCCAGCTCCGCCAAAGATGCTTTCCTTTATTTATTCTGCTTTTCAACGCTGGCTACCTGGACCCTCGGCCTCGGCTCGATCCTCTTCACGCTCATCGAGCGCTGGTTCCCCGATCCGCTCGTTCCCAGTTATTACTACCGCGGCGCTTACTACCAAATGGCGGATGCTCTTGCCTGCGTGATCATCGCTTTCCCCGTCTATCTTTGGGTCACGCGCGCAATCCTTCGCGAATTGCAGCTTCATCCAGAAAAACTTGAGTCCTCCGTCAGAAAATGGCTCACCTACATCGCTCTGCTCATCGCTGCTGGTATCGTGATCGGCGACCTCATCGCGTTTCTAACCTATTTCCTTCGCGGCGAATTAACCGCCAGATTCGTCGCTAAAGTCGCCACCGTTCTCTTCATCGCCGGCGGCGTTTTCTGGTATTACTTTGGTTCACTCCGCAAAGCGGATTCCATTCCATTGCCCGTGCCAGCCACCGCATCTGCGAGCCCGAAGCTATGAGCAGAGACGCCCGCGCAGCCTTCGTCGCCGCCATCGCCATTGTTGTCGTAATCGTGTTGGGTTTTCGCGTTCTAGGCGGGCCAGGAACCCAGCGCCTTATTCGTTCTGACGAACACACCGTGCGCTCCCTTGCCGAACTCGCCCAGAAAATTCAGCAAAAGTGGCGAGCCTCGGACTCACAACTCCCGTCAACTCTCGACAGTTTCTCCGAAAAAGAAAAGCAGGATCCGCTGACCCACAAACCATTCGTCTATCACCCAAAATCAAACAGTGCCTACGAACTCTGCGCCACCTTCGCCACCGACAACCGCCATCAAGAACCCGGCGGAGCCGAAGATGCCTGGCGTCACGCCAAAGGCGACTTCTGCTTCCCACTCGACGCCACCCAGTCCATCCCCCAAGCCCCCTACTACTACTGATCTCCACTTGGCTTGCCAGATGCGCCGCCTCGCTCTAGCCCGCGTCCAGTTTTTTCCGTAGGGGCACGATATATCGTGTCCCTCTTGCTCTTCGTATCGGTCTCGGCGGAGGATTGTCGTATCTTCAACGGTTATATGCAGGGCGAGGGTGGTGCTCCCCCCTTCGGTCTTAAGGGCGTAGTTTTTATCGCTGCACCCTCAGCGCCCCTGCGTTCGTTAGGAATCTTCCGCCGTTTCTCCGCCTCCGGGCGTATCCTAAGCCCACATCATCCGGAGCTGCTCATGCGCCATTTTGCCTCCGCCTTGCTTCTTCTAATCTGTTCTAGCTCTGCCGCACCGCAACAGCACGCTTCGCCCGCGAATGCTCCTCCGCACTCGCAAAAAATCCCTCCCACAATCCTAGCGGCTAAAACTGTTTTCTTCGATGATCAGACCGGCGTCCCAGCCGTTGGCAACGACGCCCTCGCACAATTAAGAAGATGGCACCACTTCCAAATCGTCAACGACAAAAGCCAAGCTGACCTGATTCTCGTGCTCTCCGCCTCCCCGCCAAAAGGCGACCACATCCTCTATTCCGGCGGCCAGACCGGCACCATCGATAATTCCGGACGAATCCACGAAGACTCCGTTCCCCAATATCTCGTCTCGGGCCCACCTCGCGCTACATACCTGACCGCCTTCGACGCCAAATCCGGGCAATCCCTCTGGAGCGATTCCCGCCAATGGGGTGGCCTCCTCACCGGTCACAACTCCGCCGGCGCTCGCCTCATCACCAAACTAAAAAAGGAAATGAAGAATTAATCTGTGCAGTGGCCACACACAAGTTAAGTCCAGTAGGCTCGACGTTTCAGCGCCCGCCCGGTGCTTTTTTCAGCGAAAGCTGGTGGCCAACAGCTGCATTCGGGTTATTCTGTTTCGTGACAACCTGTGTTGCCAAGGCCAAGAGCCACCTCCAGCCACGACTCAGCCTTTCACACAGGAATGGAGAATCCGACCATGGCCCGTCATTCGCACCAATTCGCTATTGCCGATGATGAAGCAGTTCGCGCCCTCGTCGAAAAGCTTGTGGGCGGACAAGGATCGAACCAGGCTCGCCGTGAAAAACTCCTGCGTGCCCTCGACGATGCCGCGCGCCACTACAAAGACTCAAACCAAAAAGTTCGGCGCGCCTTCTTCCATGGCCTGTTGACTGGATACGCAGTCGCCTTGAAGCTTGGCTAGTGCCCAGCCGTGCGTTGCAGAGTCTCTCGGATTTCGACTCCCCAATGCAGCGGCCCGTCTTCAGACCTCGGGTGGCTCAGGCTTAACGTCTCAAGAACGATTTTGGGTGGCCATCCTTGCGCACTTGATTTATGCAAGAGTGGGTCTTCTCCGACCGAGCTGTCGCGTTCGAACCAATCCATTCAATCCCGAAAATCCCCCTTTAGCTCCCATTTCTCACTATTCACTGTGTACCCCCATGCTACCCTTCTGCATGAACTCGTCGTATTCTGCTTACGCTGAGCTCAGACCAAGGCTTCTCCGGTCAAAACAATCGCGGCTCCTTCACCGGTTCGCTCGCAATCTTCTCCAATTCCGGATACTTCACCCGCAGCGCCTCTGGCACCTTCACTTTCGACTCCTTCAGCATGCTGATCAGCTGCAGCGCATTCACCACGCCTTTTCCCTGATAATGATTGTTCGTGATCACATAAACGTCCCGCGCCGCCTTCGCCACTTTCTCAACGCGTGCCACCCACGGCCGCAGCTCTTCTTCCGAGTACAAATAGTTGTACCGCTCAAAACTCGCCACCGCCTCATCATCGCCGAACCAGGTATCGTAACGGCGCCCGTGCAGCCGCACATATCCCACCGGCCCCGTCGCGTGCGCCGATGGCACCAGCGACTTTCCAATCACCGGCTGATCGATGTTGCAAAATCCCACCCCGCGTTCCCGTAGCAATTCAAAAACTTTCGGCACATTCCAGGTAGCGTGCCGCACTTCCACTACCAGCGGATAATCCGCGAATCGTTTCAGCACTCCGTCCAGATAGGCGAAAGTTTCCGCGGTTCGGTGAAACGAAAAAGGGAACTGCAGCAACACCGCGCCCAGTTTTCCAGCGTCCCTCAAGACATCGAATCCAGCGCGCACCAGTTTTTCCTCTTCAGCACTGGGATTGGGCGCGCTCGGATTCGGATCATGCGTAAACCGCTGCCACATTTTCGCGGTGAAGATAAAATTCGCGTTCGCCGCCACACGCGCAATCCATTTTGCGGCTTGTTCGGCGCGAATCGGATTGTAAAAACTGGTGTTGATTTCAATTGTGTCGAAAAATTCCGCCAAATAAGTGGCTTCGTGAAATCCCTTAGGCTTGGGCGAAGGATACGCATATCCCGTCCAATCCGCATACGACCATCCCGCCGGCCCCACGCGTATCTCCGCCAAATTTTTTGCCGCTCGGCTCATCCATCGCAGCCTATGTGCCCCCGCACAATCCTGTCAACGAGTGGCATTTGTAGCGGCCGCCTTTTGCCTGTCCCGCTCCTGGCGGGGAGGCGGGCTCTTTCCTTTTCCGTGCATTTCGCAACACTCGTTCGCCGCAAAACTATCTCGCCGCCCGTCCGTTCCGCCAAAAAAATCTCTACACACTATTTTATCTTCGGAATTGCTCCCTACGTCCCCGCTTGCTAAGCTGCACTCGATGCGGCATTACGAATCAACCCGCGTCCCACCCGCTTACCCTGAGACACGTCGAAGGGTTCACCCTCAGCAATTCCGAAGGGTTTACCTCTCGACCTCTTCCGAACTGTCGCCAACAAACTCAACCTATAGGTGCGCACATGAAACTCTCAGTCAGTTTCAAGGATCTCGAGAACCATAAATCCGTCGAGAAGGAGATGGAAAACGCCGTCAAAAAATTAAACGTACTCCTAAAAGCTTACCAGCCCGATTTAGTGCAACTTCACGCCGTATTCGCAAAACTTCCCCGCAATGATGAACACACGCTGACATTAAATCTTACTCTTCCTACCGGAACCCTCCACGCCACCGCATCCAGCGAACATCTTGGCGCGTGCTGCAAAAAAGCTTTCCGCGAAGTCGAATCGCAAGTAAAAAAACACAAGTCCCTGCTTCGTAAAGACTACGAGTGGAAACGCAAACGTCCCCATCCCCGCGTCTCCGTCGAAGCCTTTTCCTGACCAGAATCACGATTGCACCGCAAAATAGCCCTCCGCTGAAGAAAGCGGAAAAGCAGAGTTAAGAATCAAAAGAAAAAACTGAAAAAAGAAGCAAGAAAACAAGAAGAAGTGAAGAAGGGAAGATAGGGAAAAACAAAAAAATCCGACGGCAGAAAAATCGGCTTGGCCCGCCACCCTGCGCTTAATCTCGCCCATGCTATACTTGAGGATTCGTACCACAGGGGCGTAGCTCAGTGGTAGAGCAGCGGCCTTTTAAGCCGAAGGTCGTGGGTTCGATCCCCACCGCCCCTACCAACCTAACCGATTCAAAATAAATCAATTGGGGCGATGAGTTTTTCCGTGTACCCGTGGCGTCCCCTTCGTTGCCATGAGTGC
>Ga0073928_10001581_pt1 | contig 43030 bp, 35 predicted proteins | sample PaiPotPPA55metaG_FD_76969 | JGI IMG/M metagenome (GOLD analysis project Ga0073928, IMG submission 76969) | Iron sulfur acid spring bacterial and archeal communities from Banff, Canada, to study Microbial Dark Matter (Phase II) - Paint Pots PPA... ...
CGACCCAAGTGCCAGGCACCCAGTAGTAGCCCTCATCACCGTAGGCCCAATAGCCGGGCGTCCAGAGATAGCCATCCTGGGGGCAAGGAGGTTGCGCGTAGACGACCAGTTCCGGCGGAGCGATGGTGATCGAGGCGCTGAACTGAGCGAGAGATGTGGCTGGCACAGCAAGTATGATCAACAGCGGTAGAAGATATCGAATCAAGCGGAGAGAACGCATTTTTCATTACCTTCCCTAACGATCCTTCGTTTGCCCGGTGTTGCTTTGGTGCTGCGGGTTGCGCGGATTGGAGGGTGACAAGACACAGACAGGATGACGCAGGTTCATTGCTGAATCTGTTCAATATGAGGCACTTTCGGACGCTCGTCTAAACAGCAGCAGGGACATGCTCTAGGTGCGATTGGCCGTTAGTACAGGGAGGGACAGGCGAAGGGCAAGCGCACACGGCGTTAACAAAATGGACATAGGTCTCTTGCGGCTCTCTCGCGGCAGGTGATAGGTTAGAGTCCATTTCGGATTCCGGCCGCCCGGAATCCTGGAATGTAAGCGCATTAGGGCCGCGTACGACGCGCCGCGCAGGAGTTCAGTTGGCACCGTGGACAGTTAGCGACACCAAGATTCCCCAGGGTCGTTTGGCGCTGGTCTCATATTTGTCCGTGGCACTCGTCATCACTCTTCTGGTGGGATTCTGGAAACTGCAGGTGGTACAGTCCGGCCATTTTGCGGATCTCGCCGAGCGGAACCGTATCCGGTACATCCCGATTATCGCGCCGCGCGGCGCAATGCTGGACCGCGAGGGACGCGTACTCGTCGACAGCTATCCTTCTTTCAGCATCCTGCTTCTGCGCGATGAGCCGAAGCTTCTCGAGAAAAGCCTGCCACAAATTGAAGAAGGGCTCGGAATCACCAAGGAAGATTTGCAACAGCAGCTTGAAGCGGCGAAGCTCGAGCCCAAGTTCCAGCCGATTGTGATCAAGCCGGCCGCCAGCCAGGGAGATATCGCGTTCGTCGAATCGCACCGAGCCGATTTGCCGGTGCTCGAATTGATGATGGTGCAGCGCCGGCGTTATCCGCATGACGACATGCTCGCAAACGCCATCGGGTACGTAGGTGAAGTTTCGGTCCAGGACATGGAGAAAAGCGACGGTCATTACCGGCCTGGCGACATTGTCGGCAAGGCGGGACTCGAACACGAATATAACGAGACGCTGGAAGGCACGGACGGCATGCGCCGCGTGGTTGTGAACAGCGTGGGAAAGGCGATGCGGGCGCTGGAAGACGTCGAGGCGCTGCCGGGTAAACCGATCCAGTTGACGATCGATTACGATCTGCAAGCTCTCGCCGAAGCGGATTTCGCGAACAAGGAAGGCGCCTTGATCGCGATGGATGCCCACACTGGCGAGGTGCTGGCGATGGTGAGCCGCCCCACATTCAATCCTAACGATTTCGCTGTGCGAATTCCGGCTTCGGAATGGGGGCGCCTCAACACCGACCCCCAGACTCCTTTGCTCAACCGCGCGATTCAAGCGCAGCTCGCGCCTGGCTCCGTCTTCAAGGTTGTGATGGCGACCGCCATGCTGGAATCAAAGGCCATACCCGAAAATTACACCGTCTACTGCCCTGGCTATGCGACTTTTTACGGGCGGGTCTTTCATTGCGATCACGCTCATGGCGAGGTCGATCTTCACAAGGGCATCGTCGCGTCCTGCGATGTCTACTTTTACAACGTGGGGAAGCTGCTCGGTATCGACAGAATTTCGACCTACGCAACGGACCTGGGCCTCGGCCAGCGCACGGGAATTGATTTGCCCGGCGAAGAACCTGGCCTGGTCCCTTCGGAAGAGTGGTCGCAGCGCGTGAACCATCACAAGTGGTATCCCGGCTCGACCATCTCCGTCGCCATCGGCCAGGGCGCTGTGACGGCCACGCCCGTCCAACTGGCCCGCATGATTGTGGCGATAGCGAGCGGCGGCACCTTGATCCGGCCTCACTTCTTGAAGAACGCCACCGACCTGAAGGCCGAGTCTTTCCATCTTTCAGAGGACACGGTGGAAAAAGTGACGGACGGGATGTGGGGAGTGGTCAACGAGCCTGACGGCACCACTTCCGGACTCGTAAAACTCCAAAATATCGATTTCTCCGGCAAGACCGGTACCGCTCAGGTGGAGAGCTTCGATCTGCAGCATAAACTCGGCAAGAAATTAAAAGAAAACGGGTGGTTCGTGGGCTACGCTCCCCGCCGCAATCCGGAGATCGTGGTAGCTGCACTCGTACAGTCCGGAGGTTGGGGCAGCACTTCGGCCGCACCTATTGTCCGCGACCTCGTGAAGGCTTACTACGAGAAGAAAAACGCGCACATGCAGCAGGCCACCGCAGAAACCGGAACACCGCCTGTTGCGGCTCGCCCGCTTGTGGCAACGGTGGGAGCGCAGCATCAATGAAAGACCGGCCCCGCGTTCACGACTTCGACTGGACCCTCCTCGCAATCGTCGGCGCAATTAGCGGATTCGGAGTAGCAGAAATCTATTCCTCGACGCACGCCAGCGGAATGGCCGGCATGCAATACCGACAATTGATCTGGATTGCGGCGGGCATCGCCGGGATGTTTCTGATTTCGCGGATCGATTACCACACGCTGCTCGACCAGGCGCCGGTGCTCTATGCAGTGGGGATTGCCACTCTTTTGATCGTTTTGGCGATTGGCCAATCGCGATTTGGGGCCAAGAGATGGATCGCTTTGGGGGGCGGCCCCAATTTGCAAGTGTCAGAACTTATGAAGTTGATTATAATCGTGGTGTTGGCTCGTTTCTTCAGCGAAGTACGCACCGACCGGCTGACGCTAAGGGATTTAGTGAAGGTCAGCCTCTTGACTCTGATTCCGGTCGGGTTGATTCTGAAGCAGCCGGACCTGGGAACAGCGATGGTGCTGGTTCCCGTAGCCGTGGTGGGCGCGTTCCTGGCTGGTATTGAATGGAAGCACGCGGCAGTAGGTGCGATACTGATTGCGATTCTGGTTCCGGTCGGCTGGCACATGCGGAGCCACCTGAAGCCGTACCAGCAGCAGCGTATTGAGACGTTCCTGCACCCCGAGGAAGATCAGCGCGGCGCGGGCTATCAGATCCTGCAGTCGCAGATCGCGGTGGGCGCCGGAGGTTTCTGGGGCAAAGGATTTGGCAAGGGCAGCCAGAATCAGTTGGGCTTCGTGCCCGTCCGATATTCGGATTTTATTCTGGCGGCGATGGCGGAAGAGCAAGGGTTTATTGGAGTTTGCGTGGTTTTGCTGTTGTACCTGGGTTTGATTTTGCGGCTGGTGGATAACGCGCAGAAAGCGAAAGACAAGGCCGGAATGTTCGTAGTGATGGGAGTCACGGCCATCCTGGGATTCCACGTCCTGGTCAACGCTTCGATGGTGATCGGGTACATGCCGGTCACCGGCATTCCCCTGCCGTTGATGAGCTATGGAGGATCGGCAACTGCCTTCGTGTTTTTGGCACTGGGCCTGGTGATGAACGTCCGCATGCGGAGATTCGTCAACTGAGCCTCAACAATTTTTGTGCCCGCGCAGCGTCAGATGGAGTGATCGCGAGCGGGAATTCAGTTTCAAGCGAGAAAGCATCGGTGAGGAAAGCGACGAGACATCAAGGCACGTCTTTCCAGGGCGGCGCGTTGTGGCAGATGGATGCCACCGCCTCCCGTTCCGCCGGCTCAGGCGCGCGAGGCGCTTTTGTGTGCCGCGGCGGTCCGATGCGCTACGAGGAGTTTTCAAATGTCGAAGGAAATGGTTATTTCAGCGAACCCGCACGAGACGCGGGTAGCGATTTTGGAAGAAGGTCAGCTTTGTGAGTATTATGTTGAGAGGGAAAAAGAATTTGCGTTAGTTGGAAGCATTTACAAAGGCCGTGTCACACGCGTGCTGCCGGGCATGCAATCGGCCTTCGTCGAGATCGGCCTGGATAGCGACGCCTTCCTGTACGTCAGCGATTTCCTCGAGGATATCGAAGAGTTCGACCACGTGGTCGCCACGGTAGAAGGCAAAGCCCAAAAGATAGAAGATGAAGGCGGCCACGCGTTTGCGAATTCGAGCGCGACAACGCCCGCGCTCGAACCCAACGATGTGGATTCGGGGCCCGCAGTGGCGCCGGCAGGCGAAACGGCCGGCGAGGGGCCAGGCGCCGAACAAATGTCGACAGCATCGCCCGCGTCGGCCGAGGGGCCATCAACGTTTGCGCCTCATGCGCCGAGCCGGCAGACGCAGCCGCCAGCCTACAACGCGCCGCGCTCCGATAGGCCGCGCTTCGACAATCGCGGCCGGGATCGTCGCGACTTCGGCGGCGGAGGGCGCGGCGGCCGCGGAGGACGAGGGCGTCCGGGCCAAGGGCGGCGTGGTGGCAGTGGGCGCGGAGGCGACCATCGTTACGGCCGCGAACTCCCGCAATCGAAATACGCCTCGCCGCGCGCGCACGAGGACCACTCCGAACAGGCGCCGCCGGGAGACCACACACCGATAATTCTGCCGGGTGAGTCGCTCGCAAAATATCGCGACCGCGTCCCGTCAGCGGCGCCGCCAGCTGCTGCGACGGATGAGCACGCTTCGGTCGGGTCTTTGATTGGGCAACCGATTGGGATCGGGGAACAAATTGCGGCGCCGGTTGCGCCAGCGATCGTTCCGCAGGAAGCGCAGCACGACGAACCAGCTCCGCGACGCGCGGAATTTCATGCGCCGGCTTCGTCGAGGCTGGAACCGCTGCCCGGGGAGACGCTCTCGAGGTATCAGCCGAACGAGCCCTCCGCAGCCATGCATCCCATCGAGCTGCAACACAACGAACAAGAAGATCACGCCGAAGAGCATCGTGCCGCGATCGAAGAGTCGCACGAATATCACGCCGCGGCTGAGCACGATATGGCGGAAGCGGAGACGGATGAGCCGGAGCACGACGAATCCGGCCACGATGTCGAACTTCACGAAAGAGCGCACGAAAACCCCGAAGTAGCCAGCCTAAGCGACGACCAAGCCGCCACTTTGGCCGCTCACGTCTCGGAAGCGCAGATCGAGGAAATTGCCGACGCGCACGAGTCCGCGAACTTCCGGGCCGAAGGGTCCGGCGACAACGAAACAGAGGATTCCGAAAGCGAGCGCCACGATGTAGAAGATGTGGGAGACGAGGAACTCGAAGAGGAAGAGGCTCAGGCGGAAGCCGAGGGAATGCTCGCACCTTCGATGGAAGCAGATGCCGAGCACGGACCCGAAGGCACCGACGCCATCGCGGCAGCGGGGGCAGTTGCCGACGGTGGCTCGCCTCAGCAGGCCGACCTGGCGCAGCGGCAGGAAAGCCAGCCGTGGAAAGCGACTGTTCGCGGCGATTTTCGATCCCGCATGCAACATCCGGCAAGACGCGGAGGGCGCGACCGTGGGCGTCGCGATGACCGCGATCGAGGCCGGAGGCCGCAGCATGGCCAGGGCCATCACCGGCCGCAACCGCGGCGTCCGCAGTTGATTGCGGACATGCTGAAGCAGGGGCAGGAAATCATCGTGCAGATCGCGAAGGAGCCGCTGGGCAAGAAAGGCGCGCGCATAACGAGTCACATTGCGTTGCCCGGGCGTTTTCTTGTGTACATGCCGACGCTCGACCACACCGGCGTTTCGCGCAAGATTGCATCCGCCGAAGAGCGGGCCCGCCTGCGCCACCTGGTGAACGACGCCAAGGGAGCAGCCGGCGGGGGTTTCATCGTGCGAACGGCGGCGGCGAGCGCAAGCCCCGACGAAGTTCGCACGGACGTGGAGTTCCTCACGCGGACGTGGGCTGAGATCAAGGCTCGGTCCGAGCAACGCAAGGCTCCGTCGCTGTTGCATCGCGACCTGAATCTGGTGGAGCGCATCCTGCGCGACTTCGTGGGGAGCGACTTCGGCGCGATCTGGGTGGATTCGGAGGAGGAGTTCACGAAGGTGGTGGACTTCATGAGCCGGTTCCAGCCGGAGCTGGTGAACCGGGTGAAGCTGTATACGAAGGAGAACCCGGTCTTCGAGGAATTCGGGATCCAGCAGGAAATCGACAAGGGACTGCGGCCGAAGGTCTGGCTGAAGTCCGGCGGCTATATCGTCATCAATCACACCGAAGCGCTGGTAGCGATCGACGTCAACACGGGCAAATTCGTGGGCAAAGGCTCGAACCGCCTGGAAGACACGATCGTCCGGACGAATGTGGAAGCGGTGAAGGAAATCGTCCGGCAGATGCGGCTGCGCGACCTGGGCGGCATCATCGTGATCGACTTCATCGACATGGAGGACCGGCGCAACCGCGAGAAAGTGATGGCTGCACTGGAAGACGCGCTGCGGGCCGACCGCGCTCCTTCAAAGATGCTGCGATTCAACGAGTTCGGCTTGATTGCGATCACGCGCAAGCGCACGAAGCAGGCGCTGGAGCGTACGCTCTGCCAGCCGTGCCCGTACTGCACGGGGTCCGGGATGGTGAAGTCGATTCCGACGCTCTGCTACGAAATCCAGGCCGAAGCGCGCAAGATGGCGCCGGAGATGGATTCGGGCAGCATTACGCTGCGCGTCCATCCGGAAATCTCGAAGGCGCTGAAGACGCGCGAATCGGGGCTGGTGGAAGAGCTCGAGCGCTGGACGAAAAAGAGCGTGATCATCCAGGCCGACCCCACGCTGCACTGGGAGCAGTACGATATCTACTAGAGGCTGGCTCGAGGCTGGAAGCTAGAAGCTTGATGCGGAAGCGCCCCGAAGGGAAACCTTCGGGGCGTTTTTTTTGGGGGGGGCGGGTCCCCTGCATGTCAGGGGTGAGTTGTTATGCTGTTTGTTCGGCCGCGAAATAGTGCGCCCGGTCGAGATCAGTAATGAGCCTGGGTCCCGTGGGGCGCCATCCCAGCCGTCGCTGCGTTTGCACGCTCGAACCGGTAAGGTCGCGACCAACGAACATCCCCAGCCAGCCGAAATGGGCTGCTGCCTCCTCAAGCGACATGGACACGACTGGCACCTTCAGGCCGCGGCCGATGGCCTCAGCAATGTCCCGGAGCGGCACTCCCTCTTCGGCGACCGCGTGATACCTGGCGCCTGTTTCCTGCTTCTCCAGCGCCAGCCTGTACAGGCGGGCAACATCGAGGACGTGCGCGGCCGCCCAGCGGTTGAGTCCGTCGCTGACATACGCCGACACACCCTTCTCGCGAGCCACCGCGATTAAGAACGTGACGAGGCCCTGCTTTCGTGTGTCGTGAACTTGTGGAAGGCGCACCACCGACACGCGGACGCCACGCTTCAGCAACGCCTCAGCCGTCGCTTCCGAGAGACGCGGAAACCCGGGCGAAGCAGCATCTTCCTCTGTAGCCAAGCGCCCCTGCGCCGTCGTCGCCATCCCGGAGGTGACAAGCAGTGGCCGCTCGGAGCCTTCGAGCACTGACCCGAGAGTTTCGATGGCGTGCTTGTCGATCTCGCAATTCTCCTGGAATTTCGAGAAGTCATGGATAAACGCGGTGTGAATCACCCCATCGGACATGGCTGCTCCACTGCGCAGGCTTTCCAGGTCTTCCAGATCACCTCGATGCACCTGCGCGCCGGCGGCGACCAGAGACTTGGCGCCCGCATCCGAGCGAGCCATTCCGAGCACCTGATGCCCTGCGTGGATGAGTTCTCGAACGACGGCTGAACCAATAAAACCCGTTGCTCCTGTGACAAAAATTTTCATAAATCGCTCCTTTGCGTCTAGTTATCGGAATACGAAGTTATTGCGTGGATTGACTTGCTGCCCGAACAGTTTCGGCAATCGAGTTGAGCGCAGCGATCGCATTCGGCGGCAGTTCGAGTGCTGCAGCGCCGAGGTTGTCTCGGAGATGGTTTACGGAAGACGTGCCGGGGATCGTCAGAACGTTAGGAGACCGCTGAAGAAGCCACGCGAGCGCGACTTGCATTGGACTCGCCTGCATGGACGCCGCTACCTGATCGAGCACCGACGATTGCAACGGTGTGAATCCTCCCAACGGGAAAAACGGGACATACGCGATGCCTTGCTGCGCGAGAGCGTCGATAAACGCATCGTCACCGCGGTTTGCCACGTTGTAGAAGTTTTGGATGCAAACGATCTCCGTGATTCTTTGAGCCTCGTCAAGTTGCCGAGGAGTGACGTTGCTGAGACCGATGTGACGAATCAGCCCCTCACGCTTCAACTCGGCAAGCACGGTTAGGGGTGCCTCGATGGATGCTTCCGACGGTTGCATCATTCCGCCAACTCGAAGGTTGACGACGTCGAGCGCATCGACACCGAGATTCCGAAGATTGTCATGGATGCCGGCGATCAGTTCCTCACGCGAAAGCGCTGGAATCCAAGATTTGTCCGAGCCACGCCGGGCGCCCACCTTGGTGACGATTACCAGGCCGGCCGGATAGGGATGAAGGGCCTTCTTGATAATTTGATTCGTAACATGCGGGCCGTAATAGTCGCTGGTGTCGATATGGTTGACGCCAGATGCGATCGCCTCTCGCAAGACAGTAATCGCAGCGTCTACGTCACGTGGAGGCCCCCAGATTTCGGGTCCGGTTAGTTGCATGGCTCCGTATCCCATTCGGTAAAGGCTGGTTGACGTGCCAGAAAGAGTGAATGTGCCACCCAGTTTCGTCTTTTCCGTCATCTTTGTCCTCCCATCTGCAGGCCGTCTCAGGTAAAATGGAGACTGTCTCCGCATAATGAGATTACCGGAGACTGTCTCCGGTTGCAAGTTTTTTTTGAGATGTTTGAGGATGACCAAGAAACGTTCATCGGACGGCCGAAAGCCGCGCGCGGACGCGCAGCGAAATCGCGAGCGCATTCTGGAGGTTGCGAAGCAGGCGTTCACCAGGGCGGGCGCCGATACCAGCTTGGACGACATCGCCAAACAAGCGGGCGTTGGACCGGGAACTCTGTATCGCCACTTTCCTACGCGCGAGGAACTTCTACAGGCGGTTTATCGGTCTGAGATGGAAAGGCTGGCCGCCTCAGAACGGAAGTTCGCTCAAAGCATGCCGCCGATTGCGGCGTTGCGAGCGTGGCTATTGTTGTTCGTTGATGCCATCGAGACGAAGCACATCATCGCCCCCGCGCTGAATACCCTGATCGGAGATCCCAAGAAAGTGTTCGCAGCTTCCTACGCTCAGGTCCATGAAGCGCTTCGCTCCCTGGTCAGGCGCGCGATCAAGAGCGGCGACATACGCAAGGACCTCGATCCTATGGATCTCCTTCGGGCTCTTGTCGGCGTCGCCAACGTGGCGTCCAGCCCCGACTGGCAACAAAGCGCCAAAAGACTGGTGGACATCCTGATCACTGGCTCACGCGCGGCGAAGTAGGCTCGAGGTCGGCGCGTTCAGCCCAGGATTCCCTGTGCGCCTTTCGGGAGGCGCGCGACCTGGTCCGGCGTCAGCTTGAAATTGTCGGCGAGCATCGAGGGCGGATTCGCCGCGAGCCATCCTGAAATGGAGATTTCTTCGTAAACGGGGCTGTTGAAAACGATCAAGATCCGCGTCGTCTCGTCGCCGACCTGCTCGACGAAATGCCCGAACCCCTGCTGGATGAAGGCAACTTGACCGGGCTTGAATTCCTCCGTGGCGACTCGTCCGTGCGCTCCGAAAATCGTGACGCGCGATTTCCCCGAAAGATAGTATTGCCACTCATCGGCGTTCGGATGCCAATGCAATTCCCGCAGCGCGCCCGGTTTCAGTTCCTGGACCACGCCGGTGACGGTCTTCTGGATCGGGAACTCGAGCGACGATACGATCCGCTGCTGGCCGCCTGGGAAGACGATCGGCTTCGTCGCGCCGAGACGGAACTTATGAGGGAACTGGTTTTCCTGCGGGTCGCCATTTCGAAACGCCTCCGGCATCGTCGGCGGCACTTTTCCCGGCGTGATGTACAACTCCTGTTTCGGCAAGTTCGCAACGACTGATTCGGGAAGGCCCAGGTTCCGCGCCGCCACCGCCGCCGGTGTGTGTCCCACCCAGTCTGTGATGCTGAAAGTTCCGAACTCCGAAAAGTAGCCACTGTCGAAGACGAGCACAAAATGCGCGTCGCCCGGGCCGAGGCATTGCAGCGCGTGGCCGTGTCCTTTCGGGAAGTACCAGACGTCTCCGGGCCCGAAGTCAGATGATTCGGCCTGGCCGTTCGGCGCGATCACGGTGGTGCGCACATTGCCTTCAATCAGGTAGGCCCATTCCGCTGCCACGGCGTGCCAATGCAGTTCGCGCAGCCCACCGGGTTTCAGACGCATCGACACTCCCGCCATGCTCTTTGAAACGGGAAACTCGCTGACGTTGGCTTCCTTCGCCGAGCCTGCTTCGCCCACCCAGCCTTCGGAGGCTTCGATGTCGTACTTGAAGTTCTCGAGCGGCTCGTGCTTGCCCGGCGCGCGTTGGGCTGCGGCGCTGGTTTCTTCCGCGGCGCCCCACACAGTCAGTCCCGCGGCGGCCAGCGAGGCGGCGCCAAACAGTTCACGCCGCGTGATCGAGTCTGAATTCCCGCCGATTTTCGAGCTCATACTCCCACCTCTCTTGCGCTTCTTGCTTTATGTCAAAGCGCCTTTCCTCTTGCGGCTTGTCCCTTCAATAGGAACGTCTTGGGGAACTTACCTTCACCGCAAATCTTGAACGAGCCGAAATCCTTGTACCAGTCTCCCTCCGGCGCATCGGGCTCCGATTCACGCCATAGCTTGAGTTGGTAGAGGTCCTCCGCCGTTATTTTGCGCTCTTCGAGCCGGTCAAAAAGATGTTGCCTCAGAGCCGGTGGAAGATCCGTCCACTGAACCTTCGGCATTATGCACCGAAGGTCATGCGCGCGAGCTCTTTCTTGATGCGTTGGCGTTCGGAAGGATCGGTAGATTCGGAAAGGCGATTCGTGAGAGCGAAGAACCGTTCCTTCTCGGACTCCTTCGATCGAAGGCCGGTTTCGATCAAGTCCACGAGTACTCGATTGGCGCTGGTCTTGCGTGTTTTGGCGATCGCATGCACATGCTTGGCGATGCGGCGGGGAAGCGATACGCTTTGGCGCACGAATTTTTCTGATTTGGCCATGCGCATCATTCTACATCGTTATGCACCATAATGCACCACGCCGGCGACGCTAGCCGCTGTAGCGCTGCTCTTTGAAGGGGTCGCCGTAGATGTTGTAGCCGTTTTGCTCCCAGAAGCCGGGAGCGTCCTGTGCCATGAATTCGATGCCGCGGACCCATTTCACGCTTTTCCATGCGTAGAGGTGCGGGACCACGAGACGCACGGGATAGCCGTGCTCGGCGGGAAGGGGTTCGCCATTGTGTTTGAGCGCGAAGAGAGTGGTAGGCCGCAGTAAATCCGCAAGCGGGACGTTGGCGGTGTAGTCGTTTTCGGCGTGGACCATCACATATTTCGCTTCGGGCTTCACTTGCGCCAGCTTCATCACTTCCGTGAACCCCACGCCTTCCCAGCGGACGTCGAAGCGGCTCCAGCGGGTGACGCAGTGCATGTCCGCGGTGACGGCCTTCATCGGGAGGCGCGTGAATTCGTCCCACGTGAGCCGAACGGGCCGCTCGACGAATCCGGTGATGCGAAAATCCCAGGTCTTCGGATCGAAGCGCGGGATGGGCCCTTCGTGCAGCACCGGCCACTTTAGAGTTGCCGATTGGCCGGGAGGCAGGCGTCCTGCGTCGCGCATCGCGCGTTCGAGTTGTTTGCGTTCGGTGGTTTCGCCGAAGATCATTGCAAGACCCTAAACCACAGATAAACACAGATGAACACAGATTCCGGAAACTCTAACTCCAGACAAGACCTCGCGCCGAGCGGCCAATTGATAGCTGCGGCTACGAAAGGCTATTCCACTTCGACTTCGATACCGCCCACGAAGCGGGCTGCGACATTGTAAATGACCGCGCCGAGGCCGCCGCCAATCGCTCCGAACACCGCGAACAGAATGGGGAAAATAACAATGGAGGCGACGCCGAAAAAGGGCGCGAGAAACGGCGGCAAACCCGGCGAGGAATCGCGGGCGGCGACGCCGACGAACGAGAAAACCGCAGCGACGAAAAGTCCCTCGAAAAGTCCGAGCGCCGCATAGCAAATTGCCGCAAGTCGCATTACCGACAGCGGGTTGAACTTCTTGATCTTTCTCATGCTGCCCTCCGGGTCTGCAGATCGCGATGCGGGCGGAGACTAGCACGATTTGGCACGGTCATCCAACGGCGGGACTGTTCGACGTCCGGTGTTGTTATGCGGCAGAAGCTCTACGGGGGAAATTCGTGCGCCGCTGCGTGCTATCATTGCGAGTTCCAATCAAAACGGCGGGTTCCGGGCAAAACGGACTACTCAAAAGGGGCTTCATTGGCTGCGCGCATCCTGAACGGCAACGCTATTCGCGATCAGATTTATGCGGAACTTGCGGGCGAAATTGCGTCGCTTGCGGCGGCGGGAGTGCGGCCGGGGCTGGCGGCCGTGCTGGTGGGCGAGAATGCGGCGTCGAAACTGTATGTCAACAGCAAGATTGCCGCGTGCGGGAAGCTGGGACTCGCGAGTTTTCTTGTCACTCCGCCCGCTTCAATCACGACGGGGGAGCTGCTCGGCGTCGTGGGCGAATTGAATCGCCGCGACGACGTTGACGGAATACTCGTGCAGATGCCGTTGCCGCCGCGGGTGGACGCGAAACAGATCCTCGATGCGGTCGATCCCGCGAAAGATGTGGATGGGTTTCATCCGATCAATGTGGGGAAGCTGGTGGCAGGGCGGCCGAATCTGGTGGCTTGCACGCCGGCGGGCGTGATGGAAATTCTGCGCCGCAGCAATATTCCGCTCGAGGGCGCGAACGCGGTGGTGATGGGCCGCAGCGACATCGTCGGGAAGCCGATGGCGTTGCTGTTGATTCACGCGAACGCGACCGTGACGGTGTGCCACTCGAAGACGCGCGATTTGAAGGAAACGGTTCGTCGCGCGGATATTGTGGTGGCGGCCATGGGCCGCGCGGCAATGGTCACGCCGGAGTACATTCGTCCTGGTGCGACGGTGATTGATGTGGGGCAGAATGTGATCACCGATCGCGCCGAGGCTGAGCGCATTTTCGCGAATTTCCCGGAGAAGATCGAAGCGTTCCGCGCGAAGGGCTCCGTGTTGGTCGGGGACGTTCATCCCGACGTGGTGAACACGGCGGGCGCGTTTACGCCTGTTCCGGGGGGAGTGGGGCCGCTAACCATCGCCATGCTCATGAGCAACACGGTGAAGGCGGCGCGAATGCGGCGAGGGACTCGCGCACCGGCGGCGAGCGCTTCGCGATCGTGAAACGAAACTATGCTTAAGATCGGACTCACGGGCGGAATCGGAACGGGGAAGACGACGGTGGCGTCGATTCTGCGGGATCGCGATTGCACGGTTCTCGAGATGGACGCGATCGGGCACGAACTGCTCGAACCCGAGCAGGCGGCATACGACGAAGTCGTGGGCGAGTTCGGTCTGGGGATTCTCGGCGACGGCGCGGTGGTGGATCGAAACAAGCTTGGCACGATCATTTTTGCCGACCCCGCAAAACGCGCGCGGCTGAATGCGATTCTTCATCCGCGCATACTCGATGTGGTGCGGAAATGGTTCACGGCGCTCAACCGGCTCGGCGGTCCGGAGCTTGCGTTTGTGGAAGCGGCGCTGATCCTCGAATCCGGTTTCCAAAAGGAGCTCGACCGCATCGTAGTCTGCTGGTGCCGGCCCGAGCAGCAGCTCGAGCGCCTGGAGCACCGCGGCTTCTCTCGCGGGGAGTCGCAAGCGCGCATCGCGGCGCAAATGCCGATCGATGAAAAGCGGGCGAAGGCCGATGAAGTGATCGACTGCTCGAAATCCATCGAAGAAACCGAGCGGCAGGTGGACGCGCTGCTCGAAAAACTGAAACGTTTGGCCGCTGGGGGCGGAAACATTTCCTGAGGCGGCCGCGTATTCATTGCAAGGGGAGTTGGGACCGCTGCGGGGCCACGTTTGCGTTCCGCAGGAGGGGTAAACCGCGATGGCTATGATGCCTGACGAAACAGGACGCCGAGCGTTCCGGTTGCTGGCGATCGGCGCGATCATCGGGCTCGGCGCCTATTGGGCGGGGTCGCGATACGGCCAGCATGAGCCTGCGTCGGTGAGCGCCGTTCCGGCCGCCGCTCCTGCCGCGGCGAGCGAGGTGGCGCTCGATCCCACGGAGACGGAGAACGTCCGGATCTACAAGCAGGCGTCGCCGTCGGTGGCGAACATCCTCACAAAGACCGTCGAGTACGATTTCTTTTTCAATCCGGTGCCGGTGGAGGGTGCGGGCTCCGGATTCCTGATCGACACGGACGGCCACGTGCTGACGAACAATCACGTGGTGCAGGGCGCGCAGACGATCGAAGTCGCGTTCGGCGATCACGCCAAGTACAAGGCAAAGTTTATCGGCGCCGACACGCTGAACGACATCGCGCTGCTAAAGATCGATTTGAACGGGCACAAGCTGGCGGCGCTTCCGCTGGGTGATTCGCGGGGATTGCTGGTGGGGCAGCGCGTGCTGGCGATCGGCAACCCGTTCGGATTTCAGAGCACGCTCACGACGGGAGTGGTGAGCTCGCTCGGGCGCACGGTGCAAACTGGCGAGAACACGTTCATCGACGAGGCCATCCAGACGGATGCATCGATCAATCGAGGCAACTCCGGAGGGCCGCTCCTGAATTCGCATGGCGAAGTGATCGGCATCAACAGCGCGATTTACGCGCCGACGGGCACCACGGCCGGCATCGGCTTTGCGATTCCGATCAACACCGCGAAGCGCGTTGCGGAGGATTTGATCAAGCAGGGACGAGTGCGCCGCGCGACCATCGGCGCCGAAGGACGCACGCTCTGGCCCGATCTTGCGGGCGCGTTGAATTTGCCGGTTCAGCAGGGAGTGTTGGTCGAGCGCGTCGTTCCTGGCGGGCCCGCGGCTCAAGCGGGAGTTCGCGGCGGGAATCGCTCGGTGCAGGCGGGCCTCCGCGACCTGCGAATTGGGGGCGACGTGATCACTGCGATCAACGGCGAACCCGTGAACAGCCAGTCCGATTTGAACTTGCTGCTGAATCGCGCGCGGCCCGGCGACACGATTTCGCTCACGGTCATTCGCGACGGCAAGAAAATGAATGTGCCGGTGAAGCTAGGCGAAGGCTAGGCAACCGGCTGCAATCAATCTTCGACGAAAGATTTCAGCCGCGACAGGGCCTGATCCCACTGCTCGGAAACGAAATCGAGGTACTGCCTAAGTTTCTCGGTCGGTTGCGGATCGAATTCGAACAAGTTCTTGCGGCCGCTGCGGACACTGTGCACGATTCCTACGGTCTCCAGCACTCGAAGATGCTTGGTAATTGCTTGCCGGGTCAGCCTGGAACCTTGCGTTAGCTGAGAGATCGAACAAGGCTGCCCGCCACAGAGCTTTGCAATTAGGGATAGCCGGGTCGTGTCGCCTAGAGCTGCAAAGACGAGTGCGGGCGTCCGCCGTTTGTCAGCGACACGGCTACGGCTTCTGTGCGACATAGTTCTCGACGTTCTTCATTTGTTCCGTCCAACCGCCATCGTTTCTGCGGAACGCCTCGAGACGGCGGTGACCGGGAAGCTTATCGAAGCCGGACTCGGTGAGTATCAGTAGTGTGCCACTGGCGGTCTTCTCCAGCCTGAATTCGACGAGGGTAGTCGGTTCCCCTGAGTAGTCAGGAGAGTAGTCGGCTTTGTCCATCGACTTTGGGTGCGGCCATGTGAAGGAGAACAGCCGCTCGGGCTCCATTTTCTGCACGACGGCCTCCCATTTGATGTGCTCACAGCCAGGATACGTAATCCAGCCGCGCGAGACTTGACCCGGTACAAAAGGGCCATCCAGCTTCACGCGAAACCATTCGCCAAATTCACGGTAATCCGTCAGTGCGCGCCAGACGCGCGAAATCGGGGCCTTGAGTTCGATGCGCTTCTCAATACGGTCACTCATCTTAGGCAACCTCCGGGTTGCATATTAATCTACCGCAAGCCTAAAAGGCAACCCTGGGGTTGCTCTTTAGGGAGGTTCCCTAAAATTTCCAATAAACGGGATGACCGCCTCAATCTGGCGCCAGGTCGTTCAATCGGCGGGCGTCTTCTCCCGCCAGTCGTCGCGCAACTTGTCTTGCTCCGCTTCCGTCAGGTTGAACCACGATTCCGCCAGGTCGCGCACACGCTCGAGCGCGGCCTGCATCTCGGCTTGCTTTTGCTTCAGGCTGTCGCCGTCTGCGTCGGTAGGGACACGAATCGGCGGGGCGACGAACATCACGGCGCGCGAGAAGGGAAACGGCAACCGGAAAAGGTCCCACGACCGCTTGAAGGTGTAGCCGCGTTGCACCCCAATGTGAAAAACGGAAATCGGCGCTCCCGAGCGCCGCGCCAGGATCACGGGACCGGGTTTCGCCACGTAGCGCGGGCCACGCGGGCCGTCGATTGTGAACGCGACGTGGTGTCCTTCTTCGAGCTGCTTCGCCATCGCCGCCAGGCCTTCGACGCCGCCTCGGCTTGAACTGCCCTGCGCGGTGCCGAAGCCGAGGCGCTCGATCACGCGCCGAGTCCATTGCCCATCGAAATTCACCGTGTTCATGACAACGATGCCACGATTTCGCCAGATCCATATCGCCGCAAGAATGCAGCGGTGCCAAAACGCGCCGATTGCTTTTTCGCCTCCTTCGCGGATTTGCAGGGCGTTGTGAACGCCAATCACCTCGTACCGAAGCGTCGGCCCGAGCAGGCGCACAGCCCAGTACACGAACCAGGCGATGACCGGAATCTGCATGCGGCGCCAGCGAGAAAGCTCCGGCATCGGGATTCCGGACGGAGTCTTCGAGGTCTTCTCGCCAGGGTCCGTTGGGCTGCCGGGGAGCGGCGAAGCCTGCCCGTCGGGGTCTGAGGCGGGTCTTGGGGTGTTGTCCTCTGGGGTGGTGTCCACTGCTGTATAGTATAGGACTCCCCATGAGCCTCGGCCCCCAATTCGGGCGCCTTGCCGGCGCGAGAGAGCTGTATTCGCTGCCAGGACTGCGCTTGCGCCAAGCCGTTCCGGTGGCAGTGGCGCTTGCCTTGTGTTTGCTGAGCGCCGGTGCGTTGACCGTCTGCGCCCCGATGACGCGAGCCGACACGCCGCAGAAGATCGTCGGTCACATTCAGGGTAACGACGCCTCCGTCGAGACCGTCACGGGCGGCTCAGACACAATCTCGAGCGCCGAATCCGGCGCGGACGTCTCGAATGGCAGCCTCGTGACGGTTCACTCCGGTCAGGCGCACCTGACGCTGATCTCGGGCGGCGAAGTGGACATCTGCGGCCCGGCCAAGTTAACGCTGTTACAGGCGGGCAGCGGAATCACGCTTGCGCTCAATTTCGGGCGCGTGCGAGTGCAACTTCCCGCGTCGGCGGACCTGCGCATCTTCACGCCCACGATTATCGCAACGCCGCTCGACATCCATGGTGCGCCGCGAGACATCACCGCCGGCCTAGATCTCGACGATTCGCTTTGCGTGACGGCGGCGAGCGGCGCGCTGCTGCTCGAGAACCAGTTCACGGGCGAAAAACTCGTGGTGCCGCAGGCGGGCGAGTTCTCGCTCGCTCAGGGAAAGCTCGTCCCGGTGGCTGGGGCAGCGGGAAGCTGCCAGTGCTTGACCATGCAAACGCAGGTGATTACACCGGCGCCCGAGCCTTCGCTTGGCTTGACGGCTCCGGCCCACGTGGAACCACCGCCTGCCGCCGCACCGACGGAGGCTGCCAAAGCCGATCCGCCAGCGCCCAAATCAAGCGTGGAATACAGCGTCCTGGCCTATGCGAACGAGGTGCGTCCGATCCCGCCGCCCCCGAAGGCTGCTCCTCCCGCGCCGCCCGCGGAGTCGATACCCGAGTACAAAATCGTGATGCCTCCGCTGACGTTTTCGGCGTCATCGCCCAATCCGCCGCCCGATCCGACTCCCGACATGATTTTGCTGATCCGCACGGTGCATGTGGAACCACAATGGGAGTTTTCCGGCCATGTGGGCGCGCCGGCTGGGGACTCGAAGCAGCACGCGAGCAGCACATCGGCGGCGTCGAACTCGCAGCCGCAAACCGCGCCGGCACCGCCGCGAAAGAAACAAGGCTTCTGGGCCAAGGTTAAGAGAATCTTCGGCGGCAGCAGTTCGTAGACTCCCGCGCGATATGCGGTTTGGCTAAGCAACAGGAGGCATGATGGCGGCACTGATTCAGGACTTACGCTGCGGCGCGCGCATGTTGCGTAAGAATCCTGGTTTCACGGCCATTGCAGTTATCACGCTGGCGCTCGGCATCGGAGCGAACACGGCGATTTTCAGCGTGGTCAACAGTGTCCTGCTTCGTTCGTTGCCCTTCTCACGCGCTTCGGAACTTGTGGATATTTCCGCGCGCAGCAGTTCTTACGACCTCAGCAATCTTAGCCTGTCGCTGCCGGACATTGCTGATGTCCAAGCCGGTGCGCCAGCTTTCGCCTCTCTCGCAATCTACCAATACTCTTCGATGGATTTGTCGGGAGAAGGCAAGCCCGAACATGTCGAGAGCGCCGAAGTCTCCGAAGATTTCTTCCCAGTCCTCGGCATTCGGCCGCTGTACGGAAGGTCCTTTATTTCCTACGACATGCAACCCGGCGGCAACGCGGTCGTCCTCGGCTATTCCTTGTGGCGCGAAAAGTTCGGCGGCGATCCAGCCGCGATTGGAAAGAGCGTCACACTGGATGGCCAGGCCCACACCGTCATCGGCGTACTGCCGGCTCAGCCATCGCTTGGCTTTGTTACCGATTCCCAACTGTGGACGCCGTTCATTCCTCATAAAGAGGACCTCGCAGCTCGTGAGAATCGTGACTTCTCGGTGGTCGCGAGGCTCAAACCGGGCACCCGGCCCGAACAGGCGCAAAAGGAACTCGACACAATCTCGGCGCGGCTCGCCGCTTCCTATCCAGACGCTGACAAAGGCTGGACTATTCACGCGTCCTCGTTGAAGACTTTTCTTCTCGGCGACGTCCGGACTCCCCTGACGATTCTCTTTTGCGCGGCCGGCTTTGTGCTGCTCATCGCCTGCGCCAATGTCGGCAACCTTTTCCTGTCCCGCGGGTGGGCGCGCCGCCGCGAATTCGCGATCCGTTCGGCGATGGGCGCCACTCGAGGCGCGCTTGTGCGCCAGCTCGTGGTGGAATCCGTTCTGGTGGCTCTTCTTGGCGGCATTTGCGCCTTTTTATTCACAGAGTTGACCCTCAAGGGACTGCGCACTGCGCTTCCGCCAGACATCCCGCGCATCCAGGACCTGCGCATCGAAAGCACGGTCGCATGGTTCACCCTGGGAGCCTCGCTGCTGGCTGCGTTGCTAGCGGGGCTCGCGCCTGCGTTGCTGAGCTCGCGTGAGAACCTGAGCGTGGCCGTGAAAGAAAGTAGCGGCGCGAACGGCCGCAGCGCGGGTCACAACTTCCTGCGCCAGTTGATGGTAATCGGTGAGGTAGCGATTGCGGTTGTTTTGGTCGTAGGCGCCACGCTTGCTGTGCGAAGTTTCGACCGCATCCTCAGGGTCAACCTCGGCTTTCGTCCAGACCATCTCGTAACCATGAAAATAGACTTTGCCAAATTTCGTTTTGCAAATGCCCCGGAGGCCATCGTTTTCGTACAGCAAATACTGGACGAGTCGCGCGCAATTCCCGGAGTGACGGCCGCGTCGGCGGGACTGGTGTTTCCCTTGAGCGACGAAGTGGCGGAGTCGACTTTTCAAACCGAGCAATCAGCGAGCGATCAAAGATCGTGTGATCAGAGCGCCCTGGTGAACGTGGTTGCTCCGGACTTCTTCCGGACGTTTGGCATTTCACTTCTAACAGGCCGCGACTTCAACAGCACCGACGCAAAAGATAATTTGCCCGTCTATATCGTGAATGAGGCGTTTGCGCGAAAATACTTTGGCTCCGTCGACGTGATTGGCAAGCGATTTTCCACGCGCCGGGAATCGGGTCACCCGGTCTGGGGTCAGATCGTTGGACTTGCCGGCAACGTCCACCAGGCCAGCCCGGGAGCGGAGCCTAAGCCGGAAATCTACGCTCCGTTTTATCAGGCTCGTCGGGCCACCGGCGTCTATTTGGCGGTTCGCACGAAACCCGACCCTCTTAAGGTGGTCTCGGCGATTCAGGAGCGCATCTGGTCGGTGGACAAGAATCAACCCATCACGGCCATCCAGACGATCGACGCGCGAATTGCGGCCGTCAATGCCACGCCCCGATCGCAAAGTCTCTTGCTCGGAATCTTCGGTGGCCTCGGCTTCATTTTGGCGCTCGTGGGCGTTTACGGTGTGATGTCCTATCTCGTGTCTTTGCGGACGCGCGAGATCGGCATTCGCATGGCGCTCGGCGCCGAACCCGGCCAAGTGCTTCGATTGGTGATTGCGCATGGGCTAAAACTCACGCTCACCGGCGTTTTTATCGGCGTTGCCAGCGGGCTTGTGGTCACGCGCTTCATGCGCAGCTTTCTCTTTGGCATCAGCGCCACCGACCCACTGACATTCGCGAGCATCGCCGTCGTGCTTACGCTGGTGGCGCTCGCTGCGTGTTTCATCCCCGCGTGGAGAGCGATGAGCGTCGATCCCTTGGTTGCGCTGAGACACGAATAGGCGTCGCCACGTTCGGATGCCGGCGGCAAATTTCTCGCGAAATCATGATTGATTAGAGATTATGGAGGCCATGCAGCCGAGCCCCCCGAGTGTGCCCCCGCCTGGTCCGATCGGAGTTCCCCCTGAGCCACCCTCACTCGCCGCATCCAGCAAGCGCCTGCTGCCGTGGCTGGTTGCCGTTGCGTTCTTCATGGAGTCGCTCGACACGACGATTCTGAATACGGCGGTGCCGACAATCGCGGCGGCACTCCACGTTGCTCCGCTGAGCATGAAGTCGGTGCTGGCAAGCTACACGCTGAGTCTTGCGGTGTTCATTCCTATCAGCGGGTGGATGGCGGACCGGTTCGGAACGCGTCGTGTGTTTGCCTCCGCGATTGGGATCTTCACGCTGGGGTCATTTCTGTGCGGCATATCGACCAACATCCTTGCACTCGTTGCGTGCCGCCTCCTGCAGGGCTTGGGCGGATCCATGATGGTGCCCGTCGGGCGGCTGACCATTGTGCGGACGTTCGCCAAGTACGAGCTGGTTCGCGCGATGAGCTTCGTCGCCATCCCCGCATTGATTGGCCCCATGCTGGGACCGATTGCGGGCGGCCTCATCGTCGGATACCTACACTGGAGGCTAATTTTTTTCGTGAATATTCCGATTGGCCTCGTGGGTTTGTTGATGGTTTACCTGCATCTGCCCGACTACCGGGAGCATACCGATCCTCTCGACGTGATGGGCCTGATTCTTTTCGGATCGGGCGTGGGGTTGCTTTCGTACGTCCTGGAGGTGTTTGGCGAACATACGCTAAACGCGCGCGAAATCCTGGGGCTTCTAGCGCTATCCGTCGTTCTGCTGGCGGGCTATGGATTTCATTCGACGCGGGCCGCGCACCCATTGCTCCGCCTGACGTTATTTCGGATTCGCACGTTCCGCGTAGCCGTGGTCGGCAGTTTCGTGACGCGCCTTGGCATTGGCGGCATTCCATTTCTCTTTCCGCTGCTGTATCAAGTGGGTCTGGGTTTCACGCCGATTCAATCCGGCCTGCTGATGATGCCGCAGGCGATTGCCGCCATGAGCCTGAAGGTAGCGATGCCGGGAATCTTGGCGCGCTTTGGCTATCGAGCCGTGTTGGTGTCGAACACGCTGCTCATGGGGTTGCAGGTTTTTCTTTTCGCCACCATCGGAAAGGGCACGCCCGTGTGGCTGATCGTGGGGGAATTGTTTTGTTACGGGTTCTTCACGTCGCTGCAATATACGAGCATGAACACGCTGGCCTACGCGGACGTCACCGAGGAACAGGCCAGCGGCGCGAGCTCGATCGCAAGCACGGCGCAGCAAATGGCGATCAGTTTTGGCGTGGCTTCGGCATCGCTGGTGACCGCCTTCTTCATCCCCGATCGCCATACCTCTGATGCCTTGCAATTCATTCACGGCGTCCACCGGGCCTTCTTCGTGCTGGGCGGGATGACGGTTCTCTCGACGATCGTTTTTCGGGGATTGAAAAAAGGCGACGGCGACGCCGTGAGCCAGCGGGGGGAACTCCACGTGGGGTAAGGGTCGTGCGGGCCGGTCTGAGCCCACCCCTACCGACGGAATTGCGCCGCGGCTGATTTTTGATTGCAAATCCGACCAATGTTATCGTACGTCTGCCTCGACAACTCTCCGGCATAGGACGCATGCCGAAAAACGATCTCATGCCCCAGCCGACGGAACTGAATCGCTGATGAACATACTGGATCTGGTAGTTGGCAAGCCCATCCGGACCAGCGACGAACGCGCCGAGCAGGTTGGTCCGGCGCAGGGCATCCCGATTTTTGGTCTCGACGCGCTTAGCTCAGCTGCTTACGGCCCGGAAGCCGCGCTGAGCCTGCTGATTCCGCTTGGGCTTCTGGGCGTTCGCTACCTGATTCCGATCAGCGCCGCCATCATCACGTTGCTCGTGATCGTTTACTTTTCCTATCGTCAGACGATCGCCGCCTATCCCTCGGGCGGTGGCTCCTACACCGTAGCGCGCTTCAACCTGGGCGCGAGGGCTAGCCTGCTTGCCGCGGCCGCGCTCCTTGCCGACTACATCCTCACGGCCGCCGTGGGGATTTCCGCGGGAGTGGGCGCCCTGATTTCGGCGATTCCGTCGTTGCTGCCGCACACGGTTTCTCTTTGCGTCGGCATTCTGATCGTCATCACCATCCTCAATCTTCGGGGGGTGCGCGACGCCGGCATTGCGTTCGCGGTTCCCACGTTTCTGTTCGTGGGCACGCTTCTCATTACCATCGGTGCAGGCGTTCTTCGTGTCGTCCTCAGCGGCGGACACCCGACGCCGGTAACTCCGCTTCCGCCTCCGCCGCCGATGATCCAGGCCGTCAGCTACTGGCTGCTGCTGAAGGCTTTCGCCAGCGGTTGCACGGCTTTGACCGGCGTCGAAGCCGTTAGCAACGGAGTGAAGGCTTTCCGCGAGCCTGCCGTGAAAAACGCTCAGCGCACTCTCACCGTGATCATTGCTCTTCTGGCGGTGCTGCTGGCGGGAATTTCGTTCCTCGTGAACGCTTACGGTATTACTGCCACTGATCCAGGCGAGCCGGGCTACCAGAGCCTTCTATCGATGCTGATCGCCGCCGTTTTCGGCAAGGGCGGTTTCTACTACCTCACCATCGCTTCAATCCTGGCGATTCTGTCGCTTTCCGCCAACACGGCTTTCGCTGATTTTCCGCGGCTCTGCCGCGCCATCGCGCAGAACAATTACCTGCCGCACGTCTTCGGATACCGGGGGCGGAGGCTCGTCTATACCTACGGGATCGTTGTCCTGGCGTTACTCGCCGGCGGTCTTCTCATTCTTTTTGGGGGCGTCACCGATCGACTCATTCCGTTATATGCGGTCGGCGCCTTTCTGGCATTCACGCTTTCGCAGGCCGGCATGGTGGCGCATTGGTACAGGCATCGCGGTCCGCATTGGTTGAAGAGCGCGATGGTCAACGGGTTGGGCGCGCTCGTGACGGGCATTACCGTTATCGTCGTCCTGGTGGCGAAATTCGCGGAAGGGGCCTGGATTACGCTGCTCTTCATTCCGTTGACGATCTTTTTCTTTACCATGGTCCGCCGCCATTACCACGCCGTAAAGATCCTGACCACCTGCAAGGTTCCTGTCGACACCGAAAGCATCAGCCAGAATCCGATCGCCGTCATTGCCATCGACCGCTGGAGCAACGTCACCCGGCAGGGCATTGAATTTGCCGCGCGGCTCTCGCCCGAGGTGATCGCCTTGCACGTCGAGCCAGCCGAGCACTCCGAATTGCTGCAAGACGACTGGGAGCGCTACGTCGAACAACCCTTCCGGGCGGCGGGCAAGGAACCACCCAAGCTACAGCTTCTGCCCTCGCCCTACCGCTTCATCATCATTCCCATCGTGCAGTTCGTTCTGGACCTTTCGAAAAAGAATCCGGCGCGCAGCATCATCGTAGTGATACCCGAGCTTGTGGAAGACAAATGGTATGAATACTTCCTCCACAATCAGCGGGGCCGGCTTCTGGAATGGGTGCTGCTCGCCCGGGGAAATGAACGCATCTTCACGGTGAGTGCGCCCTGGTACATCGGCGAGCGAACCTGATTGCAACTTGAGGTTGGAGAAGATGACTGATGGGGCTATCAGCGGCGGGGAGCATTGGCCAAGGAGACGTCGGCAGCGCGACCAATCGGGAGTTGCCCAGCTTCCTGCGCTAGAATTGGGCTAGTCGGACCCAAAAGGGGTACCTCCGTGAACGTTAAAACGAAGCTTGCTTTCGTGCTTTGCGGTCTTTTGTTCCTGGCCGATCTTGTTTGCGTTCCGGTGACTTTTTCTCAGGAGACGCCACCGGGAACTCCCGCTCAGAACCAGAAGCCTGCGGAACAGCCGGCGGCCGCGGAACAGTTGACGCCTTACCAGAAGTCACAGATGGAGCGGACCTTCAACGACTGGCCTTTCCTGGCGAAGTACCGAGATGCCGATAAGGCACTGCCGCCTCCGTTGCCAGGTGAAACGCGGGTTGTGTTCATGGGAGATTCCATCACGGAAGGCTGGGGGCAGAAGGCAACGGCAACAACTCCCGATCGAGGCGAGTTTTTTCCGGGTAAGCCCTATATCAACCGCGGTATCTCCGGGCAGACTACGCCGCAGATGCTGGTTCGTTTTCGTCAGGATGTCATCGGTCTCAAACCGAAAATAGTGGTTTTGCTCGCGGGGACAAACGATATCGCAGAAAACACCGGGAAAGAAACGTTGGAGGAGATTGGGAACAACATCGCGTCCATGAGCGATCTTGCGCGAGCGAATGGGATACGAGTTGTCTTGTGTTCCGTATTGCCAGCCAGCGATTTTCGGTGGCACAAGGGCCTGGAACCTGCGCCTAAAATCAAAAGCCTGAACACCTGGATCAGAGAGTTCGCCGCTAAGAATGGATTTGTATTTGTTGACTACTACTCGGGCATGGCCGATAGCGAAGGCGGTCTCAAAGCCGAGCTGAGTCCGGACGGCGTACACCCTAACAAGGCGGGCTATGAACTCATGGCGCCCCTTGTCGAGAAAGGGATTGCGGAGGCCTTGAGGCAGCCCCTCCCCTGATTCCCTTGGGCGATTCGACGAGGGCGCCTAGTTAACAGTGGTTGGAACAGGCACTTTGACTGACACCGGTTTGCGCAGAGCTTCCTCGATCTGATTCACCAGCATGTCGCGCGAAAACGGCTTATTCAGGAAGGAAGCCTCACTTAGCAAATCGCCGTCTATTTCGTTGGGTTCCAGATATCCGGAGACGTACACGACCTTTAGTCCAGGTTTCAGGCGCTTCATCCTTCTGGCGAGTTCCGGCCCGCGCATTTTTGGCATCACTACGTCGGTGACCAGGATATCGATTGTGTCATCGTGCTCGGCAATCTGCATTGCCCGAACGCCGTCCTCGGCTAACAACACGCGGTAACCTGCCGAGGTCAGAAACTCACGAGCCAGCGCTCGCACCTCGGACTCATCTTCCGCCAGCAACACCGTTTGCCGCTTGACCTTTCGAACGGGAGAACTCCGCGTGACCGCATCGGCGTCGAGCTTCTCATCCACTCGGGGAAGGTAAATTTCAAATCTACTCCCGACCCCGACTTCCGTATCGACCCATATGAAGCCGCCTGTTTGCTTCACGACGCCATAGACCGTCGCAAGTCCCAGGCCCGTTCCCTTGCCCGGCTCCTTGGTGGTGAAAAACGGTTCGAAGATATGAGCCTTCGTTTTGGCGTCCATTCCAGTTCCAGTATCGGCCACGACGAGCCTCACGTAATCGCCTGGCTCGACTGACGGGCGAGTGCGCCCCAACTCCGCATCTACCGTCACGTTGTGAGTTTCAATGGTTAATTGGCCGCCGCCTGGCATGGCGTCCCGTGCGTTAACGGTCAGGTTAAGAAGCACTTGTTCGAGCTGGCTCGCGTCTGCTTTCACTCGACCCAGCGATTCATCCGCCCGGAAGACGACCTCGATATCCTCGGGTATCAGCCGTTTCAGCAACTTCCCGATGTCATCGACGACGGCGTTCAGATTCAATATTTTGGGTTGCAAAGCCTGCCTTCGGCTGAACGCAAGCATTTGTCGCGTGAGAGTGGCGGCACGGTCGGCGGCCTTTCGGATCTGCTGGCTGCTCAGCAGAACCGGATCGGCGGGCGTCATGCGATCCAGAATCAATTCGCTGTGGCCTTTGATCACCGTCAGCAGGTTATTGAAATCGTGAGCCACGCCGCCGGCCAGCCGTCCGAGGGCTTCCATCTTCTGCGATTGACGTAGTTGATCCTCGAGCTCTTGTTTCTGCGCCTCGTTTTTTCGCAGCGCATTGCGCATGCGATCGAACGCGCGCGTCGCATGGGCCACCTCATCGCCTCCCTGCGCGTACAGTGGATAGGCGTAATCACCGCGCTCGAGCGCCCGGAATCCTTCCAGAAGATCTGCCAGCGGCCGCGTGAATGTGTCGGAAATCAAGAACACAAATCCAGCGCCGGCAAATACTCCGAGGAGACCCAGGGCCAGCAGCAGATGATTTAGTTCCGTGAGGTAAGCAGTGGCCTCGCTGTACGATTTCAGAACGGTTAAGCGGGCGACCGGGCCGGGACCACCATTGAGCTGCAGCGAATCGGCGAAGAATTGCTCGTCCCCAATCTGGACTTCCCGGGGCGACGGGCCACTCTGCAGTTTTTTGCCGGCCTCCTGCTCCTCAATTGCGCGGAACGTGCTGGCGACAACGTTTTCGCCATAGCTCAAAATTACCTGCCCTGCCGAAACTCGTCCCATATCGTGGACCGCCCGGTAATCGATCTCGCGACCTACGATAACTGAGCCTGATCCATCGCCGATCTTTTGCAGGGCGACTTGATAGAGGGATCCGCCGACGTACCACCAGTCGGCCGCAGAGTTTTTCGCCAGCGACCGACGCAGCATTTCCCGGGCTTCCGTTGCGGGGAAACTCGATTCGCTGGCATGAAGTACGACGATCTTGTTGGAATTATCCGCCACCGCGACAAGATCGCTTCCATACGATTCCAGTGGACCGGCTGCGCCTCGCATTGGATCGGCATCCGCCAAGTCGCCAGCGATTGCCGCCTTCGTCGCGAGCAGGTCCGCCTTTCGCGCCAGCTCGCTCTGATGCTGGCGGAGCAGTACGTCGAAAGCGAGCAGCGACGTGCGGGCTTCGCCGACGACCTCTTGCCGCGCATGCTTCTGGCCTGAGTAGCGGACCACGAGTAGGGTCACGCTGCTCAAACATGCGGTGGTCATCGCCAAGGAAAGCAGGAGCTTTGTCCGTAACCTTAGATTAATCAGTAAGTTAGGCGTCTTTAGCACCACAGGTAAGGATCCCCTTTGAAGCTGAATTCCTGGGATAGTTTGTAATCAATCCGGATTCTGGAGGCTGGGACGAAAACGCGAAATAGCTCGTCGGTACCCCTTCGGAAGTACTCTGAACGCATTAAGGGCACAGTCGGCACGCGCCGCCTGCTCGGCCGACATTTCGTTCGCCGAAATGATCTAGCGCGAATAGAGGCGCTGAACTCGGTGCAGGCGGAAAGCGAGCTATACTACCGGCCTGCGCAGGGGAGGTTGAATGGCGAATCTGGAACTTGTGGCGCCTCTACCGGCAGGCGATTTTGTCTCGGACATTTCGCCCGCCGTCGAGCGCGTTCAATGGTTCGTGCTGGCGGGCGTGGTCGCAGTTACGTCCATCACATTCGGCTTGTACTGGGATATTTCGTGGCATCAGACCATTGGCCGGGACACATTTTGGACTCCGGCGCACCTGGCGATTCATTTCGGCGGCATTCTGGCGGCCATCACGTGCGCGTACCTGATTTTCTTCACGACGTTCGCGCACAATGCGGCTGCTCGCGCTGCTTCGGTGGGAGTCTGGGGCTTTCACGGCCCGCTCGGCGCATTTCTGACGGCGTGGGGCGGCGCCACAATGCTCACTTCCGCTCCGTTTGATAATTGGTGGCACAACTCGTTCGGCCTCGACGTGGAGATCCTGAGTCCGCCTCATGTAGTGCTTGGGCTGGGGATTCTCGGAGTGGGTATCGGTTCGCTGCTCGTCCTTGTAGCGCAGACGAATCGCTCGAGCGGCGAAGCGAAAAAGAAGCTGGGGCGGCTCTTTCTGTATCTTGCCGGGCTCTTGATCGTCCTTCATCTCATTCTGCTCAGCGAAGATTGTGATCCCACGTCAATGCACAGTTCCATTTTCTACGAGATGATGACGTTCGGGACTCCGCTGCTGCTCGTCGCATTCGCCCGCGCTTCCGGACGCCGCTGGGGTGCCACAATCATTGCCTCGATCTACATGGCATTCATGCTCGCGGGACTCTGGATTTTCCCGATGTTTCCCGCCGTGCCGAAACTCGGCCCCGTGTTCACCAACGTGACGCATATGGTGCCGATGGGCTTTCCGGTGCTGCTGATTTTTCCGGCCTTGGCTCTCGACATCGTGTTCAATCGTTTCACGAACCGCAACAGGTGGCTCCAGGCGGCCATTGCCGGAAGCGCTTTTCTCGCGGTGCTCATCGTCGTGCATTGGCCCTGGGCCAACTTCATGATTTCGTCGGCGGCGCGCAATGCGTTCTTCGGCCAAAACTATTTCCCATATATGTTTCCGCCGTCGACGTACCACTTTGCGTGGGAGTTTCAGCACTCGGATGCCACGCGGGGCGCGTTCTTGATAGGGCTGGGACTGGCGTGGATTTTCGCCATCGTCTCCTGCCGCATTGGCGTGGCGTTTGGCGACAAGCTGGCGCACTTGCAGCGCTAACTCGATGAATCTTCGCCGATCCATCTCACTGCTTCTTGCCGTCGCGATCGCTTCCACCTGCGTCGCGCACGTTGGCAGCCCCAACGTCTACTTTCAGGGCGAGGCGGGTCCGTACCACCTGGTGGTGATGGTCCGCACGCCGCAAATGATTCCCGGCGTCGCGGAGATCGAGGTCCGCAGCGACAAGCCCGGCATTCGCAACCTCAAAATCACTCCACTGATCATCATTGGCGAGGGCTCGAAATACCCTCCGCCCCCCGACGTTCTTGAGCCGGTGAAAGGCGACCCGCAATTCTTCGCCGGGAAGATCTGGCTGATGGAGTCGGGCTCGTGGCAGGTTCGCATCGAAGCGGATGGCGACCAGGGTTCCGGCACGATTGCGGTGCCCGTGCCAGCGGCGGCGCGGAACACGCTCCCGATGCAGAAAGAACTTGGCGCGCTGCTGTTCGGATTGATGATTTTGCTTGTGGCCGCGATTGTTTCGATCATTGGCGCCGCACGCCGCGAAGCTCAGCTGGAACCGGGCGAACAGCCAAGCCCTCGGCAGAGGCGCGGTGCACGCTTGGTGATGCTCGGCGCTCTTGTCGCCGTGATTGTGATTCTTACGCTCGGCCGATGGTGGTGGACGGACGCTGCCGCGGCGAAGGCGAGCACTATGATTTACCAAGCGCCGACAATGCAGGTGTCGCTTACGCCGGACGACAAAATGGAATTGCGCATCGGCGAGTCCAACTGGCACATTCGCCGTCCTGAAACGGTGATGACCGCGCTCATCCCCGATCACGGCCACCTGATGCATCTTTTTCTGATTCGCACGCTGCAGATGGACAAGTTCTACCATTTGCATCCGGAGCAGACCGATCAGCAATCTTTCACTGACAATCTGCCGTCCATCGCCCCTGGGCACTACAAGATTTTCGCGGACATCGTCCGCGCGTCCGGGTTCCCGGACACGATGGTTGCCGACGCCGACATCCCGGAAATGGCCGGGAAAAGCTTCACCGGCGACGATTCCGAAGCGAGCGCGCCTGCGCTCTCCGAAAATGGCCAGGACAATCTCGTGGCGGCGCTTCCCGATGGCGGACGTATGGTTTGGGAGCGCGACTCCACTCCGCTCGCCTCGAACCGGCTGCTGTGGTTTCGCTTCCGTGTCGACGACGCCAAAGGAAAACCTGCCAGCGATCTCGAGCCCTACATGGGAATGGCTGCGCACGCGGTGTTCGTGGGTTCGGATTTCAGCGTGTTCGCGCACGTTCATCCGGATGGTTCGGTGCCGATGGCCGCGCTCACTCTTGCGGATGCGAGTTTGGGCGCGAGCCAGAATTCGCCGGCAGCCTCGATGGCAGGGATGGGGATGCCTGGCGTGACGATGCCGTCGGCTGCGCACGATCCGTTGCCTGCGGAGGTTTCGTTTCCTTACGGGTTTCCGAAGCCGGGCGTCTATCGCATCTTCGTGCAAGTGAAGCGCCGCGGCTCGGTCGAAACCGGCGTGTTCGACGCGCACGTGAACTGAAGATTGGGCTACAGTGCCTTGCGAATGCGTTCATTGCCAATCGTCGTTCTTCTCGCGTTGTCAGTTCTCGGCTTTTCGGCCCGCGTCTGGTCGCAAGACACCGCAAAGCAAAAACTCCCCAAGCCGCGCGAACTCGATTCCGGGATCATTTGGCAGCGTGATCCCGACACAGGAGAGCTGAAGGCCGCACCGAGAAGCAAACCTGGCGATGGGCCTTCCGAAGGCGCCACTCCAAACCCCGCCGCTATCCGCAGCACCACGCAGATGGTTTCCGTCACCTGCAGCGTGTCAACGCCTGACGGAACCGCAGTGCCCGGCCTTACGCGAGCTGACTTTCGCGTGTTCGACGACGCCGCGGAGCAGAAAATCGCGTACTTCGATGCGTCGACGCAGCCCGCAAGCGTGGCGATCGTGATCGACGCCAGCCCGAGCGTTTTGCGCGATTCCGACGAAATTAAGACCGCCGCGGACGCGCTCGTCGATGCGCTGGCACCGCTTGACCAGGCTGCCATTGTAGATTTCTCCGCGCACACCTATTTGCAACTTCCGTTTTCCGATGTGCGCGAGCTGATGCGCCGCGCCGTCGCGCGCGTGAGTGTTCGCGAGCTCTTTTCGGACACGGGCGGCTCGAATATCTACGAGGCGGTGTACCTCGCGGCGCACGAACTGTTTCCCGGCCGCACGGGCCGCAAGGCAATCGTGCTGCTCACGGATGGCCAGGACAGCGGCCTGGGACTTACGCTCGACCCCGCGAGTGAAATTCCATCGGCGGCGTCGCCCAACAAGCTCGCGTTCGAAGATATCGCGCGCCTGCTGGCCGCGGAGGATATTCAGGTGTTTGCCGTTTCCACGGAGAACCGGCCCAAGATCTTGACCGCTGCGTGGCTGGCGTCGCATGCGGGCGAAACGCTGGTCACGCCTGCCGTGAACAAGCAACGAATTCCGGCGTATACCCTCTACCTTGCTGAACTTGTGCGCCGCGCCGGCGGCCAGCTTTATTTTCTGCGCGAAGCGCCGACCCTCGCGGATTCGTTTCGCCGGATCGCTCAGAAAATCCGCGCGGAATACACGCTCGGATACTACCCTTCACCCGATTCGGCTGCGCCGGCTCGCGCCGGATGGCACCGCCTGCGCGTGCAGCTTGCCGATCAGCCGGGCGCAACCGCCTCTCACCGCGCCGCATACTACGTTCCGGCCAGCCCTTAGTCCGGCCGGCGCTCGCCGTGTCGGGGTCGCAACTCCTCGCAGGCGGCTCGTCACGGGAATCTGCTTTTCAATCCTACAAATCGTGGTTCAATAGCGCCCTTATGTTCCGGCGAAAGCGATTCCGGCTGAAACTGCCCTCGCGAGTCCTCGATCTTGGCGCGCGCACACTTGTGATGGGCGTCCTGAACGTAACGCCCGACAGTTTTTCCGACGGCGGCCTTCATTTCGATACGGAAGCGGCTGTGGCGCGCGCTTTCGAAATCGAACGCCAGGGCGCGGACGTCGTCGACATCGGCGCCGAATCCACGCGGCCGGGCTCCGAAGGAATTTCGGCGCAGGAGGAACTGTGGCGGCTCCTGCCGGTGCTAGCGGCGCTTCAGGGAAGACTCAAAATCCCAATTTCGGTGGACACCAGCAAGTTCGAAGTGGCCGATGCGGCCGCGGACGCCGGAGCGGAAATTCTGAATGATGTGACCGCGCTGCGCAACGACCCGCGCATTGCTGAAGTGGCTCATAAGCGCAAGCTGCCTCTGATCCTGATGCACATGCGCGGCGAGGCGCGCACGATGCAAAAACGGCCATTCGCGCGCGACGTTGTGCGCGACGTGGCATCCGGTTTGCGCCGTGCCGTAGCGATAGCCCGCCGGGCGGGTGTTGCCAAGTCGCAAATCATCCTCGACCCCGGCTTCGGATTCGGGAAGAGCTATCCGCAAGGCTACGAACTGCTGGCGCGGTTGCCGGAACTCGCACGCCTTGGCTTTCCGCTGCTCGTCGGCACGTCGCGCAAGAGCTTCATCGGCGCGGCGCTCGACCGCGCAGCCGCCAGCGAACGCGTCTGGGGCACTGCCGCCACCGTGACCGCGAGCATTCTCGGCGGCGCGCATATTGTGCGCGTTCACGACGTTGCCGAAATGGTGCAAGTTGCGCGCGTTACCGATGCCATTCTCAATCCGAAATCGATCCCGCCGCAGCCCCAGTCCCAATGAACGCATCTTCGTCTCAGCCGCCGCCGTCGTCCGGTTTCTTTGGCAATTTCCGTAGGCTCACGCCGGCCCAGCGCAATACCTTTCTCGCATGCCTCTTGGGATGGTCGCTCGATGCTTTCGATTTTTTCATTCTGGTTTTCTGCGTCAGCGCAATCGCGTCGCAATTCCAGGTGAAAGTGTCTGCTGTCACCGAGGCGATTTTCATCACGCTGGCGATGCGTCCGATTGGGGCGTTTCTCTTCGGTTTTCTCGCCGACCGCTTCGGACGCCGCCGCGCTCTTCTCCTGAATATTTGTTGTTACTCGTTCTTCGAGCTGGCTTCCGCGTTTGCCCCGTCGCTCCGCGGGTTCTTAGTCATTCGAGGACTCTTCGGCATTGCGATGGGCGGCGAGTGGGGCGTGGGAGCCGCGTTGGCTTTCGAGACGCTGCCCACGGAGGGCCGCGGCTTCTTCTCAGGCCTGCTCCAGGAAGGCTATGCGCTCGGCTACCTGCTCGCTTCTTTTGCGTACGGCATTTTCTTCGACTTCATCGGCTGGCGGGGGATGTTCGTGCTGGGCGCGCTCCCGGCGATTCCTGTGATTTACCTGATTCTAACGCGAGTGAAGGAATCGCCGGCGTGGCTGCAAGGTCGGGTCAGGTCAACCGGGGGCGATAGGGAGGTGCGTCTGGTCCCCGGCATTCTTACATACGTCGGCAGCTTTCTCTTGCTGGTGCTGTTGATGTTCGCGTTCAATTCCTTCAGTCACGGCACGCAGGACCTGTATCCCACGTTCCTCCAAAAGAACCACGGATTCTCGACGCACACCACGGGACTCATCGCGGTGATTTACAACGTGGGCGCGCTGCTGGGCGGAATCGTTTTCGGGTCGTGGTCGGAAAAGATCGGACGTCGCCGCGCTATCGTCGTGGCGGCCCTGCTTGCGATTCCGGCGATTCCGCTATGGGCTTACTCTGACACCGCGCCCATGTTTGCGCTCGGCGGCTTTCTGATGCAGTTCATGGTGCAGGGAGCGTGGGGAGTAGTTCCCGCGCACTTAAACGAGCTATCGCCGCCCGCCGTGCGCGCCACCTTTCCCGGTCTTGCCTACCAATTCGGTACATTCCTCGCGTCGTGGATTACCGTGATGCAGTCTCGGCTCACCGAGCAGCGTTACGCCGGTAACTTCGCGCCGGTGTTGGCGTGGACCGTCGTGATCGTGGCCACGTTGGTGGCAGTCGTCACAGCTTCAGGCAGGGAAGCGAAAGGCGCCGACATGTCGCGCCGCAGCTAGCGCTGCCACTCAGGCCGTGCTCGACGCTTCAGGCTTTCTGTTGCCAAGTCACCCATGGATTACCTTCCCTCATCCTGTTTAATACATCGGATTGGGTCCTGCATTCAGTCGATGACCATGATATAATGACCATAGTCAAGGAGTGGTCGTCGATGAAGAAAATAGCTGCCGGTTCATTCAAGACTCATTGTCTGGCACTCATGGACGAAGTTCATTCGAAACGGGAAACCATTGTGATCACGAAGCGCGGCGAGCCGATCGCGAAGCTAGTCCCCTTTGGGAAAAGCACAGACGATATCTTCGGTTTCTTTGTGGGCAAAGGCGCAATCACTGGAGACATCGTCTCCCCCGCACTCTCGAAGAAGGAGTGGGGAAGCCTTAAGTGATTCTGGTTGATACGCACGTCGCACTTTGGCTCGCGTTTGATCCCTCCCAAATCTCCGCGAAAGCACGAACCGCGATCGAGAACGCCCGTGAAACGGCAATGGGCTTGGCGATCTGCGACGTCACGATCCTAGAGTTGGCAACGCTGGTCACTAAAGGCAAAATCCGTCTGGACGTCAGCCTCGAATCCTTTCTCGAGGAACTCGAATCCAGGTTCGTCGTTCTGCCCATCACTGCTCGAGCATGCGTGCGCGCTGTGAGCCTTCCCTCATCCTACCCCAACGATCCAGCAGATCGCATCATCGGAGCCACTGCGCTTGTCGAAGGATTGCCTCTGGTGACTGCAGATCGCGCGATCCGTCAATCTGCAGCGCTCCGCACAATTTGGTGACAAGGATGAGATTCAAAGGCGCTCGCGGACTGCGGCCGAAACAGGTAAAATCGCATCCTTACTAAGGAAGTCAAGGAGCATTCCATGAGCGTGACTTCACCCGCAGGATCTGCCACTTCGACGATTTCGAACATCAAAGAAAAGGCGCGCCGCCTGCGAATCCTCTCGATGATGGCCACCACCGCGGCAGGCTCGGGCCATCCGACGTCGTGCATGTCCGCGGCTGAACTGGTGGCGGGCGCTTTCTTCTACGCCATGAAGTTCGACCCGAAAAATCCAAATTCACCGGACGGCGACCGCTTCGTCCTCTCGAAGGGACATGCCGCGCCCGTGCTGTACGCCGCGCTGGCCGAAGCGGGTGTGTTCCCAATATCGCGCGTGATGACTCTGCGGCAATTCTCGAGCGAGCTCGAGGGACATCCTACGCCGCGCATTCCCGGCGTGGACGCGGCCACCGGCTCGCTCGGCCAGGGACTTTCGGTGGGCGCAGGACTCGCGATCGGCGCGCGCCTCGACAAGAGTCCCACGCGCGTCTACGTGCTCACCGGTGACGGCGAACTGGCCGAAGGTCAGATCTGGGAAGCGGCGTCCGTTGCGGGTCACTACAATCTCGATAATCTTACCGTGCTGACGGACATCAACGCGCTCGGCCAGAGCGAGCCCACGATGTACCAGCACGACATGGACGTCTATCGCCGCAAGTTTGAGTCGGAGGGCTGGGCCGTGCAAGTGATCGACGGCCACGATGTAGCGGCTGTGCTTGCCGCGTTCGACTGGGCGAAATCGACCACCGGCCGCCCGCAGGCGATTATCGCTCGCACGGAAAAAGGGCACGGCTTCAGCCAGGTTGCCGGAAAACTGGGCTGGCACGGCAAACCATTGTCGAAGGAGCAGCTCGCGCAGGCGATTCAGGAGCTCGGCGGCCCCATCGACGTTCCGCCCGATCCCGGCAAGTCCTACGAGCGCACTGCGCTGCCGCGCCGCGCTGATTTTCCTGCGCCCGCCGCGCCCGACTATGAGGCAGGGAAACCGGTGGCCACGCGCGAGGCCTACGGATACGCGCTCAAGCGCCTGGGCGCCGTGAATCCACAGCTTGTTGTGATGTCGGGCGACGTCGACAATTCCACGTTCTCCGAAGTTTTCGCGAAAGCCTTTCCCGACCGCTTTTTCCAGTCGTATATCGCCGAGCAAAATATGGCGAGCCTGGCGGTTGGCCTGGCGGCCCGCGGCAAGACGGCGGTGGCCGATACGTTTGCGTGCTTCCAAACGCGAGCGTACGACGAAGTCCGCATGGCGGCGATCAGCCGGTCGAATGTCAGCCTGTGCGGCTCGCACTGCGGCGTCTCGATCGGTGAAGACGGCCCTTCGCAAATGGCGCTCGAAGACCTTGCCATGTTCCGCGCGGTACATGGTTCGATCGTTCTCTACCCGAGCGACGCCGTTTGCGCCGAGCGGCTCACCGAATTCATGACTCGCCAGGACGGGATCACGTACCTTCGCACGTCGCGCCCGAAGACGGCGATCCTCTACTCGAACGACGAAAAGTTCCCCGTCCCCGGTTTCAAAGTGCTTCGCCAGAGCGCGCAGGATCGCGCCACGGTGATCGGCGCCGGCATAACTCTGCACGAAGCGTTGAAAGCGGCTGACCAGTTGAAATCACAGGGCATCGCGATTCGCGTGATCGACTTGTACTGCGTGAAGCCGATCGACGGCAAAGCACTCGCCGACCAAATCAAAGCCACAGGCGGGAAGCTCGTCACTGTGGAAGACCACTGGGCCGAAGGCGGCATCTACGAAGCCGTCCTCTCGGCATTGGCTCACGTTGGCGTGGCTCCCGCGAAGAGCCGGCAACTCGCGGTCACGCGTATGCCGCATTCCGGCAAGCCTGATGAGCTGGTGGATGCCTTCGGCATATCCGCGCGCCACATCGTGGCCGCCGTGAACGAACTCGGATAGGCCAGTCCGCGACACGAAATCTTTTGAGAGGGCAACTGGGTGGCTGAAAAACTGGTACTAGTCGGCGTGATGCCCGAAGTGATCGCTCTTGATCCCGGCGATCAGGTGACGTGGTTCTCGAACGCGGGCAATCTCAAGATCGAGTTTGATGCGCATCGCTGCCCGTTCTCCTCGAACGTCCTGCAGGCGCCGGCCGGTGTCCGGCTTCAGAGCGGCGCGGCCCGCGCAGGCCTGAACCCCGGCTCGTATAAATACCGCCTGTCGCTCAACGAGATTGTCATCACGCACGGCGAAATCCTGATTCGCGAGAAGTAACCACTCCATTTTCGTCGCGCGCGAACAGCCCTCGTACGCCGCCACGTTCAAACGACTTGAAAACTCGTGTTACCATGGGCGCCCTCTGCCGGGGCGGAGCAGCTGAATTTCAAAACGCCGGCGGATGCGGAGGCGCTCATGGATGACCAGCCAGCTCCAAACAAATTCTCTCGACGCGAATTCGGGCAACTCGCCGCCACTTCGAGCCTCGCGGTTGCCGCGTCAGTAATCGCTCCCCAAGCCCACAATGAGCAGGAGCAGAAAGCCGCGAACGAATGGCGCCGGCGGGCCTTCGAAGCAATCGAGAAATTCGACGTCCCGATGGCCACCGAGCCGGGATTCGTATTTCGCCCGTGAACGACGACACCCTTTTCGATAGCCTCGCGGGACTCGGCGCTCTCCTGCGTGCGCGAAAAGTCTCCTCCGTCGAACTCACCGCAGCCTGCCTCGATCGACTTGAGACTCTCGGTCCCCAGTACAATGCCGTGGCCACGGTTACGCGGATGCTTGCCGAGCAGCAAGCGCGGGAAGCCGACGACAATTTCAAGCGCAAACACATCGCCAGCCCGCTGCAGGGAATCCCGTTTGGCGTGAAAGACCTGCTCGCGACGAAAGGCATTCTTACGACGTGGGGCTCGGAACCGTTTCGCGATCAGGTGTTCGACTACGACGCAACGGTGATTCGCAAGCTCCGGCAATCTGGCGCAGTCCTTTCAGCGAAGCTCGCTATGATCCCCCTGGCGGGGGGCGGCGGCTACCGCTATTCGAATCCTCACTTGCAAGGGATGTGCAAGAACCCGTGGAACGTTGAGTATTGGGCGGGCGGTTCATCAAGCGGTCCGTCGGCAGCCGTGTGCGCCGCTCTCGTGCCGTTTGCCATCGGTTCGGAGACGGGCGGATCCATTGTCGTGGCGGCAGCTTACACGGGAATCACGGCGATTCGCCCGACCTATGGACTTGTGAGCCGACACGGCGCGATGGCCCTTTCGTGGACGCTCGATAAGCTTGGCCCCATGTGCCATTCCGCTGACGACTGCGGGTTGGTGCTGAGCGCAATCGCCGGCGACGACCCCAACGACCCAAGCTCCGCGGGCCGCGGTTTTGACTATCCCCAATATGCCGGTCCGCCCCAACGCGAATTGCGGGTCGGATACTGGCCGGGCGACTTCACAGAGTCGGCCAAGGAGAATACTCGGCCGGCCTTTGCCGCAGCTCTGGAGGTGTTTCGGAAAATGGGTGTGCGGATGGTGGAAACGAAGCTGCCCGAGAATCCGTACCGTCAGGTGAGCGGAGTGATTGCTGGCAGCGAAGTCTCCACGGTGTTCGAGCCGCTGATCAAGGACGAGCCCGCTTTAGCCTCATTCAGGACCAGGTGCAAAAGTCGGGGCTGAAAGCCGGACTCGAGATTATGGCTACCCAGTATCTTCAGGCGACGCGCGTTCGCCGGATCCTGCTGGAGCAGCTCCGCCAGTTTTACAAGCAGGTGGATGTTGTGATGTGCTACACGGAAAAGGAGTCGGCGCCGCGGCTTGATAGCGAGCCACTGGACTACCATCCGGCTGGTCAAAAGCCGCAGCCGCCTCCTCCCGGAAACACCGATCTGATGGCGGCGTCGAATCTCGCAGGCTTGCCCGGAATCACCATTCCGTGCGGCTTTACCACCGACACGAATCTGCCCGTCGGCTTGCACCTGGTGGGACGGCCGTTGGAAGACTCGGTCGTCGTTGCCCTCGGTCGTGAATTCCAGCGGCAAACCGATTGGCATCGCCGCCGTCCGCCGCTGCCGAAGAGCACCGCGGCGTCGCGCAGCTAGGCGCCGGACTGCAAATTCGGCAAACACCACGATGAGCGATGACATTCTATTCGGCAGCCTCGCGGAGCTTGGGCAGCTCCTCCGCACCCGCCAGATCTCCTCCGTCGAGCTGACGAAGGCTTACCTCGATCGGCTCGAGACCCTCGGCCCTCAATACAACGCCGTCGCCACGGTTACGCGGCCGCTCGCCGAGCAGCAGGCGCAGGAAGCCGACGATAACTTCCAGCGCAAACACATCGCCAGCCCGCTGCAGGGAATCCCGTTTGGCGTGAAAGACCTGCTCGCGACGAAAGGCATCCTTACGACGTGGGGCTCGGAACCGTTTCGCGATCAGGTGTTCGACTACGACGCAACGGTGATTCGCAAGCTCCGGGAAGCGGGCGCCGTGCTTGCGGCGAAGCTCGCGATGGTACCGCTCGCCAGCGCGGGCGGATACCGGTTCACCGATCCCCACCTCTTCGGCAATTGCAAGAACCCGTGGAACCCGCTCTATTGGGCGGGTGGCTCTTCGAGCGGCCCGGCGGCTGCTGTGGCCGGGGCGATGGTGCCGTTTGCGATCGGATCGGAAACAGCCGGCTCGATCGTGGTGGCTGCTGCCTACAGTGGAATCACAGGAATGCGTCCCACGTACGGGCTCGTCAGCCGCTATGGCGCGATGGCACTTTCGTGGACGCTCGATAAGCTCGGTCCGATGTGCCATTCCGCGGAGGATTGTGGCCTGGTCCTGGCCGCCATCGCCGGGGATGATCCGAACGATCCTAGCTCGTCTGGACGCAGCTTCGAATACCCGAAATACGCGAGTCCGGCACCCCGCGAGCTGCGCGTGGGCTACTGGCCGGCTGACTTCCCGGAATCGGCGGCCGCAAACGCGCGTCCCTCATTTGCTGCCGCCCTCGAAGTGTTTCGCAAGATCGGGGTCCGCATGGTCGAAGTTAAACTGCCGGACGTTCCTTACAACGGAATCACGGGGGTGATTGCCCGCACAGAGCTCGCAACCGTGTTCGAATCTCTCATAAAGGACGAGGCCAGATTCAATCTGATTCAGGACGGAGAGCAAAAAGAAGGGATGAAGGCCGGCCTCGACGTTCGCGCGACGCAGTATTTGCAAGCGACCCGCATTCGGCGGCTGATCCAGGAGCAGTTCCGCCAAATGTTCACCCAGATCGACGTGCTGGTGAGCTACACCGACAAGCGCTCCGCCCCTCGAATGGACACCGAGCCGCCTGACCCGCCCTCCACGCCGGGTCCGCCCACCGGGAATACGAGCCTGATGTCCGCTTCGAATCTGGCTGGTCTGCCGGGAATTACGGTCCCATGTGGATTCACCACCGACACGGACCTTCCGCTGGGAATGCATCTGGTGGGACGTCCGTTCGAAGATTCAGTGCTGGTGGCGTTCGGAGCGGAGTTCCAAAGGCGGACCGATTGGCATCGGCGCCGGCCGCCGATGCCCAAACTCGTCGCCTGACGGGTAATCCTGAGTCGTCAGTGGAATCCAGAGATCCGGCGTTAATCGCCGGCGACCGCGGATACGCGCTCTTGCGCGACCGAGTCTGCCAAGACGCGGCGCAGCGGCGCCAGCATGGCCGCCGGCACAGCCCGCTCGTGGGGCACTTCGATCTCAGCCACCTTGCGTGGGAACTCCCGCCGGCGGTCGAGCCACAGCCCGAATTCGCCCAGGAGGTCGCCCGCCACGTTGGGATCGTCGGTACGCTCCACTCCCCAGAAGCGCAGCTTTTCCTCATTCTTTTGCAGCAATTGCAGCGACCCTTCGAGCTTCTTCATCGCCGCATTGAATGACGAGGCGAGGAAATAAACGGGCAAAGTCCAGCCCTCGGCACCGCCACCAAACGTGGCACGCACGCGAACATTGTACTTCCCGTTTTGGTTCCGCTCGATGGCGCACTGGTACTCGTTGGCCTGCATGGTCATCCTCGGCTTCCGTCCTGCGATTGCGACCACGTCGAACGTCCCTGGCGTGGATACTCGGCGGCGGATTCTACTGCTGCTTGTGGCGCTTGCCTTCCTGCCCTTGGCGATGTTTGCCGGCATAGAAACTCCTCGTATTCTGCGATCCGTGCAAGCTGCGTCGGCCGGGAAGGCTCGTGCCATCTGGTTAGATCCGAATAAGGCACCGCTGCCAGAAAACCGAGGCTCGCCTCCTGGGTTGAGGCGCGACCCCGCTGGCGAACGGGGCAAGCTGCGGATAGAGAGATTGTAGCTAACTAGGGGAGAGGGGGCAAGAGCCGGGGACGAATTTTATAAGTTGCTTATTAACAGCTACTTAGACGCTATCCGACACGGCTCAACCGATCGAGCACTTCCTGATTGACCGTGAGTTTGCCTTCGTTCTTCAATCGATCCACGAGCGCCGTTTTGAATGCCGCAAACGCGCCTTCTTGCTTCGATTGTAGGAGTTGCTTCTCGATATCAGGCCTCTGCTTCAGGAAGTCGTCCGCGTTGGCCTGCTCGTGGGAGACGACGCGGTACACCAGCCAGTTGCCGCTGACCAGTTTGGGGGCGCTTACCGTTCCGGAGGGCATGCTGAAGGCAGCGTCAAGCTGGCTTCCTGAACCAATGTCGGGCACAGTGCCGGTGCGCGAGAAAGGCTCCCCGGTCTTAACGTCGAAACCAAGGCCTTTGGCGGCCTTATCGAATGCGGCGCCGGCCTGGGCTTGCTTCGCCAGCTCATCAGCTTTCGTGCGCGCAACATCCAGCGATTTTTCCTGCTGATAATCGCCCAGCACGCGATCGTGGACTTCCGATAGCGCCGCCTGATGAGCGGGCAGGACGTCCTTTGGAGCGAGGATCACGTATCCCGCGTCGATGTGGAGCGGCGCGCTGAGTTCGCCAGGCCGCAGCTGGAACAACGCGCTGCGCACCTCCTGCGAGGCCCCCAACGGCCCAATAACGTCAGTGCTGGGCACTGGTGGAACAACTCCGGATTCGAGATTGAACTTGCGCGCGATATCTTCAATGGGCTGCCGGCTCGACTGGCGCACCGCGCTGGCCATCTGATTAGAGATGTCGTTGGCTTGCTGGTTTGCCTGCTGGTCCGCAACAATGGGCAGAATCGACGCGCGGACTTCCTCGAACGTCTTCGTGTGGGCTGTCTGCCGATCAAGAACCTTGATGATGTGAAAGCCGTACTGCGTCTTCACTAGATCCGACGTGGCTCCCTTCGGCAGACTGAACGCCGCCTGCTGAAACTCCGGCACTGTCTGGCCTTCGACTATCCAACCCAGGTCGCCGCCCTTGGCCTTGGACCCTTGGGGCCCGTCATCTTCGGAATACTTCTTAGCCAAGTCTTCGAAATTCGCGCCCTTCTTCACCTGTTTCAGGACGTCTTCGGCTTTCTGCCGAATTTCGGCCACCTCGGCATCGGTCTTGCCCACGGTCTTGAACAGAATGTGCTCCGCATGCACGCCATTCTGCACTTTGTAGTCGTCGATGTGATCGTTGTAGTAGGCGCGGAGGACTTCGTCGGCCGGATGCGTTTGCGCGCGGAGCTTGGCAACATCCAGGAACGCGTATTGCGCCGAACGTTTCTCGGGAACCTGGTATTTTGCGAGATTCTTCTTGAAATACGCCGAAAGCTCGTCATCGCTGGGATGGATGGATGCGGCGATATCCGCCGGCTTGATCAAGACGTACTGAATCGCGACCTTTTCGTTGCGGCGGCGGAACTCCTGCTCGACTTCCGCCGGGTTTACCGTGATTCCGTCGGTGACGAGATGCTGGAATTTCTCCGCGAGCATTCCCTGCCGAAGCGCCTCTTCGAACTCTGGCACGGTCATCCGCGTGCGCATCTGCACTTCGGTGGCGTACTGATCCTTTAGCCACGTGCTGCCGGAAAACGCCGTCGGGAGAATCTGTTGGATACGGTCGCGCTCTTCTTGCGGAGTGACATCGATCGAGAGCCGCTTCGCCTCATAGTCCATGGCGTGCGCAAACACCATCTGGTTGAGGATTTCCTTGGTGTACAGGCCCCGCATCATTGGAGGAAACGGTTGTCCCTGACTCATCTGGTTGAGCTGGCGCTGAACGTCCGTAGCCGAGATCGCCTCTCCGCCCACAGTGGCGACGGCGTCCGAGGTCCCGCCCCCGGCCAGGCTGCCGTTGGTCAGGCCGGGAATCAAATACAGCAGCATTGACCCGCAAATCATGAGCAGGATCACGGTCATTGAGATCTTGATCCAGCGTTTGCCCTGTAAATCTCGCTGCTGAATGCTCTTCAACATAGTTCTACGAAGCCCCTTATCGCCTCTTGAAACCGCCAATTATAGAAGAGTCTCGACCGCGGCTCAACGA
>Ga0073928_10001583_pt1 | contig 43016 bp, 39 predicted proteins | sample PaiPotPPA55metaG_FD_76969 | JGI IMG/M metagenome (GOLD analysis project Ga0073928, IMG submission 76969) | Iron sulfur acid spring bacterial and archeal communities from Banff, Canada, to study Microbial Dark Matter (Phase II) - Paint Pots PPA... ...
AACGGCAACGGCAACGGTCTCAATCTTGGAAGCCTCTTTAGCTTGCTCAACGGCAATGGCTCATCACCGTACGGCGGCCAGATTGGTTGGGTCCCGTTAGCGCCCGGCGAGCAGTATCAACCCACGTATGGAGGCTGGAATCCGAACGCGTCGTATCCGACGACGAACGTCACCAACGTTACCAACATCTATAATTACTATACTAATGCGCGGTACTATCGTGGTGTCACGATGGTGCCGGTCAGTGCCTGGCGCGCCGGCAACTTTAGGCACCCGATCATCATGCGGGCGCAGCAGTTGCGACGCGTGCTGTTGATTCGTGGTGCGATTCCGGTCGTTCCGACCATCGCGAACCTGCATTACGCTCGCGCTACGGTGGCACACCGCGTGGTGCTGGCGCGAACGTTTGCGTCACCTCGGTTTGTGGCGAAGGCTCCCGTCTTGACGCACGTTTCGTTCACGAGATCCCAAACGCAGATCAAGACGATCGCCAGCCAAAAACCCAAACTCGTTGCGCCTCCGACGCACATCGCGGTCGTGCACCCCGTGTATCGGCCGATTGTGCATGCACCGATTCACGTAATCACGATTGTCCATCCGGTACCGCATCACATTACGGCTCCCGGCAAGGCGACGCATCCGACAACGATTCTCAAGCCGACGCATCCGGCAACGATTCTCAAGCCGACGCATCCGACAACGACACTCAAACCGACGCATCCGACAACGATTCTCAAGCCGACGCTGCATCCGCACGTGGCCACACCCAAACCGGTAGTGCCGCTCGTCATCAAGCATACGCCGCGTCCATATGTGGCCCCAAAACCGGTGGCGCCGCTCGTGATCAAGCACACGCCGCGTCCATATGTGGCCCCAAAACCGGTGGCGCCGATCGTGATCAAGCATACGCCGCCTCCGTACGTGGCCCCAAAACCGGTGGCGCCGATCGTGATCAAACATACGCCGCCTCCGTACGTGGCCCCAAAACCGGCAACGCCTCCAGTGATGGTGAAGCATGCGCCGGTTTCGCAACCGGTGGTACCGAAGCCGGTCGCGCATCCGGTAATGCCGGTAAGGTCTCCGCCTGCTCGCCCAGTGACACCGGTGAAACCTCCGACTCATCCGGCAGCCGCCAAGGCGACCGCGCATCCCAAGGCGACACCCACGCCTCGGTAAAACGCCACGTTGCATCGTTTCGCAACGGAATCAAAAACGGGATCACCGCACTGCGGTGGTCCCGTTCTTAATTTTTCAGGGCGGCCTGACTTAGCTTCCGGAGTTCTGCCCGCCGTTCTGCCGCATACTCTGCAGTTGCTGCTGTTGCTGCGGAGTTAGGATGGCATTGATCTGGGCGCGCAGGGCCTGCATGGCCTGCGGGTCTCGCGCGCTGCCGGGTGGATGCGCCTGACGGAACTGCGCGATCAGATTTTGAATTCTTGTTTTTTGATCGTCGCTCAAATTGAGAGCCGCAAACCGGTTCATCATACGGTCCGCTTGGTTGCCGCGTGACGCCTGCAGACTCGCATTGAGCTGCGCCTGCTGGTCGGGCGTGAGGACAGCGAAGATCTGATCGTGCAACGTCTTGCGCGCTGCTGGGTCCGGTGCGCTCCCTTGCGCGTGCGCCTGGCGAAATTGCGCCATCAAACCGTCAATTTTTTGTTTTTGATCCGGCGTCAAGTTTAATGCGGCAAGAGCGCGGATCATGCCGCCGCGCTGCGGCGCGCCGGCGCCGGGCTGCGTGGGCTGGTCAGGTGCGGTTTGCGCCAACGAAGCGGCCGGCATCGCCAGGGCAGCGATTAAGCCACCAAAGATAAGAAAAGTGCGGATGGATTTCAAAGCAGACTCCTTGGGTCACGACAAGTGAGGGTGTGCTGTAGCGTAACGGAATCGGCTTGGAAACTGTTGTGAGCCCGATGAGAAAGCTATGAGAAAGCTATGAGAATAGCGAGCAGGCGCCAGGCGTGTCTGTAGGCCCGGCTAGAGGAGCATCACACGCAAGCGTTCAGGTTATTGGACCATTCTTTCTGGACCGTGTACCCGCCGAGCTGCTTCTGTTGCCAAGTAGGCACGGCGCACATATCGCCGATCTCATACCCGTTTGACGCATACCATCCGTTCGCGAACGGATCGGTTATCGCCTCACAGATTTCGTGAGATAGCACGGACGTCAAGGAGTCCAGCGCCGGCGTCCCGCCTAGGCACGGTGCGCAATCGGGAAATGGTATGACCCCGTAAGCCGTCGCGCCGAGCGCCTCATGGTAGCCGCAAAAATCAACGCAGGAACCCTCATTGAACGCTGAGACCTGGACATTTGGGGGGAGAAAGACAATCCAAAGCGCGTTCGCTCCGAGGCCGGGCTCGGTTTTCCAAAGGTTTGTGAGCACGGCTTGAACATCGCTATCGGTAATCTTCGCGCCGACCGCTCCCGAAACGGCGACTGACCCGCGGTAGGCGCCGTGAACGATTTTTTGCGTTGGCGGGCTGTATTCTGCTAGCTGATCGATCAGGGCGCTGGTGACGATCCACTGCAAGAAGTTCCCAATCGGCGCGACCATGCCGGATGCCGCCGGATCGTTCGTCCACGGATCTCCCCACAAAACAGCCTTGATCTGAACGCTCGTTAGGACGGGGCCACCGTGATAAACGAGGCTCTGCGGGCCCGCTGCCATGAGCGCGTCGTAATGCTTTGAAGGCACCCGTGTCGGGACGATTTGATGCGTCATTTTTTCTTTCATCTTCTTATTCACCGCTCAGCGTAATCAAATTTCATAATTTGTCTCCTCTTACGCGTGCGCTTTCACAAACTGCACGATTTTCAGATGCAACCTATCTGCGGGGAAGCCTGCGGTAATGATTTCAGAGTTGTGATTTCCCGAACCCATGAAGAACTCGGCGCTTGCACCGGCTAGTCGTAGCTTTAGAAAGAAAATCCGCGCCTGAGTGCACAGCAGAGGAATGTCACTTTGGGCGCATACAATTTCAAAAGGCGGAGCGTCACGACTCACATACCTTAGCGGCGAAAGATTCCAGCGATCGTTCCGTGTTCTGCCAAAGGCACCGTAGGCCACCGCCCCGCTAAGGTAGCTCAAGTCGTCTATCCCTGAAATCGCGATGACCCCATGGATAACCGCAGGCGAAAGATGATACTTCCTCAGATACTGCGGATCGAGTGCGACCAGAGCGACGAGGTGGGCGCCCGACGAGTGGCCGGACAAGATGACGGAGTTTGTCCTGCCGCCGTATTCGTGGGCATGCTGTAGAGTCCAGGCCGTAACGTGGGCGATATCGTCGGCCATTTGGGCGCCGTTCACCGTTGGCCATAAACGGTATGACGGCACAACGACGACGAATCCTTCGCCAGCCAGCGAGCGTCCCAAGTACGAATAATCTTTGCGATCGTGTTCGCGCCAGTCGCCGCCGTGAACAAAAATTACTACCGGCGCATTGCGCGCTCTGGCGGGAGCGAAGACATCGAGTCGATGTTTTTCGCGCGCAACATCTGTTGCGTAGGCGAGATCGAGGCGCTCGACTATCGCAGGATTTGGTGCTACCGAATGGGTTAGAGCGGCGATCGTTCCGACGAGTACTACGGAAGCACCGAAGATCTTCACACCGTTCGGGCGGTTACACTTAAAGGGTCCGACTAATGCGCTTCTCAAATCATCGGTTTTCTGTCATCGGCAAAAGGCGCTTCAACGCAGCTGAAACAGATGACGCAACGAGAGCGCGGCCATGTGGGGTTAGATGAACGTCGACGGTGCCATAGAGCGCTTGGTGAGCGGCTGACTTTAAATCAGAGATGAAAACCGGCCACATGTCAACGTACGGCGCTCCGGCAGCTTGCATGGTAAGACGCCACTGGCTGGAGGTATTTTGCGGAGTCATGGCTGTTTGCGGCATCTTCACCCACGTGCCTTCGCTAGGTCCGAGTTCTAAGGCCGTGGGAAGAGCCACGAACAGAATCGGAATGCGCGCTTGCGCATATATTTCATTAATTTGTCGAAGGATCGCAGCCGCTGCAACGTCGGAGCCTATTTGCGCGGTCATTTCGGGAACGCCTTTCAAGCTCACCAAGTTTACTAAAAATACGACCGCTCCATAGCAGTGCGTTTTTGCGATTAATGAAAGATAGTCGGCCGCTTGGCTGAGATCAGCGTCGACCGTTTGAAGCGCGGTTACTCTGACGCTCCAGCGATGCTGCCGCTGGGAAGCGCCCAGAGTCGCGTCTATTTGCCCAGGTATGGAGCTCTCCCAGTCAGCATCCCAATATATGTACGAGTTGCCAACAAGGGCAATCTGCAGCTGGTGGTTCGCGGGATTGCACGCCGGGAGAAGCTGCTCCGACGCCAGGATCGCGCTTCGTCGGTCGAAGCCCGTGATGCGACGAATGCGCCTGTTGCCGCTATCGGCGACGATGACATCGTTGTTTCGGTAAAGCACTCCGGTTGGTGCGTCAAACCACGACTGCGAGCCGGCACCGTCGCGAAAGCTGCCGGAGGACTCAGCCGCCGTTTCGGTCGCCTGCCCTCCGATCACGCGTCCATACCCGCTGTTGAAGTCGAGGTACCTAACCGTGTGCGTGCGCGCATCGGTATAAATAACGGCGTGATTGTCAACCGCCGTTATGGCCGACGCATACCCTATCGTGTTCCCACCCTGTAGTAGATTTTGAGGGGTGGCACGCAATGCCTCACCCGTGGGCTGGACTCCTACGATTCCGAGCGCGTCCGCAACGAACAGCGTCTCGCCGCGCGAGTCTTCGTAGACCGAAATGCCAACCGGCTGGTCGATGGCGATTGGAAGTTTTACGGTGGTCACGATCCCATGGTTATCGATCTTTCGGATCCCGCTTCCGGAGTCTGCGATGAACAGATTGCCGCTGCCATCGCTTGCGAGTCCTATCGGGTGCGAGAAAAGAGCGGCGGAACGGGGCCCGTCCGTATCGCCCGCTTTGAATGGGGTGCCCGCGTAGGTCGAGACGATACCGTCGCGCGTGATCCGCCGGATGACCGAAGTACCCGTGTCGGCAACAAAGATTGAATCGCCGCTGATCGCGATGCCGCTGGGGCCGTTGAATTGCGCCTGCAAAGCCGCTCCGTCCCGATAGCCCCCTGGAACCCACAACCCGAGCACGTTTGCGGCGCCGGAGCCGGCGAGCGTCCGCACCGAACCGCCCAGACTAAGGACGCGAACACGTTGAGAGGCCGTATCAACGATATAGAGGTTACCGTTACGATCGCTCGCTACCCCGGACGGAAACAAGAACGTCGCGGCCGATAGGGCTGCACCGTCTTGCTGGCCTGCCTTTCCTGTGCCCGCAATGGTTGTGACGCGAATCTGGTCGGCCGCAGCGAACCCCGATAACGCTTGGAATGTTGCTAGGAAAAACACGAAATAGACAAGCTTGTTCATAAGAGCGCTGTTCGGCTCGTTGGCTTGCGTCCCCGTCGAGGTGTCTGTCCAATGTACGCGCACGCAAGCCCTATCGCCCGGGCGGGCCGGCACGAAAGCGCTGCTCAAGGCTGGGAAGAGCCCTGCCGCCGTCGAATCGCGATTCGGAGAATACCGTTCTTTACGACGTTTCTTTACGACGTTCAAAAGGAGACACGATGCACACGACTCTCACTACGTTGTTGCTCGCGGTTCTCGCCGCGGTCAGCGTTTCGGCATGCTCGAAATCGTCGAACTCGGCGGCGAACTCTACAGCTCAGACGGCCGCCTCGACGGCGCCCGCCGGCAACGTCGCCTCGAGCGATAACGCCGCTGCTTCGCCTGCTCCTGCGCCTGCTGCCGCGGGCGCTGGTGGCGCGTCCGGTACTCCCCCGATTTATCCGGGCGCGGTGCCGGGTACTCGGCCGGAGGGCGTCGGCATCAAAGCGCCACCCAAACAGGTCAAGGCTTACTCCACTGCGGACGGCTTCGCTACTGTAAAAGCGTGGTATAAAGCGCATCTTAAAGGCGCGCCCGAAATGGCGCAGCCGGGTATGGAAAAGAGCGAGGACGCGTTCCTCGTAGGACGGGGCCCGAGTGGAGCGGTCGTCATGATCCAGAGCTTCAAAGGCAAGACGTGGATCCTGATCGGACCGCCTATGTAACAACTTCCCTGGCGCGGAACCTAGCGATACGCTCGATCAACTTCTCCGGCACGGCTTCCTCGAATGGAAAGCGGATCGTTCCTTTGTCGATTTTGTACAGGCGCAGGTCGTCGACGCGACGGGCGCTGGGTCAGCCCGCTGCGGTAAGCGCGCTCAGTGCGAGCGCGGCGACCGTAATAACGATCACTGCTTTGGATCTAAGGACAGCCAGCTGATCTTACCGGCTGAGTCGGTCGCGATCGAGCAGATCCACTGATCGGTCGTCGGCATCAAGGGTACCGAAATCGGCCGCTCCAAGGTCAGAGCGTACTGCGAAACCGGAACGCCGTCCAAGATCCTGTTGCCCGAGTATGTAAACGACTTCACGTCGCCACCGCTCCGCAGCAGCTGGGACACCTGGGTCACGTCCGAATCGGTGAAGTGCGCGTTGACGTCGGCCGTGTACAAGCTGCGATCGATCTTGCCGGCACGCAAAGCGTCGAGCTGCGCGCGCGCCAATTTGGTCAGGGCCGGATCTTCGGACGGGGTGCTGGTTGCCGTCGGGGTTTCCCCCGCAGGCGTCGACGTAGCCGCCATAACCTCGGAACCGCCGAGTGCGCAGAGCACTAGCGCGGCTACTGGAATCGAAAAGAAGAAGCGCACGAGAACCGCCTTCTCTTTAATTGCTTCGGACTCAGTAGCAGGTAGCTGACCTTGCCGTCTTTTTCGGCCGCGATCGACAAGACCTAGTCTGCTGTCGTCGGCATCTTCGGCAGCGAGATTGGATGCTCGACGTCACGGCATATTGCGCGACCGCAACGCCCTCTTCGACGCATTCCCGGAGTACGCGAAGGTCCCGACCTCGCCGGCGCCACTCAGCACCCGGGCGATTTGCGAAACGTTCGCATCGGTGAAAAGCGCGTTGACCTCAGCGAGTGCGGTTACTACCCGACCGATCAGCAGTTTCGGGAATGGTACGACCGCCGCGAGGTCGAGGGAACGCTGATAGTTTCGGCGGGAGCACCTAGGTGCGCTGACCCCGAACCTTGACTTTATGTTTTATTTAATATAAAGTAGGTATTAAGTAAATAATTGTAGCTGTTAGGAGGAACTTTTACGTGAGGAAGCCTGCCTTGTCCATCGCCGCCCTTGTGACCCGGATTGCCGTCGTGGGGCTGGGGCTCGCCTTGTTTTTCGAGCAAGCCGGCGCGCGTCAGCTGCTGCATCTCGACGGATCGGACGGCCGGGTCATGATGACGCCGGTCTATTGGGTCAGCCTGCTGGCGCCGGCCTTCTTCCTGATAGCGTTGTGGGCGGCGTCGGACACCCTCGTCCGCATCGACCGGGGCGACGCCTTCGGTCCAGCGATGGTCAGAGGGCTGAAGGAAATCGGCGGCAGTCTGATGCTCGGAGCGTTTGCCGACACTGTGGTGCAGCCCAGCTTGATCTTTCTCATCGGCAATGGGTTCCGCGAAATGCGCGGCGTCAGGTTCAATTATGACGTCGAGAACCTGACGCTGGCCCTGGTCGGGCTTGTACTCCTCCTGCTGGCGCGCCAAGGGCAGAAGCTGAAATCGAAACTGGACCAGTTCGTCTGATGCCGGTGCGCGTTACGTTGGATGTCATGCTGGCGCGGCGCAAGATGCGTGCCCGCGACGTCGCCGCGCAGATCGGCCTGTCGGAAACCCAACTCAGCCTGCTGCGAACGGGCAAAGTCAGGGGCATGCGCTTCGACACTCTGTCTAAGCTCTGCCTCGTCCTCGAGTGCGCGCCGGGAGATATCCTCGACTATGATCGGGATGACACGGACCTGCATTTAAACGAAGATTAAGGTGACACGGTCCGTCGTTACAGGCTTGCCAGTGTATCGCCAACGGGAATCGAATCCGTGGCGAAACGTTCACGGACTTAGTCGCGCTTGACGAAGAGAGGTTAAGATCCGTTTGCGTTTGTCTGAACGAGGGTAACAGAACCCGCGGTTCGTGCGTTGGGATACGACAGGAAGAGATCTGCTGAGGTTCTACAGATGACCCTGGTTCGCGTTTGCGTCCTCTTGGCCGGTGTTTTTGCGCTTGCGGCGACCGCCGGAAACGATACGATGGCCCCGCTTTCTCAGTATCTGATGAGCCCTCAGGCCGAGATCGCGCTCTCGCGCAGCGCGGCGCCGGCGGCGATTTCGAAGCGTGCGACGATCATGGTTCTCGGGGCGCACGGCTACGCCGTCGCGCAGAAGGGCCAGAACGGCTTCAGATGCATCGTCGAGCGGGGCTGGATGCAACCGTTCGGCGCCCCAAACTTCTGGAGCGTTAAGATGCGCGCCCCCATCTGCTACAACGCGGCGGCGGCGCGTACCGTGCTTGTTTACACCTTCAAGCGAACGGAGATGGCCCTCGCGGGAGCGAGCAAATCGCAGATCCAGGACCGCATCGTAGCGGCGATCGCCGCCAACGCGCTGCCGAGGCCGGAGCCCAGCTCGATGGCGTACATGATGTCGAAGTCGCAGTACTTGAACGACGACGCCAAAGCGTGGTATCCGCACGTGATGATTTTCACGCCTATGTATGACAGCGCGAATGCGGGAGCGACCTGGGGCGCCGATCGCCGCCTCTCGCCCGTCGTCTTCGACGCGCAGGACAAGATGCCGGAGCCGTGGACGTGCTTCTTCATTCCCGTCGCGCACTGGTCCGATGGGACGCCCGCGCCACTATATTCGGGAACGTAGTGCGCGAGAGCAGGCAAAAGGTCTGCGCCTAAGACGAGCGTGACCGCGTGCTGTCCCGATTCGCGCTGCACAACGTACGTGATTGTGCGGCTGAGGGTGTCGCGTTGGCACGTTCGAATCCCAAGCCGCAGAAGTGCAAGCTGAGACCCCATCGATGCTCAGTATACTGACCAATTCCGCCGCATGCAGCGACGCGCCATGCATAGTTGACTGTCAACAGTCTGGAAATGCGACGATGTCACCAGTATCGAGATTATAGAATGCATTGCAGTGCATATTTAGGACCCTCCTAAAGCGAGTTATGCCGGGGACGCTAGGGCGAGGATCGTCCACAAAAATCGTAAAAGCATTGCGAGGATGACCATCGTAACCGCTAAAAGTATACTTTACAAATCGCCGCTGTGACGGCGAAACTTCCGACAACGCATGGGCGAGGTCCGCCTGTTGCCTCGGCAACAAATGCGGTGTCCCGCGACAATTGATGCATTGGACGGGAAATGCCGGATTGGCCTTTCCGCGATTATTATCAGCGTGATAGGCACATCCCGCGATAAAGTGTCGCGTCGTTTGCCTTCGAACATTCGAACACTGCGTTTGCGTGTTTCATCTGGCGAATGCGGGTTTAACTTAACACTTGCATCGGCATCGCATCAATCTGCAGTCACGAGACGCTGACGATGAATTCGACTGACGTCGCGCCGGATTTCTACGTATCCGCGCCTTTGCGTTACGCCGGAGGAGAGCGGTCACCCCGCGCCCGAAACGGTGAGGCAGGAGGTATTCCAATGCGTTTTCTTGTGCTCTTCGCGTTCATTGCGGCGGCCGTTGCACCGGCCGGCGCCCAGACCCCGGGCGGGATGGCCGCCATGCAATACTACGTAGGCACGTGGGCCTGCACGGCCGCCGGCGAGCCGGATTCGAACGCGACCGCGACCTACGCGATCGAGAACGGCGTCATGCGTGATTCGGTCGTCGTGCCGCCGCAAGGAAAAATGACCGCACCGTACCAGCTTGCAATCGTTACGATGTTTGACGCAAAGAACAATCGTTACGTGCAAACGAGCCTCGACAACCAGGCCCTGTGGGCGGTCTCGTTCGCCAAGGCGTTTACCGGGAACACGGAAGAGTGGGTGAATAACGTCACGTACGACGGTAAGCTTGGCCATGTCGAAGTCGTGCGCACCGATCGGAACACCTTTGACATCATCGGGTATTCGACCATGTCGCAGACCAAGCCCGACTACAAGGTGACCTGCCACCGTTCGTAGCGGTATGCTCCTTAAGCCGCTCCGTGCGGGAAGCGTCCGTTCATCATCGTCATCGCGACGGGGACGCGAGAGATCTCGCTGGGCGCGACCTTAAACAGATTTTCTTATAAAGGTCGCTAGTAATCGCGCCACAACATCGCAACGATCGTGCCCTCGTCTTGAAAGATCTTCGTAATGGCGTCGATACTGGTGAGCGGCACGTTGTTCACTACGAGCTCGAACGTAAGGTGCTTGCCGCTCTTTGTTGTGATGTAGCCTGCGAAGGATTGGCCCTTCAACAACATCTGCGATGGGGAACCTGCGACATAGGTGCCGGTCTTAGCGCGTACCTTACCGGTCGCGCCCGCGAGGGACGGATCGCGCTGGAAATCCTTGACGAAGCCCAGCGAGCCGTCGACTCCGAGGATCGGAAGCGCGTTGAAGAACGCAGCGTGCTGCGGCGCTTCCCACAGCCCGTTAAGCATATGCGTTACGGCGCGATTGGTTGCGGTTGAATTGCCGCCGCCGCTTCCGTCGACGAAGTGATACTGGCGTGCCGCAATACCGTAATCCATGGCGAGCGTCCGCTGCTCGACTCCAAGCGCGCCGGTCATCGAGTCAACCCCATGCGTGAGGCCGAATAGGACCAAGCTCGTGTCGGCGCCGATGTTGTAACTGATCTTCAAGATCAGCTTTGCATCCTGTCCGTAGGCAAGACCGGTCAGTTGCGCGACCTTCACAGCGGGTCGATACGCGCCTTTGACGGGCAGCAAACGAGCCGGGTTAGGTTCGACCGCGGGCGCATCGACGGTTACGCCGGCCGCCTTCAGCGCTTCGACGAAGACCGTTCGCGCATAATTCGATGGCTGAACGACGCGCACGGTGCGAACCAATGTAGGGCGCCCAGTTAGCGGCGGGACGAAATTGCTTGGCAGGCTGCCTGCGATTGTCGACGAGCAGTTCGGCGAACCGATACACGCGGGCAGAATCGGATCGACCTTCAATGCGTTCGACGTGTTCGGCCCGCCGGTGCGAAGCCGATTGCGGACGGCGAGCGCGGCCGATTGCGGCCGCCACGCGACGTCACCGGGACTGCCCGCGGTACGCCGCGGCACGATCGAAAGATCGACCACATCGTCGTTGACGAAGATTGGTTTCACGTTGAATTGGCCGCGAAAGTAGAACGGCTTGAAGAGCCGGTCGTCGACGACGATCTCGCCGGTCACACGCCTGATGCCGGCCGCTTTGACCGCCCGTGCCAGCCGGCGATATCCCGCAAGCGGATCGGGCTTGGTCAATACCGCGTTGCCCAGACTATCGGCTTCGTTGTGGTCCCAACTGCTGACGGCGATCGAGCCGTCGGGGTTCGTGCGACCACCCATCGTCAGATCGCCCGACGCCACCAGTATCAAATTGCCGCGCAAAGCGCCACCGACGACGCTGCCCGTACGATACACGGGCGTGTCGTAGGTGTGTGCCGCGCTCACTCTGTTGAGCAGTTCGCCCACGCTGAAAACTTTTCGGACCGATCCGATGAAGAACGCGCGGCCCGGGTTCAGATCGACCAGCACCTTCGCGCCATCCTCGACGCGCAGACCCCACGTCGCGTTTCTGTAAGCCGGCTTGTTGAAAATCGCTCGCACATCCGATGGCACCGACGCAGCGGGGCTCGAGCGCGCAATCAGCGCCGAACCCGTCAGCGCGCAACCGAGAGTTACCGCCACCGCAAGGAAAACCCGAAGTCTCATTGAGGCGAGGTAGGAAGGCGGCCGACGGATATCCTGCTCGCTCGCACGGCGAGATAAGCCGCATTCATCGGCATAAAGCGAAATGCAGATGCTTTTTTATTTGGTTCGCATCGGCCATGCCCAAAGGCCGGCGACGTCATGACCCCCCGCGATGCGGGGATCCGCCCAACGAAAAGGCTTGCTGCCCACGACCACGACCCCGTCGTCGACGGCCGCCAATGTGAAGTCGGCCAGTGGCACGACTTCCATGCGCCAGACCTCGCGTCCGCTCCGCCGATCGACCAGAGTCAGCCAGCTGTCCGGACTCGTGTCGTTGTTTTCGTCGATGACCTGGTGCACGCGCCGATCGGACACGATCGCAAATTGACCGTCGCCAACGTAGCGCTCGTAGTTCCATGAGGTCGCTCCGCGCCAGAGCGTCGCGCCGGTCCGGCGTAGCAATGCGTCGTACGACTCGCCGTCCTGCTCCGGCGTGCGCGCGCCGCATACGAGCACCGCGTCCGGCTCGAGGAGATTCGGAGGATCCAGGCAGATGCCGAGGCTCCGGTGCTGCCACCGCGTCGTTCCGCGCGCATCGATGGCGGTCAGATCACTCGCGCTGAGGAGGTTGTGTTCGTCGCGATGCTGCTCCCAGAGATACGCGGCACCCGCGTCTGCGAGAACCGCCCCGATCGTAACATGGTCAGGCGTGACGCGCCATCTCATCGCCTTCGCTTTCGGGTCGTAGCGATACTTGCCGAATCTCTCGCGCAACTCACGCTTCCATTGCAGCGCGCCCGTCTTTCGATCGACCGCGTACACGGCGCTGTCGTCAGGCGTCATTTCATTGACGTGCCGGACCCCGTAGACGTACACCGTGCGCTCCGTTACCACCGGCGCCACCGCAGCGGAAACCGCAAACTGTCTTGACCACAGTTTCTCTCCTGCCAGCTCGAGCGCACTGAGCGAACCATCCCGTCCGGCCACATACAGCACCCTGCCCGCAAGCGTCGCATGACCGAACGATTCCGGCGCCCTGAATTTCACCGGCCGCCCGGATGCCGTATCGAACGCGTGCATCGAGCCATGGCCGTCGTCGGTGAAGATCGCGTGCGCTCCGACCCCGACGATGTGCGCAGCCGGCGCCCGTCCCGACCAATGCTTCTGCCGGTCTTCACATCGAACGCGTGCAGAGTCCGCGTTTGGGAATCCCACGTTTGACCGATCGCGTACACGACGCCCGCGCGAATGACCGGCGTATCGGTGACCTGAAGAGTCGAATTGTGCCAGAGCAGCTTGATAACCGGGCCGCCGTACTTCGGACGGCCTGAATTCAGCAGCGCGGCACACGCCGCCAAGACAAGGGTCGCACAGACGAGCGCCGATCGTCGCAACATCATCATCGCAAGCGCGGTTCGCTAGGGGCCCGGGGGTGGGAGCGGCTGTCCGTTCAGTTTGCTCGCGAGCGCGTCCAGCTTTTCAACGATCAACGCCGAGTTCTTTTGCATCGAGACCGCAGCATCGTCGTTGCGCATAGTGAGCGTGTCCAGTGCCGTCCCCACGCGAAATCATCGGAAACGCAAAGTCGGCATGCAGCCCCGTATCGCGGATGCTGTGCAGGTCGATTGGCCGGTTCCAGGCTCGTAGGGCGACAATAGCCGGATCGTTTTCGCTGCGCCGGTGAAAAAGCCCGTCATGACGGGCTTTCAAGTGTAGCGCCAACGGGAATCGAATCCGTTCCCGATAGGTCGTCAACGGTCGTCGATGGTCGAAAACGCCGATAAAATCAACGCGTTAATGCCCCTGTCGGGCGTCGAAAGTCGCTAACGGTTGCCATCGATGGCAACCGAATGGCAACCGCGTTACCGGCCTACTTGGACCCGCCACGCTCAGCCCGCAGAGGAGCGCGCCACTTCATGCGGACAGCATGCCATGTTAGCGAAAAGGTCTTTTTTCCGGACTCTGCGGGGATGCTTAGGTGATGCGTCATCCACTCGAGTCGGGCGCGGTCACGATGGGATAGGAGTTAAGCGATCTAAAACGGACCCCCACACCGCGACTCTCGGTTGCCGGGCTGCGGGTGCGGTGAGGCGTTCCGTTCGATTTTGGTACGGCGCTGAACGCTATTGCTGAGGAGACGTGTCTACCGAGCCGCCTCAAATAATTATGGGAGCCGCGCCCGAGTACGAGACGGCGACTCGATCATACGGCGCGATTTTAAGTCCATCCATTGCCTCGTGCACGAGTTCGGACACGAAGGGTGGGAAGAGTTCGCGTTCGGCATCCAATGTTATCAACAACCACAGAGGACGCAGACTCGGATCGAATTGCCTAGCTTTCTCTCGTTTCTTACAAAGCGCAGTTCTAAGGCGCTCCCCGATCCATGCTCGCCCAGGATCGAGCCAGCCCCCGTCTCGCTGGCAAGGAGTCGGATTCGACACGCGCCCCATGCGGTAAAATACGTTGGCTTGATACCGAGCTAGGGTCGGCTGCGTCTCCGGATTGGGTTTAAGCAGCTCGACGTCGTCAGCGATTGCCTCAACAAGATTCGCAATTTCGCCCGCGACTTGGTCGGGTTCGCTGCGCTTACCGACTCCCGGGTCGCTTAGTCGGATCTCAAGGTTTCCGCCCCCGCAGAGCTGCCTAAATGCGCTGTCCTTTTGCTTCCTTTCCGTGACTGCGTGGTTTATCTCCTCAAGGTGCCTCGCGAACGGCATGCCGTCGTACGGTGCGACGTTCGTGTGCTCAACGTAGAGGGCTGGACGATCCGCAAATACGACGCGGATGTCCGGCCTGTCGCGACGCTCAACATTCATCGCGGACTCGTCCATATCGAGCCCGACCAGCATCTGCACGACAGCCATGGCTTCAAAGAAAGTCTGCGAGTAGAAGCTTGAGCGCGGTTTCCGAATCTCGTTACACCGATCGCCTAGCGTCATACCGTCGATAGGCACGGCCAGAACACGCCGCGCCAATGTGTTGTCATAGGACCCGCCGACGTGGGCGATAACTTCTTCGAACCTCGCTTGAAGCTCGCCAGCAGTATGTTTCGTCGTATGTTTAGACCTTCTCGCCATCGCAAAGATCGATTCGACGGCGTCGACCGCGATTCCAGACGCCACACGCTCCTTTGCACGCGTACGGCTGTGGACTTAACACACGCCAGCGCGTGTGCACGGGGCTTTCCACACGAGGCGGACGCGGAGGAATACGTCCCGCCGAGCACGTCTTCGGGGTGGAGCAGCGGACAGAACTAGCTGGGTGTTTGCCACTGGCCGAACACGAGGCTGCGAGGCGATCTAGGCCTGGAGTGCGCTGCTAGTCGGTCTCGGCTAGGGGTGCTGCGCGATCTGCGCCGCCAGAAGTTCGAGCGCGCTTGTCATTCTGCGCATGATTTCCGCAACGAGTTCTTTATTATCGAGATCGAGGAGATGGCCGCGCCTCAAGACGTTCTCCGCGCGTCCGCCGCGCCGATGCGCCGAGCCTGTGCTTCTCATGGCCTGCAGTTCTTTATGCGGGCCGACAATCGCGGCGATGTCCACAGCGCCCCAGGATTGGAGCATCTTCTCTAGCAGCGCGATTGACTGAGCGTTAGTAGTATCGACGTCAGCGGGAATTTCGCTGCGCAGCAGGTCGTTGTCGAACGACTCTATCGTTGCCTTCGCGAGACCCGTTAGCTGTGCGTCGCTTTCTTCGGGCCCGTCGGAGACGGGGACGCGAAGGCCATCATAGATGAAAGCGTCCCCCTTTTCCAGCGGACGATAAAGACTACGTCCGAACTTCGCAATAGCAGCTTCGTTCGTCGCTCGCATTGCCCGCTTGAAGTCGAAGGCTGGGTCGCCTGCCGGATCCACCCACTCGACGCCGAAATCGCGGCGGAAGCGCTCTACGCTTATGCCGCCGCCCGGCGGCGCTACGTTCTGCGCACGCCAGTGCCGTTGCTCAATATGCGGGATGTGCCCTAGATCGCCAAGATACACTTGAACCAGGTCGTCCTTACGGCGATCGAACGGGATGCCCCACAGTTCCAAGCACTGCAGGTATCCCGTTCGCACGGTGTATCGACCGGGCGAGTCGTAATAACGCCGAAGAACCTCCGCGCGGTGATAGACGGGGGTCAAAAAAGGGGCTTCGCCGAGGGTCTCGTCTGCCGAAGCCTGCAGCTCGACGCCGTTACGATCACGGCCAATGATGAAGTGTTCATGTCCAGCCGAAGGCGCGCGTGGATCACCGTTGATCCCGCGGTACGGCTCGACTACGTCCTTACCTATCACTCTGCCGAAGGCAGCGTAGTCAACGATGGAATCGGCGTTGCGCACGACTCGTCTAAACTGACCGCTCGCATCAACATGGTTATCATCCACGTCAGTTTCAACAGTAGCATCTCCGTATCGCTGGTGGTCGTGGATGCGAACGAGTCCTGCGTGGGCGACGGCCAGAAACGCACGAAGATGGTGTGCGTCTACCTTCAAGACTACGCGTTCGCCATCGCGTCTCTTTCGCGCAACGTCATGCAGCGTGCCATCAGTGTCGATGCGGCGCAGCGTGTCGCCTTCCCACCATCCATTCCAGTAGAGTACAAACGCTTGAACCAAATCGAGATCGAGCGGTCGATAGCCGTAGTACGTCGTCTCGATTACGAAGGGACGCTTGTCTTGGGCTACGGCGCTATCGGGGTCATGGTGATCCCGCTCCGGGTCCGCAGTCGCGCCATAGGCACGTCCCTCGATGTAGGCGTCGACGATTTCAGTAACCGCGTCCCCGCTGTTCACGCCGCGGGGCTCTGTCTTAACACGTGCGTGAACTTGGGCGATGTCCACCAGGTAGCTGAATGTGGAAATGCGACCTTCTTCGGTCTGCCAGACCTGGCCCACGATGATCCAGCCTGCGTTACGGCTGTTGTCGCGTGCATCGAGCCAATCCGAAAAATCGAGGGGACCAGTGGGATTTGGGCAAGGCATTCGTCTTCACAACAAACGTCTGCTACTAAGGGTTGCCCGTCGGGAGGCTGCAATGGCTACTGTTGCAGATTCCCCGGCGCGGGATCCATTTCGAGCCCGTTATCTCGACCTCCATGGCTAATTCAGCGACGACGCCCAGGCTCAGCCATGTCGAATTTGGGAGTCCGCTCCGTTTGCCGTTAGCAGGTTCGTGGTCTGCCTTATCTCGCGGCCAAGATCAAGCAGGCAAGGTCTCGAGTCGGAACCCACCGCCTTCCGCAACACGCCGTGTATGACGAACCCCTCCATAAGCTAGAAAATCTTCTGGCAATTCCACCAGGGCGGACGGATTATGCAGAAGTGTCATCTTAGTTGCAGCGTCGTCGCGCCACCTACGCGTGTACGAAATCACCGCGCTGACGCGGCCGGTTGTGCTTTCGCCGAAAGCTCCGGGCAGTCTATATTGTAGCAACTGATCGTCGCGAACAACTGCAAGTTCCTCACCGTAACAGGCTTCAACGACGTCTTCGTGGTCTATCCAATCGGTCATCGTTCGGTCAATGACGACGATTCCGCTCCCGTCCAGCGGTATCTGGTCGGCGGCTTCGATGACGCGCTTCACCACGTGGGCGGCATTCTCGTTGCCGAAGATGTGCGGCTTCCCCATCATCGTGCCGACGTACCCCTTGCCCCGTTTCGTGTGTGCTACGACGCTTACAAGCAGTCCGTCGGCTTCGAAGAGATGCGGTGGTTTCCCACCGTCGTGATGAAACTCGGCGATCTGCCGTTTTATCGCCTTGACAGCCTTCGGCACTTCCATCAAGGTCAATGCGAATTTCTCGAGGCCTAAGACATACGGCTGGTCGATCACTCGTAGGCGGCGCTGCACATCAGTTTGCACTGCCGCGTCGCCCCGAAGGTTGAGCAAGTCGAGTGGACTCTTGATCTCCCACCAGGTCCTCGGCGCTGTTTGTGCCATGAACTCGCACTGGCGTGCGCCGACGTGGGGTTCTAACACGATATCGACGCCCCCGCGCTTAAGCCACGCTGCAAACCACAATTCGGTCCGCGCCGACTCCATCGCAGGGCCTTCGTGCCTGCGTAGTTTCGCTCGAAATGCCTCGAACGATCCTTCGGATTCGAGCGTGAGGAGATCGGCCGTCACCTCATTCCAATACATCATGTTCATTTCGTCGTTCGGTTGGACCAGGCGCAACAAAAGTAGGTTATCGTACGCGGTGCGTCGTCGGATGAGGTTGGCAATGAACGGCTCGTCGTAGATGCGCTCAAGCGACGGGTGGGCGACGAGCGTTGCGCGCGCGCGGATCAGCGCTCCTGCTGGGTCAAGCGTCGGCAAGTCGAATATTGTCATGCGTTTTTTGTTCCTGGGAGCGTCGCCGCGCATGTTGGGTGAGCCTCCGAGTCCGCTGAGCGCTAGTCTGAAAGCCCTGTTTGCGGCCGCCCTATGCGCAAGTGTGTCCGCACCGATCGGGCCAGCAGCGCGCGATTCTTCGGATGTGGCATGCGCCCCCGCCGCGCAGCCTTGAGGGTTGTGAACAAGAGCCCCGCCCGCTCTGCGAGTTCTCGCAGCTCGCTCTTCGTCATGGCCCTGAGCCTCGCGACCGTCCCGTGCCACTGCTCGCGCTCGCGTTGAGGGTCTGGATATTCGGTGTAAACCCTCTGCGGATCGTGGACTAGCCCTTGCTCGATCTCCTCGAGATAATTGGATTCCCTGCCGATACGATGCACGGCGCCAATCCGAACGTGCCTACGTGCGAGCAGTCCTTTCGTTTGCCTCGCGCATGGCTTGCCATCAGCACCGGCCGCTTTGAACTCTTCGTGGTACTCGTACTCACGCAATACATCACCATAGGTCAGCAGCCCGGCAACCCTCGGGCCTCGCAGCTACGATGTGGTAACGCGATGCTGGATCCCCGTATGTACATCGATCCACGGACCTCGCAGCCATTTGTTCGAGTTCGTTTCGAAGGGCCGCGGCGCAGAGAAGGCCTGGGTCTCACGCAGGAGACCATCGCCTTTGAAGCTGGCTTGTCAGTCAGACACTACCAGCTCATTGAGTCCGGTGCCTCGAACCCTCGCTTGAACACCCACTTAAATTTGGCATCGGCTCTCCAACTAAAGCTGCACGATCTGCTGCGCAAAGTCAACCTTTGAGTAGGCCGCCTTAACTCGCAAAAGAGCGGAAATTTTTAAGCGAAGCCAGTTTCAACGACGCGTACGGCGTTTCCGGCGCCCTTCCTGTTACCGGAGGATTGCCAGAGCACGCAGACCTCGCCTAGCTAGCCGTTCCGTCGATGAGCGCGAAGATGGCCTGTGCCCCGGCGGCGATTCCGGAAGCAACGCGGCCATCGGCATCGAGCAGAATCGCCATCGGCGTACCATTTGCACCGAAAGCGGAAGCGAGATCTCCGTTCAGCACAACATGGGAGCGCAGTCTCATTGCACGATTATCCCGCTGTGTCGCGAAATATATCGACTCAACGAACGGCCGATCCTGAGGGGGTGGCGGCTCGAAGCGGATCAAACGGCAGTCATCCTGACCTGATTCAGAGCCGCAACGACCGCGTCAGATAGCGGATTGCCGGCATGACCGGCATCCACCACGCGCAGCTCGCTGCCTCGCCAACGCTTATGGAGGCGCCAGGCGGTTTCCAATGGGCTGCTAACGTCATAACGCCCGTGAAGCAAGATACTTGGAATCGTGCTTAGCGTGGGGGCATTGCGTAGCAGTTGGTCCTCCTCCAAGAACGCAGAGTGTTTCCAGTAATACGTTACGATTCGTGCAAAACGCAAACAAAATTCCGGGTCCTCGAAACGACGATCTGGTCTATGGTCTGGAATCAGGGAGACGTGGGCGTCTTCCCAGGCGCACCACTCCCGTGCGGCGGCTACGCAAGCTGAACCGTCGTCATCGAACAACAGCGAGTGATAGGCGTCGACGATACGCATCTCTTGGAGCGATACCGGAATATAAGAGACAAAGCGTTCCCACTGCCGGGGAAAGATGCGGCCAACGTCGCGCGTGATCCACTCTACCTCGCGACAGCTCGTCGTGGTCACGCCGCCCAAGACTATTGCGGAAACGCGTTCGGAGTGGGCCTGCGCATACGCAAGTGCAAGCGTGCTGCCCCAGGAAACGCCGAGCATGTTCCAGCGTTCGATCCCAAGATGGGTGCGGATCAACTCTAGATCGCGTATGAGGTGCTGAGTCGTATTCGCCCGAAGTTGCGATGGATCAGTTACCAACGGTCTGCTTCGACCACAGCCCCGCTGATCAAACAAAATAACTCTGTAAGCTTCTGGGTCGAAGAAGCAGCGGGCGCGTGGTGTGCTGCCGGAACCTGGTCCGCCGTGAAGATATACCGCCGGCTTACCCTTCGGATTGCCGCAACACTCCCAATAGATTGAATTACCATCGCCAACGTCAAGCAGCCCCTGATCGTAAGGTTCTATGTCTGGGTAGACCATGTGTCTGGAGATTAGCCGTGCGAGGCAAATTGTCCGCGCCTCAGGGCAGAATCAAAGCGGTGGTCCCTGCGACGGGAAAGTCAAGTCATAACCCGCGCTTTACTCGGAATGAGCTACAAACTCACCAAACGCGACTTATCGCTAGTTTAGGAGTTGCGGAAGCTCGTTCTGTCGCAAGAACGTGGGATCTACGTATCCCCCAGGAACGATCATTATGTGAGAGTCTTCGAGGGAGGTGGGTACCTTTTACTCCACCATGTCCGGGGGCGATCATAAAATACGGTCGCCCGTTTCTCATAGTAATGGAACTGAATACCCCTGTGATGACCATCAGCGGATCGCGAAAACGTATGATTTGTAGCCGGCCGGGGCATCGACGCGCGACTCCGGTATTAACGCCAATTTTGGTCCTACGGGAGTCGGTGAAGTGCCACCGCACACCATCGGCATCACGAGTATAGCAGAAGCGAAGAACCTCAATGCCAATGTCGCTATTCACGCGGCGTCCTCAAGGAACACGTTCGTTGACCTCGTCCCAATAGGGGAACTCCGCGGCTAACACGGTTGGCGGTCTGCTGCGTCATAGCCATTGCGCCAATTGGCGCTGATCGCTGTGCAATCGGCCCTGGTCGAAGTCTCAAAGATGATGCTCAATGCCATTCGCCTCTGGAGGTGAAGCATAAACTTGTATCTACGCCTTGCAGTTCCATTCGAACGTTAGAGCGAAACTCATCTCACGCATGTCAAGCTTTTCTCGAATCTCTTGAGGATCCGAAGGGTCTGCGAGTGGGTCACATTCACCACTTCTGCCCGGTGTCAACGGCGCGCTCCCAAGGCTCGAATGGTATACCTGCCGCTGCATATCTCGATCTTACGTCTCGCTTCAGGCTCGCATAATCGTAAGCATCCATCTTCGCATAGCCCTTTGCATACAGCGACGCAACCGCTTCACGTAAGAGCCAAAGGTCGCTGGCGAGGAGGTCTTTGCTACCATAAAGTTGATTTTGCGCATCGTCATCAAGCGCCTTAATTTGTCGCTTAACCTCCAACAAATAATACGCGGTGGCTAGGTTACGGTCGTCGCAGTTGTCGATCAAGTGCTCGTCGATGTAGTCCAGATCGTGCGTGAAATTCGCATATTCAGCTTTCGCCAAGTCTGCACTAGATTCGTCCGACTCTCCGAGATAGGTCTGGTATTCGTTCCATTCTTGTCTCGCGATGGATAAGCGAGCCTCAAGTTCATAGCATGCTGCTCTTGCGCTTAGCGGCGACGAAGCCAAAAATACTAAGAATGCTGTAACGCCTACCGCAAAACGCTTCATCGCTTTGCCCTCCATCCGAACAGCCTATTCGAGCGGCTTTTCGATATATTATCCAAGTTCGGGCCACTTTCGGATGCCAAAGCGACGCGCGAAGGCGTAGCGGTCGCCATTTTTTATGCGCTCGTCCAGGTCACGCGCTTCATCGTCCGGCTGCGCTTTGCGGTCCAGCGGTTCGAGATCATCGCAGTTCCCGCCTCGAAGAAGCTCGCGATCTTCGCGAATGCCATCCGGTCTGAAACTCATGCCTTTACCTGTGCTGCGACAAGGAACCATGCGATTCCGGTGATCGTCAAGATTGCGATCTCGTATTCGAAGGCCCGCGCGTTCGCGACGCGGTGTAGTCCTAGTTTGAGCTGGTACTGCGCGTCGTTGTAGTCCGGGGAGCCCGGGGTAGCATAGGGGTCGGGCCGACAGCGCGGCTCATCCCACGAAGAGCAAACTTGAGGAAGCAGACCAGGCGCGATCGCACGACCGATCTCGGCATGCCTCGCGAATGCAGCCACGAGGTTTAGCGCTGAAGCGCCAAGCGCGAAGACGAGGATGGCGATACGGAAAGATCGGACCATCGCCGGCTCCTTTGCCCTGCGGAGCGGCCTTCCCCGTTAGATTGGCGGCGCTAGACTACCCTGCGCCAGATGCTCCCGTCGTCGTTACGAAACGCGAGGGCTTGTGCCTCGCGACGGACCGCCGCCGCCCACAAAGACGCCATAGACCGGCGGCCTTCCTACTCTGCACGGTGGCGAACGCATGGTGCGCAAAGGCCGGCGATGACGCAATCATCCGTGCGCTCCGCTTGGCCAAACAGAATTACCTAAGCCGCCTCGCCCTTGCTCAAGGAAACCGGGTACTTCACAGCGTTTTCTGCCATCTTATCAGCGATGGCTTTCGGCAGGTCAACGCTTAGCTTAACTGTGATGCGGATGCAGTAGATCATCACATCCGTCTAACTCCTCAGCCACTCTGGAATGTGCTGACCCAGCGACCGCTTGGGCATGGTCCGGATCCAGCCACTGAAAGATCTCCAGCAATACCGCGGCTTCAACGACGAGCGCAGATGCAAGGTTCTTCGGATTGTGAAACTGATCCCAATCGCGCTCACCTCCAAAAATCCTCAGCGAGTTCTGGATTCCCTCAATATCTGGTGCCTGTGCCATGGTCTTGTCTCCGAGCTAGCCCTCGAGGGGTTGGGATGCGTGATGGTTGAGAACAAGGGTTTGTTCGCTTGTAACAAGCGCGTCCCGGATTCCTAATGAGTTCGTTGCTGTCGTGGAGTTCGACATCTACGGCATAATAGTTACTGCTCACCAAGATGGCTGAGCCGCTCTAATGCGTCATCGATCATCTTTATTCCAGACATCGCCCCTGTGCGAAGGGTTTTGCTGACACCGTGGTCTCGGACATCCTTGAAGACCGCCCGAGCCTTCATCAGTTCAGCGCCGCCCAACCGGAACTGCCCGGTCAACATCGCACCTTTGCCGCCAAGAATAAATATGTGCCTTCTCGTAGTTGCGCCCTCTGTGCTTCTTCCGGGTTGCTACTGACGCGGGAAATGTCTAATTGTTGTGCGGCTGCCAGAACGCAATGCGCGTCTAACGCACGGCCATCGTTGTGCGAGTCAGCATTCAAACACTGTCGCTCGTCATCCGTCTGCGCAGATGCTATCGCAACAGCAAAGAAGAATGCTATGGCTACGAAGAAGCCCCTTTCGCCATTTGCAACCAGTCATTGCCCGTTCCTTGTATCGCGATAACCAGCGGCGTCAGCTTCTTTGCGGCATACGTACGCGCCGTATTTGGTGTTCCCGTACCAACGCATGCCCTTCTCGTGGTAAATGCCACTACACGTGTTAAGCCATACAACCTGATCGGTCGGGCAATGACGCTGCGCAGCCTGTTCGGCATCAAAAAGTTGGATTGAAGCCGAAATAGCGACAATAGATTGTACTTGATGGCTCGAAGTTGGATGGGGAAACGGATTTGCGGCAGACAAGGAGGAGCCGGCGGCAAAGAGCGCCAGCGCCAATAGCAAAGATCGAAGTCGCATGATAGACCTCAATTTCAGGACCGTGATGGGTGGTTGATTGTGGTCCGCGGCGGCGAGCCCTGCCAAGCCGGGCCTCTATGACCTGCCCCTTCAAGCTGAGTTACTACGGAGGTGAAAGATGCAGACAGAAAGGCGCTTTGTCGTTGACGTGCATTCGTCGTATACGGTCGAAGCCCATGGGCCGGAAACCGCACTTGGTGCCGTGCTTCCGATGGTGGCACACGGCCAAAATGTGACCTATTCAATTCGAGAAGCAGCCGAGGAAGCCGCGGCAGAGGTGCTCGACGTCGATCTGTACGCACATCTGACCAAGAGCGCCTACAAAGCGAAGGAGGCTGCCCAAATCTTAGGTATTAGCCTCGGCGCAGTTTACGAAAGGGTGCCTTGCGTTCGCGTGGGCTCACGAAGACTATATCCCAAGGCAACAATTATCGACGTTCTGAAGCACGGTCTAAAAGACGACGAGCGGGTGATTCAGCCTGTTCAGCGGCGTTGGCAGGAGCGACCACATAGAACGGCGCGAGTTGTGCGAGGATTTGCGGAGCGTGGTACCAGCAATGCGACAGGCGCGCCCAAACCAGTCAGCGTGAAAGGCGCCGCCAAGATGCTTGGCATTTCATACGCAAAGGCAAAAACGCTCTTCGAGAATCATCAAATCTACAGCGTTGAAAGCTGTGGAAAGCGCATTATCCCGCCAGCTGCGATTGACCACTTTTTAAAAGGCGGAACGCCGCTGCAATTTGTCGAGGTGCTCATTGATCAAGCGAAGGCTGACGGCGCGTTCAGCACTGATCCGGCAGGCCTTGAAGAGGCTGCACATGAGCTTAGAGAAAGATGGCGCTCTCTTCTGCCGGCTTCTGACAAGCATGTCCTAGCCTCCTCAACCGATTGAACGCCGGATCCGGCCATTGCCGGTAATACGCCACGACGCGTCTTTGTACTCACTATCATAGTCAAAGAAATTTGGCTTTGGATTTATCGCGTCGGGAGGGTGTGCCTTTGTCCCCGAGGCTAAAGGCCTCAGAGTTCTCCACCTATTTTCGGACCACTTTTCCGGGCTACACTCAAACATAGGAAAACACCGGATATGCGTAGGTCTCAGCTTAGCGCTTATCCTACGGCGTTCGTCTGCGCTAGCGGTCGCCTAAGTGCTACTGCGTGGGACGATATCCCCGTTTGCAACATCGTAGCGGTATTTCAATAAGGTACCGTCGAGGAGCATCGGGATTACCTGCTCGATGACGGGAAGTTGAACGAGAAACCACTCGCGCGGCCTAAATGGTTTGCCGAAACGGTCAACTAGCTCGATATTCAGACACGCCTCAGCAAAAAAACGATGCAACAGATTCTCTGTCTTGTTTGGATCCAGGTTAACTGCCGTATACGTCCGAACTAAATGAGCTTGCGCCAAGAGGAAGGTCGGATCGTTCTCCGCGTTAGAGATGCGCCTTTGAACGTCACCGGTGGTAAAGCCGATTTTGAAAAGCGACCCTCGAAGTCTCACAATCTCTGGATGCGTTGAAAGACTCGTTGCTATATAGACGTAGCCGACCACCCGATCGTGCTTGGATAGAGGTTTAGAGTCCAGAGGCTGGTGTTCAAAGAGAGGGCCCGAGCGGATGTCAGTAATGCGCTGCCCTCGACGGTCACCATAAAGCTGGCGGGCAAGCGATTGCATCAAATGGTCGCCTTCTGTGCCATTTTCAAAAACAACGCGCAAACGGGCGTTCGGCTTTCCACCGCGTATCTGCATGTCTTTGATTTCAGCCACAAATGCTAGTAAGCCGCCGAGAATGAAGAACTGACCGGCCTTAATAACCTGATCCCGAGCATAGGGCAAAACTTGTCGCCTCCCTGTCGCAATATCGGCGTGAACAGCTTCAAAAAGCGGCCGAAACATCGCGAAATCGGGACACGGCTTGCGTTCGGCTATCCTATCGGGTGCCGTCGCCGGCGATTGGACATGCTTAAGAATAAAGATATCGTCTGCCGCCGACGAAAGCAGCGGGCTTTGACTGGACAGAATATCAGCCAACGATTGAGGCATGGGCTCTCTCGTTACTGCGGCACTTAATAGGCTATGTCGGTCGATAGGCGACAACAGATCTCGATAGCGGGTGGAGGCGCGGAGCGCGGCGAGACGTTGCTCCATCTGCATCTCTTGCAGCGACGCGGAACCATCGGGCTCGGCTCCCGGTTCGCGGTGGTGCTTCTCGATGAACTCATTAACCTCGCAGAACTGCTCTACGACACGCGCTTCGTCAGATGAAGTCGGGGAGGGTGGGGGCTTGACTTTAAGCAGCCCGTAAGGATCATCTCCGCGAAGAATGTCGTCCAGTGATTTTTTCTTCATTCATTGCTCAATGGTCTGAGATTGGACCATCTGCTTGCGTTTTTGCCCTTGAACCCAAATAAGGACTTCTGCCAATCGCCGTTCGGATGGGTCTTGGCTCTGGATGTTTGGCGCTCGTTCGTGAGCTTCACTAAATGACTCGACTTCAGGCCAACGCATAACGGCTTCTTCCTCTGATACGGGCAGCCTGCTGGCAAGGATGGTCGTGTGAATGGCTTGCAAAACGTCTGCCGTAACGGCCTTTGATAAAATGGCGTAGGCCCGCTGAAACGGATGAATCCCATTGATTAGGTCTATTGATAAATCATCAATGTTGATGAAACGGTCCGCGACCTTGATGAACTGAGCGTTCCCTTGATGAGACATGGATGTATTCGGCGTTTGCAGTACGAGCCTTGCAATCGTATGCTGTCGAATCTCCTCGATTTCATCAGAGCCTAGGTCGGGATATATTGTCTCAATGAACTGGGGGATGTAAACTTGATTGACAACCTCAGCTGGGTAAGTATCCGCGTCGGCGAGGATGCGGATCATCCGCTCATCCTGAAGTATGTTTGCCGTAAGCTCAGCAAGGTCACTTTCAATAATCTGCTTGCTCCGGGCTGTCGAAGGCTCAGCGAGGCCTCTGATCGCAATAATGCTCTGTTCGCCGGTGAGTGTTACCGATGTCGCTTGGCGATTTCCATCAAAATCGTCGCTGTCCGTACATGTCCTAAACTTAAAGTCCGGCGCGAGAACTTGCTCCATTAGCAGCGAACACGAAATAGCCTTAAGCATGTTATTGACCGCATTCGAGACGCGATCGCCGGACACGTCAGGCTCGGCTAGAAGGTTTGTGAACTGTGCATGTTCCTTGCCCATAGCGTCACGCGTCGAACGGCCGATGATTTGCACCACCTCTGTAAGGGAGCCTCGATATCCAACTGTCAGGACATGCTCACACCACACCCAATCAAAGCCTTCTTTGGCCATTCCTAGCGCGATAATAATATCGATATCTTCTCGCGTCTTGATATCGCGCAGCGTCTTCATAACTAGCTCCCGTTCCGGCCCGTCATCGACGAGATCGGCGACTTTAAGCACGGTGCCGTCCGCTTGGCGCACGTTATAAAACCCTGTGCGAGGATCGCGTCCCTGCACTTCACCGAGGTGGTCAAGAATGCGATCCACCTCGTCGTACTTGTCTTTTGTCGATTCTCCCGCGTTAACGCTTGGTATGTGTACGATTGTTTTGCGCTTAGGATCTAAGACTTCGTTTATTGCGTCTACGTACCGACCGCGATAGAAATGGTAGCCAATTCCAAGGCTTTTAAGATAGTCATACCCGTTTAGTTGTTCGTAGTAGGTGTAGTTTACCCGAGTGAAGCGCGCCTCATCATCTGGCCTCAGGACAGGTAGCGCGTCGCCACGGAAATAGGATCCCGTCATCGCAACGATATGAGCCCGGCCGCCGGCAATCAAGCCGCGGACAACTTCGCCGAGCCTGCTCTCCTCATCAGCTGAAGCGTGATGGAACTCATCGATCGCAACCAGTGTTTCAGCAAAGGCGGATGCGCCCAATTCATTGTAAGCGTAGATCAATGTTGCATGCGTGCAAACGAGAATCTCGTCATTTGATCGCATGAACTCTGCGAACGCCTTTGTCTTCTGTACGCCCGGTGCATCCGTTAGGTTCCATCCCGGAGACACCACCCAATCACTGAAGAAGCCCCCGGCGGCCAGCTCGGTCCTAGCAAACGATGCGCCGATTGCCCGCTCGGGGACGGCCACAATGACTTTGTGAAGCCCTTGATGTTTGATTTTATCAAGGCCTATATACATCAGGGCTCGCGACTTGCCTGATGCCGGGGGGGATTTCACAAGAAGATATTGAGCGTTGCGTGCGTCGTAGGCGCGCGCTTGCATCTCCCGCATTCCCAATGCATTCGTCTTTTGGCTGGTACCCGTGTGTTCGTAATGCACCGTGACCAGGTCAGGCATGTTTACGCTCTTTCCTACCCTTGAGCTTCGGTCGTTCCTTAGAAAAAAGGTCAGGCTGGTTTCCTTGACCAGAAGCTGTTGCATAAAGCCTCAGTAGATGCTCGAGGCGCTCGTCATCGCTTTGAAGCGATCGGCCGAAATATATCTGCTCGAGGGCTTCGTCGAGTTCAGAATGGGCCCGCGCGACATCGTCCGGCATCGTTTTGGGATCATAGAGCCATGCTATTGTCTTACCTGGATGCTTACCCTGAGCTGCCAGAATCTTCGCTGCGTGGCGGCCGAGAGTGGCTCGCTGAGCGTCTGAAAGTTCAGGAACTGGAAAAGTATTGTAGATTAGTGTATTGGCGTACCGTATTCGTTCTTCTAGGTGCCCTCCAACCGCCAAGGCCCAAACGAAATGAAGCCGTGATGCTAAAATAGCAAAAAGGTAAGGCGGCGGTTCATAGATTGCAAAGGCAGCATTGCCGATGATTGCCTCCGCACCAACACTGCCAACTGGGAGGTATCTGCGTCGCTCCGAAGAGACCGCGGGAATAATGATGGCATCTTTACCGTAGTCCTGAATCTGGATAAAACGATATGGCGTCGTTGCCTTCGCCACCGTTGTAGGCGCTTTACTCGCAAGCCTAAACTCCTTCACACGCTGAATGCGGGCCTGGATCGGGGGCACGGAGTTTGCCAAATCAACCTTATCATCGGTAATCCAAAGGCACCATCGCTCAAGTCCGTGGATGAACTCTTCAGAGCCGTAGAAACGGCGCAATAAGCTAGAGGCCTCGGGATAAAGGGCCACTAACCCCGATTTTTCCTCCGCCGAAAGGATAAGGTTACCGTTGTCCGTCGGTTGATTTCCGAGCGACATAATCGGCGCTTTGGTCGTCCGCGCATTTTCGATTGGCACCACGATAGTGCCGTCGCCTTCCGTAAGATATGGACTAATGTCTTTGACCTGACGGGAATGCTCTCCCGAATAAAGCAGCGTTTTCCCTGGGTGGTTTTGGTTTCGCAAGCCCACTATCACACAGGTTACACCAGCATTATTCGCAGCATTATTTTTCCACTTGAAAGAGCGATGGGCAAAACCAATCTTCAGGCCCAAGGCAAAGACAAGAGGCCATAGTAACGCGACTTGCTCGCCTTGACAAATCGAGTTCGTTGTGACCAATGCGCTCTGCGCGTCGGCCTCCTTGCAGTACTGTGCAGCTTTGAGAACGAAGCAGGCTACGTAGTCGAGCATTTTAAACGCCGACAGTTTGTGCGAGAACACGATTTCCATGTCTTTGTTCTGTTCGGCTGTGCGTTGTCCGCGACCCAAATACGGCGGGTTTCCAACGACGTACGTCTCGGAGCCGGTCTTGCGCGGTACGACAGCAAGCCAGTCCGAACGAAGGGCGTTCTTGCATAGGATATTGCCGCTATCACGCAAGGGAAGCGACGGAGGGCATGCCCCGAAGGTATCTTTGAACCGAGCGTTCATCTGACACTCGGCTATCCAAAGCGATAGCTTTGCGGTTTCGATGGCGAAATCCGCCAGCTCGAGTCCATAGAATTGAGAAAGCCTAATCCCACTAAGTGGCAACGCGCGGTTGTTAGTCAGATCCATGAGGCTGTCAAAGATCCGCATTTCGAGTTCGCGCAACTTGCGGTAAGCGATAATCAAAAAGTTGCCAGAACCGCATGCTGGATCGAAGACGCGAATATTATAGATTCGTCGCAATAAGGCGCGCAACTTCGCTTCGCTTTCTCGGGACGCTTCGAACGCATCTTCAAGCGAGATCAGGAAAAGAGGGGCTAATACCTTTAGGATGTTGGGAACGGACGTGTAGTGCATTCCCATGTCGCCACGCATTCCTGGCTCGACGACAGTTTGGATCATCGAGCCAAAAATATCAGGATGTATATCTTGCCAATTAAGCTCGCCGCACTCTTTTAACAGTCGGCGCGCGCGCTGCGAAAACTGCGGAATGTTGGCTTTCTCCGCAAAGAGGCCACCGTTTACGTAAGGAAAGCGTTTTGCCAGCGAACCCATGTGTCGCCGTTTGTCGCCTGGAGTGTTCACGGCGGTGAAAAGTGATTCAAGCACCTGCGATGTGTCCGAACCGTCCTCCCTACTAAGATCGAGAACGGAGTTCACGAAGAGTCCGGCTTCAAAAATACCGATATCTTCAGCAAAGAAGCAAAACAGGATGCGTGTCATGAACAGATTAAGTTCGTGCCTCCGAGAGCTGGTGTTCCAAGTCGGGTTTGCCAAGAGAATGGCATCGTGGAGTTTGGCAAGGCGACCCGCAGCCTTGACATCGGCAGGATTTTCAACCGCAGTGCGGTGCCGCTCATAGCCAACAAGAGGGAGGAGGAAACGATAGGACTCATCTAGGCTCGCTAGATCAACGTCTAGTGTCTCATCGAGTTTTAGGTCACGACCGTAAAACCGCACGCCATCGCTTGCGAGAATAAATCGCGGTCTGTGCTGGGCGACAAGCGGGTCGCCGGCCATTGCATCCGCCGCTTCGGCTACGCTACCTGCGGTGACGGTGTTATAGAATAGTTTCTTTTTCCAAAGCACCTCGGATGCACGCACGGCATAGTTTGCACTTCCTTGTCTTAGTTTTGTCAGCGTGGCTTTCGGAGGGCCGTAAGCCTCAATAAGCTCGAACATGAAGGTGTCCGGGTCAAACGGTTTCTCAATAAGTTCGCGAACTTGCGATTCGATCGCAGCCGTGTTCAGACGAAGCTCCCGCCACGCGATAATCGACTCGGAGATACTAAGGTGTCGGTTCGGTAGCACACGGCGTCTCTAATAACTGTAAGGATCCCGCAATCCGACATCGAGGAGATGCTCAGGCGGCAGAAATGCCACGGTCTTAAGTTTGCCCTGCATGCTTGCTTCTTCGCTACTCAGCCGGGTCAAATCCCGTTTAGGACGCGGCCGCGCAGATTCCAAGTACGATTAGCAGCGGGCACGATAACCGGCATGGGGTTTACACGATGAAGCGTTACGTGGGATCGAGGTTTACACGGGCAGCCTACGTTGCGCCTCTACGATAACGGATGGCGGTTCAATGGTTTAGCAATGAAAGACGAGTGATGACATTTGAACGTATTGCGTCAAACCCGGTAGCTCGGAGGGTCTGATGCTGCACGTACGAGCCACTCTCTGAGCAACGGCACGACTGCGATTCATGGATCTAGTTCGTATTTTATGAAAGGTACCCGCGAACATTATTCTTACTATTGACACCTGTAAACCTAATCATGCTTGCTGGTGCATAGTTTGGGTAGCGTATCGCACGTCGTGCCTTGCAAAACTGAGGAGTTCATTGCGCGTGCGGATGTTCTGCAATTGGGCAGAGGTCATCGCCGTCGGATAAATCGATGATATTGCCCATGTACAAGTGTTTGCCATTGGTCTGCATGCCATCCTGAAACCCGTTCTCGCGGTCCAAGTCAATGGCAATCACCGGCGCCTTCTTTGTGAAGGAGTGCCGTCCAGAGTTCCGAGGCACGCCATAGGCTCTCAGCACGGCCATGAATTCGACGATGGCTCTTGTATTAGTGTTTAAAATGTTGATCATGTAGTTGTTTTCTTTGGAATCCCACCCGAGAATGGACACTCGCGACGCGTCCGGTCCGCCGGGGTTCTCAATTGTGAATGAAGCCATACAAATTGGATCATGCGCAGATGCAGCACCGGCGCTCGCGATTAACAGCGTGCAGCAGGCAACGAGTATTTTCATAGGCCCCTCCTGATTTACCGCCCGTTTAGGCTGGGTCGGTCTGAGCCAGCCCGATTTTTCAAGCCACCTGCAAATGTGACGCAGTTGTCGGGTTCAAATTCAGTGTCAACGTTTGCACCGCTATTATCGCCGCTTTTCTTCACCGGCGTTCGAAGGCGTTACGAAAGGCATTGATCATCCGAAAGGATGCGGATTAACGCACATCCTCAGAATCAAGCTTCCATGATCCATTCTCACTAACTAGGCTCCAGGTACCGTTTAGCGTATTTTTTGAAATGCTCCCGTTGCTGTCTCGATCGCTAGAAACGATGTGCACACTCACAACTGACGGGTCGGCTGTTTGCTCTGCGTCCACAGATATTTCTGGCACATAAGCGTGAGCCTTCGCATAATCACTGTAAGGATGAGTACTTTGGAAAGCTGAAGAGAGCAGCGGGTACATTGAGGAATAATCGGCTCGATTCCAATCTGCATAATATTCTCGTACGACGTCTACGGCATTTCCTTGCGGTTGCGTGGTTCCCGAATCACCCACACCCGAAGTCGCAAGCGAAGGTTGCTGGTTTCCAGCACGCATTTTTGAGCTAAGCGACCACGCAATGATGCCAATAGTGATAGCAACTAAGATAGTGGCAACTTGTAGCCAACCAATAATCCATGTGCCAACACCGTATGAATGATAGTTCTCGCAGCGTTTAACGGGAGCCAAAAGCACGAGCAAACCAATTGGAAAACCAAGAACGCAGACTATCACGTGCCAAAATGTGTAGTGCTTTGAATACAGCGTGCTGGAGCAATACGGGCACGACTCTCCAGTTCGGATCGTAAGATTTGCGAGCGACTGCTCCCGGTACGGCGGAGGCGTCTTCGGTTGTCGTTCTTGAATGACTATCTGACGCGTTTCAGCAGAGGCCACTTCGGCCGGCGTCTCACTGGCGACTGCGGAGCCGCAAGCCGCGCAGAATTTTCCGGTTACTGCCGATCCGCATGAGGTGCAAAACGCCATAAAGCCTCTCGGAGAACGAAAAAATCACGCTCCGACGTCTGTAAATGTCGAGAAGAACGCAACTTCCAACCACGCCCGGCGCACGCCTTCCTCGGCGAAAAATGGCTTTCCTAACACCGCTGGCCCACGCTTTCGACCTGCTCATGAGCCGCTTCGTCCTGGCTCACCGCGCGCCGTCACCGGCGCTATATTCTTCATCTTCGCCTCCTCATTAGATGAACTCCAATACAGCAGATGAGCTCCAATACAGCTACGCGCTGTTGAGGCGGCTTGCAGCACGAAAATCACCGGCTCCAGATGGAATGAGAGCGTCCCCCGAGAAATCGCGGACCCTGACAGACTATGCCCTTGGAAGATGGTCGTCCGACCATCGACTGTCCGCACTGCGGCTACGAGATGGGCGCTCGGGCGCGATTTTGTCGGCTCTGCGGTAAAGGAGGCGCGATGCCCCCAGCTTGCGCCAAATGTGCCGCTTATCTCGAAGCGGATTGGCGTTATTGCTTGAAGTGCGGCGCCGCCGTTGGGTCATCGGCCCCCGACACCGAAACGCGAGCCCTCAATGCTCTGACAACGCGCCACAGTCGCCCGACGACCGATCCTCTCCCCTTCTCATCGTTGCCCGAGAAATCGAAGCGTAACCTTTGGGCATGGGTTCTCGGCTTGGCTTTACTTGCCGCCAGTGTCGTCGCAGTGGCAACGCACCGCGATGAAGTCGGGCGTTTAGCGCATAGCGCACATCTCGCCCCTTCCAGCACGCCTGTCCCAACGAAAGCGATGGAGGCCGCTATTTCGGCTTACTATCACGCGATAGGAAATCAGGACTACGACGCGGCCTACTCAACATGGACACCTTCAATGCAGAAGGGGCTCACGCCCGATGACATTGCACATCAGTGGGCACGCGAGGGTGCGACCCACGCTCAGATAGACGTGCAATTATCTCAAGTGCCCGAAGGCGATTTTGTCGGGACTACCGTCACGGAAACTGACTCATACCCCGGCGGATATGCCCGAAAACAGGTCCTTAAAGGTGGCTGGCATGTTGTGAACGTCAATGGGCGCTGGTTGCTGAATAGTCGCGACTTCAAGACGGTGACAGACACAGGCCCTCCTCCGAATGCTGTCCCTCCTCCGGCCGAACAAGCGAACCAGCCTGCGCAATCTTCTGACCGTTCCGAGGCCATTACCGTCGTGCGCGGCATGTACGAACGTTCGCTCAATGAAGTGCTCGACGCGGTTTCGAGCAGCTCCGGGCACATTTTCAAGAGTGTAGGCTGGGACGCTGCACCCAGTTTGCAGCACGCCGGCGCATGGGTCGTCACTTATCGATATACTGAAGACACCGACACCGGAGTCGCCCACGAGAGCTTTGCGTTTGAATACAATCCCACAAAGCACGTGGCGCGACAGATCTCAGGGGCGATCCCCTTGGAGGCTGATAATGCCGTACCGGCCGATACCAATCAGTAGCTCCAGAGTTTACTGCGCCCGCAGAGTGCGCTGCAATCGGGCAGTATCCGCGTCACTAAGTCTGTGCTAATGGCGCGAGTCGCACCCCGGATTCAGGGCTTATAGCCATGGCGCCTGAGACCAGAGGTTCCAGAGTGTCTTCGCACTCCGCCATGGCCGCGTGCAAGCGCAGCGCCAGGCGCGTGCCGCTTGGTCTACGCCTTAGCAGCAGGCCTTACGGGTATCGTAAAGCCTCAGTGCATTGGCGCACGTATAACCGGCATCGCGCTCCAGGGACCTTCTCTGCGATACTACTAGCCCGGAAGATTATAACGCGAAAGGAACAATATGCAGGGTTTCGCCATGTCTATGTCCTTGGGCATCACTTTTGGGGCGATGCTCTTAACTGCTCCATCCATTGCGCGCGCTGACTGCGCGCGCGCAAACGCGAACGCGCAGGCTGCCTTGGAAGCGCTGCATGCGTGCGAGGAAGTGCACGCCTTCCTGATTGCGGCGGCCCTGCGCGCGAAGGCCCAGCGGGCTACAAACGCGGCTTCGAGCGAAGGTTGTTTCGAGGCCCCTATGACGGCCTAATCAACACCCTGCAGGCGTGGGTGTACGAATCCCGCGCATCGGAGTTCTATCATATTGATGAGCGAATTCGCAAAGGATCGGTGCGCCCCATATTACGCATTATCGGTAGATGCTAGCCTAGCCGATGCATGGAATAATTTGGGCATTGCCTACCGCGAGGGGTTCCGTGATGAGCCCTTTGCTCATGTGCGGGACCTTCTTGAACGCGACGCTAGCCGCATAAAATTCAGGATGCCGGAGCTCTCAGCGCGCGGCGATCTCTTGAAGTGGAGCGCCTATCAAGACGGCGTCGCAAGCGCTGGTAGTGCTCAAGCAGGTGGCAAATGTCGCCAGCTATATGATTAAGACGTGAAAAACTTGCAGACGCACCAGCTTAGACATTGAGGTGCTCGCAGCATTTGCGGACGAACACGAGACGCCAGGGCTATTTTTGTGCTAGACTGAGGCCGCGACTAGCGCACCCGAAGGCGCAGTTGGTATGGTCTCGGACCCGAAGCGTTCCGAGCGTGGCTGCCTCTGGCCCACGAACGCGGCATGGCCCGGCGTAAAAGTGATGACTTCGGGGTACTTCACACTTTTAGAATTGGAAGAGCCATGCAAACTCTTCAGCAGTTCACTTTAGCCGAACCCGTACGGGAAAACCGCCTTCGCAGGATGGCCAAACGCCAAGGGCTCCGTCTAAGAAAATCTCGCGACGACGGCTACATGATCGTCGATCCGTCGATCAACGCAGTCGTCTGCGGCGGGTCTCCCATCCCGTTCTGCCTGTCGCTCGATGACGTTGAGGAATGGCTGATGTCGCTCGATCAGCTATAGCCGAACATCCCTGCCGCGGATACTAGGCTAGGCTCTCCCGACTGCGGGTACGGGCGCGGGTGCTTGGCGCACCGTGACGCTGCGTTATTGATACAAGCTTCCGTCTCGGCAGGGCTGAAATTTGCCGCGCTGTTTCCCAGGGTCGGAGAATGGACGCTTATCGGACCTTAGGCCCATTCCCATCCTCGATGCGGGGCGGTAGTTGGGATCCCATCAGTGCCGCACCGTGTGTTCGAGACCGCTGCTCCGATTGTCGAACTTAAAGCTCCTCAGTTTCAAAGAGCAGAAGGCAGGAAAGCCTTGCCGCGCAGCTTCAACCAATGTTCATGGGCGTGGACCGATGGAAGTACAATTCTTTGGGCCGCCGCCGAGGCGCCGCCACTGTGAACTGCGCTGCAAGGCGTATGTTTACTGCCGCGTTACCTTTGTTCGTGGCAGTAGTAGCGGTGTTACTCCTCGATTCTGTTGCGGTCAAAGCTGACAGCCATACCGCGGCCGAAGCGGCCTCGTCGCCAATGCCGTGCGAAGACTTTGCCGTTTCCAACATGCCAGAGGCTAAGGATGGGCGCTCGGGATCTGAACAGCAAATAAAGGCACAATTACTAGATGATGTCCGCTGGCGAGTATTTTTTGCGCACTGTTATCTACTGCGCAAGAACTACCACGAGACTATTGACCTGTATGTACATACCCGCGGCGAGATGCAGAACGGCGATGGAAGCGGGCAGCTTGTGCTGTACCCGTCGGGCTATGCGGACTACCTTTCACGGTTTCACTATTATGCAGCTGTGGCATATGAAAAGCTTGGACACTACAGGTTAGCTTTGATCGCAATGGATGAGAGCAGTCAAACGAACTACAACAAGCTAAGTGACGAATTTACTCAAGCTTACGCTCGCATCAAGTTAGCTTTAGAGAACCAAGAAAGAGCCAACGCCATTGCGGAGCAGCGCAGACAAGAAGCGGCAGCAGCTCGGGTGGACTCCGCGCGGCGCGCAGCTCTCGAGGGACAGCTGCGCAGGCAGCAGGCGGCCCTTGATGCGGAACAGCGCAGACAAGAGGCGGCTGCTCGCGAACAGGCCGCGGCTCAACCGCTGCAAGCGCAGTCGAGCGCCAGCGGCGGCGCAAATGACGCTGAGGTTGCCAGTAGTGACGGCTACACTGACGTATTCGACAAGGCGGACACTTATTGCAAGGCTTTTGTAGTGGGAATGATGGCAGTCGGACAGGTACACAGCAACCGAGAGTTAAGGGAATATACGCGGCAACATTTGAACGGCTTTAATTACGTAGAATCTGGCACCAGGGTGCGCATTCTTGGGTCAACGACGACAACGTGCTTGAAGAACGTCATTCCTTTCACGCGAGTAATCATCCGGGACGGACGTAGCGCCTTGAATGGACACGTGGGCTACGTGGTAAGCGACGCTATTTTGGGCTTGCATTGAGCAAGGCGCTCTGTGTTGGCCGACGAGCGGCTTGCCCCGAGCAAATACTGCCGGGGCTCGTTCCCAAAGGGCCCCCGTCGGGCAAAACGTCGCTCCTTTGTGGGCCAACGGCGAGCTGGCTTCCGGCTACTTTGAATTCCCCCTGAGCCTGCATTCTCCGATATCCAGATAGGGCTATGGTTGCGCTAAAAGTCAAGCATCGGCGGCCCGTGCGCCTGCTATTTTGTGGCGCAATTCCTAGGGTCGGAGAAATGAGCGTTATCCGACTCTAGACATGGCTCGTTGACAGCCGAAGGGTGAAGCGTCAAGAGACGCGGCCAGAAGCCCTGGTTACTGCGTCGGAGGAGCTACAGGCCAGCGGCCTTCATGGCATCGACCGCCGCCTTCACGACGTCCTCGATAGAGTTCTTGCGCAGATCGAATAGACCGATCAGCTCGCGTCCGTTCTTCGGCGGCGCCGCATCGCGTTCGGGCGTGTCATCGGGCGGATTGTCTTTCATGTAGATGCTAACCTTAGCTGCAACAAGGTTATTTGCATCCTTTCACCTCGCCTCTAATCTCTTCGCTTCACATTCATGGGCATCCGCTAGGCTATCGGGATTATACGTCCGGGCTTTCCGAATCACGGGAACTCGGTTTTTTTCAACCGCATTCCGCAGATCTCGAGAGGCAGCAAAGACTGCGCGAACGCGGCTCCCTTCTACAAGGTATGAAATTTTCCACCAAATGGACGTCTCGTAAAGACGAGATAAGCGAGATCGACGATGGCTTGAGCTTGACACTTTCGCGATAGTGAGCGACGGAAACAAAAGATTCACGCGGAGAAGGGGACCGGCCACGTTTGCGCCACACGAGCGGTATACAGAAGAACGCGACGAACCCCTACAAGGTGTGCATCCAAGTGATGTTTTTTCTCTTGGCGGGAGCTTGCCCTGTTGTATTTGTCCCGCATGGGCAAAAGTGACGATTTTGGTAATCGTACACACCTTCGTACCGTGGCGTAGAAAATGAAGCTGAACCCTCTTACCGACCTACCGACTCTTGTGCAGTTCGTATTGCTGTTTATACCCGGGTTTGTATCGACGCGCATCTTTGATCTGTTAGTGCCGGGACAGCGCCGTGATTACGGAAACGCGCTGTACGAAGTAATCGGCTACAGCATGGTAACGTACGCCGTATCATCGCCGATCATCCTGTGGTGGATAACAACACGCATATATCGGCCTATATGGGAGACCGCTCTCCTTGCTTTGTTTGTGCTTTTCGTTTTGCCGGCAACATTGCCACCACTGGGACTCGCTCTGTTGAAGACGCCATGGTTCGCATCGCGAGTCGTAAGTCCGACGCCTAGTTCTTTCGATTGGGCCTTTGACCCCGATGTGAACCCAAAGGCTATGGTACTGTTGCATTTGAATGATGGGCGACGTATTGGCGGGACCTGGCACGGAAACGCCTACGTGTCCACCTACCCGGTTCCCCCGGATGTGTATCTGAGTGAGGTATGGAACATTAATCAGGAGACCGGCGCATTCATCGACATGGTGCTGGGCACAAGGGGGATCGTTGTGTGGGGTAAAGACATACAAATGATCGAATTTTTCGATTATGAGAATGGGAGGACGCACGCAATGGATGACACAAACCCGCCTAAAAAACTGGAAGAGCTAAGCGGACAACGGGCGGATCGTGGGTAACCTTAAGGGTCGGCGGCCGTATCAGGAGGGCCATCGTCCCGCGCAAGGCGTCAGTACCCCGGCGCCTGTTGCTCACCAGCCCGGGAGTGGAGTGCCGCAGAAGCCCGCAGCGAATAAACTCGGCGATAATCCCGATAGATCGGATTTAGATAAAGCGGATTTGAATAAAGCAGATGAAGCCGAGACGTAGAGGGTCGGGCGCGTAGGCTTACCGGCGTCGGACCTTAAGGCTATCCGGGTTGGCTGTGGCCATTCAAGTTGGGGTAATCCTCTCTCAACCTTCGGAAAAACTTGCGATGCGGGATGGGGGTTGTGCGCTTACCAGGGCGAGAAATAGGCTGATAGGCGGCCCGCTAGCGGTGTGCCTGAGGCAACGGCGAGTGCGTTGCAGCGACGCAGAAATTGAGTGATTATGGCTACTTATGCTTTCTGGCGTTTCATGGTTTCCGTTATCTTCGCAACCGTGCTCTTGTCTGCCTGGAATCGCGAGGTGAGCTCGCAACCGGCCGCGACGACAGGTATGAACGTGCTATCTATCCAGCCGATACCTCAAACCAAAAGTGAGTACTGCTGGCTCGCAAACGGGGAGATGATCTTCCGCCATTATAACATTCCACAGGTCCCTGCGGCGGCAACATATCAGTGCGGCATTTTGCTCGCTGCTGGTCGTCAGTGTTTTAATGTTGGATCAGGCCCCGCGACAGCTATAGCGGCGATGATCACGCTATATCCACAATTTGTCCGGCAATATTATGTGAGTCAGGCGATCCAACAACTTCACGGAACTTGGAAAACTGGATACCTAACCAATATTCAGATCAAACCATTGATCGACAATGATACTCCCATTGTCGCAGGCATAACTCCATTTCAGCCTGTTCCACCGGCAGGTTTATCCGAACACGCAGTGCTTATCGTTGGCTACGATATCGAGCCAAACGTCTCGTACGTCTACGTGAACGATCCGTTTCCGTACTGGTATCCTCAGTTTCCCGACCAACCGCCGCCGCCCGGCGCTGTAATCAATCCCTATGCCTTGATCGGCGCGACTCAAACACAGCCCGGTCAGTATAAGGTGGAAATTACAACGTTTATCACGCGCATGGTTTGGAGTAATTCCATCATGGTGACAAAGGTTTAAACAAGAGAGTAGCACTAAGGACAAGTGACAGTAACAAATCGCACGCGCCCTTTCGCTCATCCCAATAGGAGCGCGAGATTCCAAAGAGGCGGCCGCGTTGGCAGTTGCAGCGAATTTTTAAGCTAGAAAGGTGTACGTACCTAGTCAGCACTTTGGCGCGCAGATTAGACCCAATGAGCATTTCAGCGGTTCCGCGGCGAATCGGCCTGATGATACCATCGCGACAGGTCTTGACGGACCTGGCCTCCAAATTTGCACGGCCTCTCCCGGCGGTTCGCACATCACACAGAGACCAGATGTTTTACTAGTACGAACGGCCGGAGCGATAATTGTCCAATGACGATTTCAAAAGGGATGATGAAGATGATTAAGGTGCGCCTCGTCACTGTTCTTGCCATGTCCGTCTGCGCCACTGCGGTTGCCTGCGTCCATTCGTCTGCCCACGCCGACGCTACACAACAACTAGACGCAACAATGCTGCAGACGCTCTTAAATAGCGCAACATCGGGGTTCGCGGGAATAGCTGTGACGAAAGATGACTCTCTTTCCGATGTTCAAAGCGATTGGTTCGATATAAACCAGCCACCTGCTGGTTTCAAGAGTTGTGAAATCATCGTACAAAAGCCCGACAAAGATGGCAGCGAAACGTGTACATTTTTCCGAGGCAATGATAAATCGGCTGCATACAGCGCGGACGCGACCGCTGAGGGTATCCTCCGCGGCACCTTGCCGGGATGGGCCTTTCATACTCCGAACTTGACGCATAACACGCTTCGGGAGCTAGATGCTACCGAGCCTGGTCAGAACGGGCGAGAAGCGAACGTACGGCTCTGGAGTCTTGGAATCGGATACGTCGACGATGTCGAGGTTTCAAGCCCCACGACGAACGTGAGCTATCCATAAAGGGGGCTAGGCCCGCCCGATTGGAGTAAAAAGGTGTTGCGCTTGTCGATTCCCCGTGGCTTTCGCAAGATCGTCCGAAATCTGGCTGAGCGGGGAATTCTTTTGGAGCACTAGGAAGGCAAGAGGGCCGGTTCACTCCGATGTCGTCAGATTCATAAGCCTTCCTAAAGTCACCCGGCGGAAACCTTATCGCTGTAGTTTGTGGCGCAATTCCTAGAGTCGGAGAAGTAACGATTACCCGACCCTAGACACGGCTCGTCACGGCCGTAAAGGGAAGCGTCAACGGTCGTAGTGGCTGGCGAAACTTCCTTAGCGCCTCGTTGCCGCTCTCATAGCGGAGCAACAACCGCAATCCGTCGCCAACACCATATTCCGAGGCGACAGAGCCTCCGTCCTCATACCAGGTCCCTACGCCCATGCACTGCTAGGGTGAAACACCGAGAGCAGCAAAAGTCATCAAAATCGCCTTTTGCCACAGGGTCTTTTCTGTCGTATCCTTGCGAGGATGTCCGTAACAATGAGCACCAACGAGAAAACCCATTCTACCAATGTACCAAATCTCGCAAATTTGATCTGGAGCATCGCGGACGAAGTTTTGCGCGGACCTTACAAACCACACCAATACGGATCCGTCATCCTCCCCTTTACCGTCATGCGTCGGCTCGATTGCGTACTCGGACCTTCAAGAGCTGCGATTCTTGAAGCGTTAAAGAAGCATAGAGAAAAAGGAATCGATCTCGATTATCTCATGGAGCGGGCCACGGGTGGTTTGAAGTTTTGGAATTGTTCGCGAGATCTTCGGAATGCGAGGTGTACCCCTGTGCGATGAACGGCTTGCTCGAGCCATAATGCCGTGCTCGGTCCCCCAAAGGGCCGCCGTCGAGCAAACGGGCTCCCTTTGTGGGCCAACGGTGACCTGGGTTCCGGCTATTTGAAATCCGCTTGGGCGTGTATTCCCCGATGGCAACACACGCCGATGGTCGCTGCAAGAAGTGCGTTGCCGCGCAGTTTCCTAGGGTCGGAGAAGGAAAGGTCGTCCGACCTAGACATCGCTCGCGGCAGCGGAAAAGTGAAGTGTCAACCGTCGTAGTAGCCGAGGCCTTTTAAAATCAACGTAACGTGCAGCTAACGGCCGGTTTCGATTTCGACGGCTGCTGGAATCGTGGCCGTAATCCGATTTTCAATAGCGGAATAGATGTCGATGTCGGGGTTTTCCGCCTGTAGACTGACAATGAGCGCGTAGCGCGCAGGATCGCGGTACCGTTTCAAATTGCGCAGGTAGCGCCACCAACCGGAGATTGGGAAAACGCTAACAACGCCGCATTGCGCCAGGTCTGCCGCGCGACCATCCCACGTATCGGAATGAATTGAGCCCCGATCACGCGGTCGACCAATAACCCACTCGTCCGTCGTATCTGAGGCGGCGTAATCTTCGTCTCGTTCGGCCTTGTTGACTCGCTCGCGGAACTGCTCGTCGGTTTCGCCGGGGCGTCGGACCTTAAAGCGCAGGCCAAAGGACGGATAGCTGTACCGCCCAATCCATCCACGCCGCCCCGGGTTCGGCTCGACGAAGTATGACAAAGTGACCTTCATCGCGACGCGCGATTCACCCAACTCTTCGAGCAACGATTGTGGCCACGGTAGGTGGTACGTCACCATCTCGTTGGTTTTAATCTCGCCCTTCTCAGAGCGGTATGGATACATCGTACCCTGGATTATCATTGTTGCATCGCTACGAGCGCTACGCAATGCGCGCGCCGCGTTCGGCACGCCGTGTCCGTACCGCCTTAAGAATTGCAGGCGCTCGGTTTCGGTATTGCACAACTCGAGCTCGCCTTGCATGAACGGGCTCCAAGCCGCTGAGTGCACGATCAGCGCACGTATAGTTTCGGGCCAGAGATCTGGTTGATCGGCAACAACGTAACCAGCAATATGCGCTACCCCACCGCAAGCGCCGCTGGTCCAACCAAACGGACGCACGGGCAACGTTCGATATTCAGAGGAAGCGGCAAGACACAGGTAGTCATCAACCTGCATGGCGGTTTCGGCGCCTGGCGCGTGCGCGTAGTTCCCTCCTTCAAAGACCACGTCGGGTTTCACGGGGACTGCCTTTGCGCGATTCCAAACCATGGCCGTGCGCGAGGCCGGGCTCAACGCACCCTTTGGCGCCAGCGGTTGAAAATCGCTCAGCCGCCCGTCTAACGGATCATTAAAATCGGTGTACGCGCCCACAGTCAGAGCATTCCACGATTGTCCCGGGTCTGCAATCGAGCGTAGGTAGTTGAAGGCAGGATAGTCTTCGCGACGTGCCGTCCCCTGATCCGCATTACCCGC
>Ga0073928_10001584_pt1 | contig 42995 bp, 42 predicted proteins | sample PaiPotPPA55metaG_FD_76969 | JGI IMG/M metagenome (GOLD analysis project Ga0073928, IMG submission 76969) | Iron sulfur acid spring bacterial and archeal communities from Banff, Canada, to study Microbial Dark Matter (Phase II) - Paint Pots PPA... ...
GCGATCAGCGGAGGTGCAAATTGGTTAATCATCTTCCCATACTCCGATCGGATCAAACCTCCGTTCGGTTGCCATTTCGACTCAACCAACCAATCACAATTCGCTCGCGCTTTGTAAGGCTTCCAGTGTCGTTCAAGAAGAACGGTGCCCGTGCCTTTCGTGTGCTGGCACCCACGCTCGTCGCACTCTCTTTCACAGGCATTGCTCACGCGCAGGGAACGATGGATTTCTCCGGGGCACAGACGCTTATGGGGACGTTCAAAACCTTTGCGGTTTATGCGGGAGCTGTCATCTGCTTCGGCGGGCTAATCTTCGCCGGAATCCGAATGATGAGCGGACGTTTTCAAGACGCGATTCCCGGACTCTTCGGTGCGCTTTTCGGCGCCGGGGTGCTCGGTTGGGGAGCCGGTTGGATTGGCTCGCTGACCGGACAGTCGATGTAGGAGGTACATCGACATGACCAGGCGTGGAGAACCGTTACCAATCAATGGCGCACTGAATCGACCCAGGACCAAATTAGGTCTCGAACTGTCAGCGTGGATGTCCATTGTTTTCGTCACGGTGACGGTTTTCCTCGCCGGTTTCAAATGGCTTGCCATCTTCAGCTTCCCATGTCTCGTACTAGGCGCATGGCTGGTGGTTCGCAAGCACCCCAAGATGTTCCAACTCTGGGCCTTGAGCCTCAAGCAGAGGAGCTACTATGACCCGCGAAAATAACGCTCCCTGGTTTACCAAGGCTGGTGCGGCCACAAGTATTGTGCCTCTCTCTCACTTCGTGGGAGGCAGTATCTTCGCCCTCAAGGGCGGCGGATACGGATGCCTGTTCTCGCTTGACGGCATCGACCCCGAGAGCCGCACTAACGAAGACTTGGACGTTCGCGTTCGTGGCGTCGAAGCCGCCTTGCGCGGACTCCCGCAAGGCTCATGCCTCTACCAATACGCCCGTGTCATCTCCGGCTTCGAACTCCCACGGCAGGAGAAGTACCCCAGCTTGGTCACGGAGTCCTTTGCCAGCGACCGGGTTAAGTTTCTTAACCAGACGGCCCGGTTCCGGCGTATCGACCTCCACTGGTGTCTGACGATTGAACCGGACGCCAATAATCCTTTTGCACGTAAGCCGAAGGAACAGAGGACTGCTACGGATCGGCAGCTATTCGATCTTGAGAAGGCCGCGACGATCCTCGAATCGCACATGAGCGATTCGATTGGTCTCAAGCCGCTCGGCAAAGACCAGGCATTTCAGTTTTTCAGCTATCTCTTCAATCTTGAGGAGTGGGCTTCCGATGTCCGTCTCCGCTCGGACGACAGCGTGGACCGCCAGCTCGTCCACGCTCCGGTTGAGTGGCACAGCGATCACCTCCGCATCGGACGCCGCTATGTTCAGATGTTTCCCCTCATCAATACGCCGGAGATTTCGCGTCCGTGCCTGTTCACTAACTTAATGGATCTCGACTGCGACAGCGTTCTGTGCTCGGTATGGCGACCCCGGCCCGACAGCGCCACCCGTAAAGAGGTAACGAATCAAGAAAAGTTTCTTGAGTTCTTTAAGCTGTCTCCGTTCCAACGCTTGATGAGCGGCAGGAACACCGCGCCGCTTGAAAACACGGCCACGGCGAAGGCCGTCGCCGGCAACGTGGACAATCTCTCAGAAGTCGTCTCTTCCCTCGATAAGTTGAGCCAGGGGGATTATGCCCTGCGGCTGCTGCTCGCCGCCAACACCGCCGCAGAGCTACGCGCAGCGACGCCCGCCGTACATCGGCTGTTTGTGGACGCACGCGCCCCGATCATCGAGGAGACCTACGGCAATCTCTCGGCGTTCTACGCGATGTTTCCGGGCAATCGGCAGTTCAATGTCTATCCGCTGTGGCTGCGCGAAGACCACCATGCTCGTCTCTCCAGCATCTTCGCTCCACATCTCGGCCACCCTCATTCCGATGACCTCGACTCCGAGTATCTGAACATCTTCGAGACCCGCACACGAACCCCATATTTTCAGGATGCCTATGTCAACGGTGTGCGGGTACAGCTCATCATCGGCCCAACCGGGACCGGCAAAAGCGTACACGCCAACCAGATGTTGAGCCTTGAGCAGAAGTACAGCGGATTCACCTTCATCTTCGACATCGGCGGCAGCTACGAGAGCGTTGTCGAACTTTATGGAGGCCGGATCGACCGGGTAGGCAAAGATGGGCCGCGCATCAATCCGTTCGCGCTAGAGCCGACCGAGACCAACATCGCTTTCCTTCATTCGTTCATCAAGTTGTTGCTCACTAACTCCGGCGCGACGATAGGCCCCGAGGATGATGACGAGGTTTTCAAGTCCGTCAAGGGCATCTATAACCTGCCTCAAGCCATGCGGCGACTTGGCAATCTCACCCTGCCCAAGCACCTCGATCGCTACATGGCGAAGTGGAAGGATCACGGCGTCTATCACGCGGTCTTCGATAACGCCGATGACAGCCTCACCATGTCGCGGCTGCAATGCTTCGACTTCCAGGGAGTCAACAACAAACAGTACGCCGACCTGATCGAACCGCTGATGGTCTGGATTCTGCGCCGCATCGACGAGATCGTGTACGACCCGAAGAATTTGGGTGTCCCCAAGCATGTCCTGATCGAAGAGATTTTCTCGAACATGAAGAACAAGCAGTTGCTCGAAGGCGCGCTTGCTTCGATCAAGACAGTGCGGAAGAACCTGGGCGGCGTGACCATGATCGGGCAATCTGCCAACGACCTCGGCGAGAACGCCGACTCGATTGTGAACTCCTGCACCTCCTTCCTCTTCCTTCCCGATGCGACGTTCAATCGTAAGTTCTACGGCGAGTTGTTCAAGTTGAGCCGGGAGCAGCTAGACCTCTTCGAGAGTCTGCGCCCACGCGAGGGGCTGTATGTAAGGCGCGATGGTATCACCAAGGTCATCACACTCAACCTTGACTCACGCAGTTACGCGAAGTTTTCGACCAAGCCGAAGGACAAGGTGCGACGTTCCAAGCTGGTCGAGATGTACGGACTCCATGAAGGCATCGAGCGTTTCGCCCAGGGCGAGACGGCATAGCACCAACCCATTCTCAAAACCCAAAAGAGGATCAATCATGACGCCACGCCCGTTCCTGCTAATAACCGCCGCAGCCATCAGCACGGCGGGTTTCGCTCAGACTCCCCACCTCCAACCCAGTGCCCCTCGCACTCTCGTCATCACCGACGCCGCACCTCCTCCTGTGGTCCGCGTCGGCCTGCTCCAATCGACGCTGTTTGAGCTGCCCACAGGGGAGAAGGTTGTAACCGTATTCGGCGGCGACACGAACAGTTGGATATTTGACGCAGGCCATGTGGCCTCCCGGTACGTGTCCATCAAGCCGAAGATAGCGGATGAGACAACCGACGTTCACATCGTCTCCGATCACGGCAATGAGTACACCGTCGAACTGCGGGAGATTTCAAGCGACAAGAACGATCCGCATTTCGACTCGAAGATCAATATCGCGCCGAGCGATGCGAAGGCCGCCGACAACATCGCAAAGGCCCCGGTGTTTGTTCCGGCAGCGGAAGCAGAGGCGAAGGAAGCGCTGCTTAAGAAGGACGCCGACGACGCGAAGAAGGCGGCGGAGGCAGACCATAAGACGGTTGCTGCTGCCACTGAGACCTTCAAAGCTACCTACCCCGCGACGCTGCACTTCGACTACACCTGGGATCAGAAGAAGGGCGCGGCGCTTGGCATTCAGCAGATATGGCGCGATGACAAGTTCACTTATCTGCGTGGGCAATTTCAGGAGACCCCGGCTCTGTATGAGGTGAAGGACAAGAAGCCCTCGCTCATCAACTTTGACTACAACAACGGACTGTACACAGTTCCGAAGAAGTTAGAGAGCGGCTATCTCGCCATCGGCAAGCAGAAGGTTGAGTTCCATCGGACCGGAGAAAGGAACTAGCCATGACTGAACCGAATCAAAATCCCCCTGCAACCGTTCCAGAGCAGCCCGAAGCGTCCGCGCCGATCAACAAAAAGCAACCACTTCTCATTCTGCTGTTCATTATCCTGCTGGTCTTCGTTATCTCCAGTGTCGTGACGGCCAGCAAGAAAGCCGCACCACTCAAGAGCCAGTTGACGGCGAGACCGGCGACCGCCAATCCACAGCAGGTTAACTCCTTCGAGACGCAACAGGAGCAAGTCGCCAAGAAAGATCAGGAAGTGCAGCGACAACAAGCGGCGACGGCTGCCTTGCTTGCGGCGATCCAAGCTGCGGATGCACCCGGCCCCGAGGCTCCGGGCGCTCCGCCGATGACACCTGCCCAGCGAGCCGCCATCTATGGCTCCGGCAATCCGAACGCGCCGCAGGCAACGTCGCAGATGTCGGAGCGGCAGGCACAGGCGAAGCAGGCCGAACTAGCGCGGGAAAAGCAACACCAGGACGCCATCAACAGCGATACGGTTGCCGTGGACTTTTCACAGTCCACGACGGACCACCCATCGTCCGCTCCAATCGTTGCCGAGGATCACCATGCCACCAAGCCTGCTACGGATACGCCGGAGAAGCCTGAGCCGAAAGACGCAGCCATCGACACATACGACTTCGACACCTACGACGGCAAGCTGTACCGGATCTTTGAGGGCAGTGTCTTTGAGGGAGTCGTGACCAACCACATCGACGGCGGACTCTCTGGTCCCATCCTGATTATGCTCACGACGGACTATTACTCGCACGATCATCAGCAATTATTGCTGCCGCAGGGCACGCGGCTGATCGGTGGCGTGCAGGCCGTCAACTCCAGTCAGGCTCGCAAGATGGTGGTGACTTTCCACCGTGCGATATGCCCGGACGGATTCTCCGTCGATCTCGACAAGTTCGCGGGCCTCGATCCATTAGGCACAACCGGGCTTGCAACCAAGGTAGACAACCGCTATTTCCAGACATTCGCCGTCGCTGCCGCGATTGGCGGGTTAGGAGGTCTCGCACAGATTGGCAATAACAACATCCTTGATCCCTCGGCTCAGATTCGCAACGGAGTCACGTCGCAAACCAGTGAAGAGGGCGAGCAGATACTCAATCATTTTCTCAACCGCCTTCCGATCATCACGCTCAAGGAAGGCTCCCGCGTACGGGTCTACATTGGCCGTGACATCCTCATCCCCTCCTACGCAGAGCACCGCGTCGAACCCGCAATGTAACTCCAGGAGCTACCTATGCAGCTAAGTCTCAACAAATATCGCATCGGAGCGTTCGTCTCTGCGCTCCTCTTTCTCGCCGCGCTGCCCAGCCAGGCACAGTTCGGCGGTGTCGTCTTCGACCCAACCCAATCCGCCCACGCTTTGCAGCAGATCGAGCAGAACATCCAGAACAGCGTGACGTGGCAGCAACAGCTCGCAAATACGATCCAGTTGCTTGCGACTGCCGACAAGGACTACCAGCAGGCCATCACCACCTACAACATGATCCACGGCAACCTCCAAAACTTCAGCAGCAAGTCCATCTGGAGAACCATTCAGTCGCAGCTCACGATGGCGAGTTTCGCCAATCAGTACGGCGAGACCACCGGGCTACAGTCTGCGATGAACGGTCAGGCACCCGGCACCGCAAGCATGGTCTGGAAGCTGATGAACCTTGGACTCAACTCCACTTCGTCCTCATTTCTGAGTAGCCAGGTACTCGGAACGAGTCACGCCCTCGCAACGCTCACGCGCATGGAAGCGATGGACGGTGTATCGAGCCAATGCCTCAACTCTGTCGGGGATTACAACTGGCAGCGGAATAACAATCTGCAACCCCAAGGCTCGCTCACCCAATCGCAGTTTGATACCACTTCCTTTACCTCCACCGAACTTGAACAGCTCAACCTCGTCAATATGGGGAACGCGCACCATCTGAACGAGACGCAAGCGCAGGGCGCGCTCCATGCGTGCCAGGCAGCTCAGGCGGCGGTACAGAACATGGCGCAGCGCACCGCCGCTGCGGATGAGATCAACAACGCCTCCTTTGTTCAACAGCAACGGGCGACCTACTCCTCCGCTCCGGCAAACAGCTCCGTCACCTGGCAAACTTACCTGCCATAAGAAGGAGGCGCCATGCAGCAAGCACTCAGCACGAAGCTCTTGATCGGGATTCTGGCCGCCGTCACTGCTCTCGGCGTCCTGCTCGCCCACCAGCTTCGCGCCAACCACCAGACAGCCGTAGAGGTACACAAACTTGCGGACGAGCGAGAGAAGGCAGCTCAGATCGACCGCGACGATAAGGCTGCTATTCAGAAAATCCGTGAACGCAACGCTCAGAAAGCGGCCACCGCGCCAACAAAGTAACCATGCACAACATCAGCCCATTTCCATACAAGGGAGTACCCACACAATGATCCTTCATCCTATGGCCTCCCTTGCTTTTTTCTTGCAAGCCGGTCCCGGCGTCGATTGGCTCTATCAGTTCACCAACAATTTGACGAACCTGACCACCGCGAACGGCAACGCGCTCTCGTCCATCGGCATGAGCCTACTCGCCTTTATCAGCCTCATCAAACTTGTCCGCATGGTCGCGCACTGGAACATCTCGACCATGACGATCAGCCTTAGCGCCCAGCCGGTTCGCATCGGCGATCTTGTCGAGTTTTTGATGCAGCTCATTATCTGCCTGCTCATCATCAACTATTGGGTTACGCCGTTCCCAGGCGCGAGCTTTGGATTCAATCACCTCTTTTCGTACTTCGCGCAGGTCATCGTCGCCGCCCTCGACCAGAACTCGCTCACGCAACTGCAAAACGCATTGAGCACGGCTCTCAATGGCACGCCCCAGCCCAGCTATCTCGCGCCGATGGAGATATTGACATACCTGCTCGTCTACATCTTCGTTGGCCTCGCCGGTGGGATTCTCTTCCTCATCAACTGCTCGTCCTTCATCTTCTATGGAGTCGCCGCGCTCTTTGGACCCATCTTCGTGCCGCTCTTGATGACGCGCACGTTTCGCGGCAAGTTCTACAACTTCGTGGATGTCTTACTGAGCTTTGCGATGATTCGCGCCGTGGCCTCTGCTTTTATCTTCGTCTGGTCTGGATTCCTTATCACCTTCCTCCAACAGACCTTCAACGGCGATTACTCGCTCCCCATGTGGATTGCGAACCTTTACGGTGTCATCGCCGTCTTCATCGCCTTCATCCTCAACATGACGATGGTTCCAACCATCACGCAGACGCTCTTTGGAGGCGGCTCAGGTGCCGCCGGAAGAGTCGCACAGTTCGCCGAGGCCCTACTCATCCGAGCGGCAGCGGTGGCGGCGGCTGCCTGATGTTCGCCCTCCTCTACGCCTACCTGTGTGTCCCTCGTCGGCTCCAGTGCATCGTCCGATGGCTCGCCGCCTGCCTGTTTCTTGTCGCCTTGGCACTGTTGCTCATTCTCTTCTACCGCGTCCTTATGACCGTGCCAAAGCATCATGGATGGATTCTCCATCCACGGCCACATCAACCGTTGTCGCCGGACTTCATCCGTGACCACGCGCATCGGCACTATTGCCCCAAGGAGACTCTGTGATGCCTGAAACCCTTACGCCCAAACAGGTGCTCCTCACCGATGAGATCGCCAACGAGAAATACGTCGGATTCTACGCCGAACGCAGACTAAGCCGCATGGTCATCACCGCTGGCAGTGTACTTTTGCTCGGCTCGTTCGGTGTGATCGTGTCGCTCTCCCACCGGCCCATCCAGAACCGCTACATCCACATTGACGAGATGGGTAAAGCGACTGCGATCCAGTATTCAGACCTCGCCTACTCGCCCCGCGAGGGTGAGGTGCGAACCTATCTCACCGATTGGGCCAACTACCGCTACACGATCAACCGGGAGACTGTCTCGAAGAAGTACCCGATGAACTACTATTTCCTGTCCACGCAGCTCGCCAATCAGTACATGGGAGAGGACAATGCGATGCACTTGGTCTCGCAGGTCCTCGCCAATCAGATCGAGCAAAGCGATGTCGAGATCGACGGCGTAACCATCACTTCCATGTCGCAAGAGACCGTGAAGAACGCAACTATGGCACGCGGTACGGCACTCGTGAACATCACGAAGATATACTCCCCGCGTAACTCCCGCCAGCCTCGTAAAGAGCACTGGGTACTGTCGGTGACTTACTACCTCAATCCTGCACAAGTGAGTCTCGCTGCGCAGACCTTTCCCCAGTTCGAGACCATCAATCCCCTCGGTCTCACCATCACTGAGTTCCATGAGAATCGGTTGTCGGTAGAGCCGATTGATCCTACCGTGCCCCAGCAGACAACAGCGGTCCCGCTAGTGCCCGGAGTCCCGACGATTCCACACACGACCGAGGCCGCCCGATGAGTTGGGATCTTGTGCTCGGCTTCTTCCCCGAAGAGATGCAGAGGCTCATCCTCGACAACACCATCTCCGACCTGATGATTAATGGGACGACGGGTGTGTTTGCCGACCGCAATGGGATGGTAGAGCACATCCCGCTTGCCTCTGCACTGACGACCGATACACTCCTGGCGGCGACCCAGCAGATTGCCCGGAAACTCGGCCAGAACCTCTCCGATCAGAACCCTATTCTCAACACCCGGCTCCCCGATGGCTCGCGTGTTGCCGTCGTAGGACCGCCAGCATCGATCAACGGCATCACCATGACCATCCGAAAATTCAACCGCTGGTATACGTCCGAGGAATTGATTGCATCGGGTAGCTTGCCGGAACAGGTTCGGGATACGGTTGTGCGGCTGGTTGGAGACAGGAAGAACGGCATCATCAGCGGCGGAACTGGCAGCGGTAAGACCACATTGATGAAAGCCTTGCTCGACCATGTTCCATTGCATGAACGGTTGATCGTCATTGAGCAGCCAGCAGAGCTAAAGGTAGCGCATCCCAACGTCATCCGCTGGGAAGCTGTCGAAGCGATTCCGGGCCAGGTTGCCATCACGCCAAGTCAGCTCTTGGCCGCCGCGCTACGCCACCGTCCCGACCGCATCATCATGGGCGAGATACGCGACGAGTGCGGCTACGACCTCTTGCAAGCTATGAACACAGGCCACGGCGGAACGCTCTCAACCATCCACGCAAAATCGGCGTGGGACGCTCTCAATCGGCTGTCCGATCTGGCCCTGAGTGCCAGGCCGAATCTCAATCACGCCTTCGTGCGTTCCGAGACAGCAGAGGCCATCGACTTCGTTCTGTATTGCGAGCGTGACCACGCTGGCAAACGCCGCGTCCGCGAGTTGATCCATGTCGCCGGATACAACCATGCAGAGCAATCCTTCCAGACCGAGGACATCTATCGTGCTTCGGCTGGTGTCGCTTGAAAGGAGCAGCATCGATGACAACTGACCAAAAGGCAGCTTTGGAACGTCTGATTGCGATAGCACAAAGCGATACCGGGCAGGCACGGCGTGTCGCCGACTTTCTACTGGCGTGGTGGAACGCGGGTGAGTGCGGAGGATTCGATCTCACTACCCTATGGTTCGTTGATCGTTCGATTACGGATGACATGGTGATTGTCTTCAGCTACGTCGCTCGTGCAAACGCCTATCCCGACACTCTCGGCTTCAATGCCGAGTTCCAGTCCATCGTGCGCGGCTGGCGGCCTGAGCTTGCGGGTTGAACAGAACGAATCGGAGCTGTGCAATGGATCTTCTTGGTCTCAATGCGACGAACAAGCCCTCATGCAGAAGATGTGCATTTGAGCGCGACTGCACCGAACAGAAGACACGCGAATACGGTTGCGATATGCGGCTCTTCCTCAGAGGTCTGGACGGGGAGAGTGAATCTGGATTGCCGGTGTATAGCATCGGCGGGAAGCGGATGACTTCATTGCTCAGCCGTGTGTCTCCAACCACGAATCCCGCTTTTACTCGGTCACTGCCTCGGGGGCAAACCGACGCCCAGCGGCACAGCGCTCTTCTGCTTTTACGGCTTCCATCAAAATCTTTTCGGAAAGAACACCGAAAACATTTCGACGAACCCACCGTAAATGCAGAGCTTGGCACTTGGGAGTCGGCCCCACTCGCTTGGCTTCGCCGGGTGTGACCCGAGCAAGATCGGGAATTCAAAAACGGAGACACATCATGTATCAGAACAAAGCAATCCTCATGGGCTTCCTCGGCAGCGACGCAGAAGTTCGCACCGGCAAGAACAACCAGAAGTTCACCACGTTCTCCCTCGCCACTAAGACCTCTTACAAGAATAAAGAGTCCGGCGAGTACATCTCGCATACCGAATGGCATCGCTGCATCGTCTTCGGTAAGTTCGGCGAGTTCGCGGCCACGCTCAAGAAGGGCGCACATATCAATCTTGAGGGTGAGATTCAGCACACCGAGTACACGCCCAAGAAGGCGAAGAAGCCAGTACGCTCCGACAGTGTTCGGGTCACTTCCATCCTCAAACTCGACCGGGCGGAGAAGGCCGCCCCGGAAGACCTGGAGCATGAAGACGTTCTGCCCGAGGACGTGCCCTTCTAGGGCATGTCCTTATCACCTTTGGAAGCCCGGCAACGCTGGGCTTCCGCAGTGTTCTTTCTGAGGTGCAATGATGAACCATCTCGCAGCCAACTTTCTTACCCGTTGCTTTGCTCCCGACGAGACCATTGCTCTCCTGCTCCGCAGCGAGAGTCCCACCCCTCCGAAGCAGCGCATCGTTGCTCTTGAGAAAGCGCTTGTGCCGCGCTATCTCGCGTGGCTCGCGCATGAGAACCGGAATGGCGCGAACGTCCACGTTGCCGCTAATCCGCTGCTCTCCGGCAGCCGCAAACGCACCAAGGAGAGCATCGCATCGGTTCGCCATCTTTATATCGACATCGACACGGATGGCGATGCGCGGCTTGCTACACTCCGCGCCTCCGATGCCGTGCCGACTCCGAGCGCCATTCTCTCCACATCCCCCGGAAAGTATCAGGTACTTTGGCGCGTCGAAGGCTTCGACTTCGAGGCTCAGGAAAGCGCCCTCAAGCTGCTCGCCATCGCCTTCGGCGGCGATCCCGCTTGCACCGACTGCAACCGTGTTCTCCGGCTGCCCGGTTTCCAGAATCGCAAGTACGATCCCTCCCACCGCGTCGCGGTCGAGTATCCCTGCGATTCTGTCTGGACTCCTGCCGACTTTCGGCTCGATAGTGGCGGGGTGGATGCCATGCTCTTCGACCATGCCATCCCGCCCCGTAAGCAGCCCGGAAAGCACAGCAATTCAGAGGGTGATTGGGCTTGGGTTTCCCATGAGCTTGCTCACGGTAAAGACCCCGTGAAGCTCACGAGGGAGCTGGCTTCGCGCCGCTCCGACAAGCCCAATCCTCTCTACTACGCGCAGCGCACCGTCGATGTAGCTTCGGCCCGCCTCTGGCTTTTCGAAGGTATCCGCATTGAGGAAGTGAATACGATGCTTGAGTCCCGCCGCCGCTTCGAGCTTCCCGCTGCACTTTGCTCCGCTCGTGCGCGGGAGATTGCATCCACAGCACAGCGCATGATTGCCCGCAAAAAGATTGCTTGATTCCACCACCTAAAGGAGAACTAAATGCCTCTACTTGAAGTCGTCCAGACCCGACACCTCAGCGCCTCGATTCGGCTGACAGATACGACCGCTACGCAGGTCGATCAGTACGCCGCTTTCATTCATGCTTCTGCCGATGATGTCGTGGAGCAGGCGCTCGCCTATGTCTTCTCCAAAGACCGCGACTTTCAGGAGTTCCTGAAGTCGCCGGAGGCGCAGCGCATCACGCCTACACTGCGCGTCCGTAGAGCAGCGGCCAATGATGCAGCGGAGCCGCCTGCGAAGAAGCCCGCAAGCGGGGTGCAGTCTCTGGCCCAAACCCCGGCAGTTGTGGCGGGAATGAAGGCATGATCCTCCATCGGAATCCGTGGCAGGACCACAGCGGCGCTTTGCGCCGGGAGTACGTTGACACTCCATCCCTTAAAGGGTTGCGTTTGGAACCAATTTGGTTCCTACGGGAAACATGCAGAAAACAAGTGGCTTCCCGTCGAGAGCAAATTCACGCGGTTCCATTAGGAACCACGCCTGAAGTTCGCAACAGAAGGGTCAGCCATGCTTTCACACACCTCTGAAATCGAAGGCCATCTCCAGCGGCTTAAGGGACGGGAGACACGCACGCAGAGCATCGCAACGCGGTTTACCCGCAGCGAAGAAAGGGCGTTATTGCAGGTTGCCGCAAGCTGCGGGAAGAACCTCCGCGAATGGGCGCGGGAAGTCCTATTGGATGCCGCGAATGAACAGCAGAGCAGCGATGGCATGGCGTTGTTTGCCGAAGTGCAAGCCTTGCGTCTCCTGCTCATCAACACCCTGGAGCCGTTGCTGCGCGGCGAAAAGATGACGCCGGAGCAATTCAAAGAAATGCTCCGGTACGTGAAAACCAATAAGCGCAAGGCGGCGGCAGACATGCTCGCCAGCTATGCAGAAGGGGCATCGGAACAGCCATGACCGACACACAATGGGGGCGGAAGGAGACCATCGTCCGTCCGCCTCACTATCCCGTATACAGCTTCGGAGCCGTCTTCGTTGCACTCGCCGTCGCCGGTCTCTGCGTCTATCTCTATCTTGCTTTCGCAATGAGTCCGCTACAACGCTACTATCTCTCCTGCTATGTCGAAACGGGCTTCCTCGGCATGATGCGCCAGAGCAGCGAGTATCAGCTTGTGACGGTCGCCGACCGCCAGCATCACGTCCGGCCTGTTACCGAGGCCGATGTGCAGCCAGGTTCCACGCCACAGCCGATCGGCAAGCCGATTCCACTCGCACTCTCCCCGGCTGCTCGTGCCGCAGGGGTTATTTTTCTGTATCGGGGAGCGAAGGTCGGTTACATGAATCGACCGCTCCATGACTACCTCCGCCGCTTCGTTTACGACGGAGCTACGTTCGTGGGCATCTTCCGTATTCCTCTCTTATCAGGGCTTGCCGCGTTTCTTTTCCAGCTCCCATTCGCCGTCCGTAAAGATATTCAACGTCTCAAAGAGATGAAGTACGGGCGACTCTTGAAAGGGCCGGTGCTCGTGTCACCAGAAGGCTTCAACAAAGCCGTCCGAGGCGATGGCGTCGGGTTCAAAACCACCGAGTCGAAGCACCTCATGCGTATCCCGCAGCGTGCTGAAGGACAGCACATCGAGATCATGGGCGATACCGGCGCGGGCAAGTCCAGGCTGGTTATGCAGCTCCTCGTACAGATCAAGGAGCGCGGCCATTCTGCCATCGTGTATGACCCTGCTTGCGAGTTCGTGCAGCGATTCTATGACCCCAGCCGCGGCGACATCATTTTGAATCCTCTCGACGCACGCTGCCCCTATTGGGGACCATCCGAGGAGCTGCGCCGCCGTGCCGAGGCCAGGGCCATTGCCGCGTCCCTGTACCAACCGACAACGGATAAGAAGGGCGAATTTTTCACTGAGACTCCGCAGAAAATCTTCGCCCATCTGCTGACCTTCGGCCCATCGCCGCAGGAGTTGGTGGAGTGGATGGCGAACCCCGACGAGATCGACCGCCGCGTCCAAAACACCGAGATGGCGATGATGATTGCGAAGGGAGCGCAGCAACAGCGCAACGGCGTTCTGGCCTCTCTCGGTTTGATTGCCGATAGCCTGCGAATGCTTCCTCGGAAAGAGAAGTCCGCGAGTCATTGGACTGCAACCGAATGGGCGGAAGAAAGGAAAGGATGGATCTTCATTACATCGAAACCAAGCGAACGCGAGGCCCTGCGTCCGCTTCATAGTCTCTGGATTGATTTGCTTGTATTGCGTCTCTTGAATGAACCGAAAGAGAGCCAACATCCCGTCTGGTTCGTGCTGGACGAGCTGGCGAGTCTGCAACGTCTGCCGCAACTTCATACTGCGATCACCGAGAACAGAAAGGCGAAGAACCCATTGATACTCGGCTTTCAGGGCAAGGCCCAGCTTGAGATGATCTACGGTCATCTCGCTGAGGTCATGCTGTCACAACCGGCCACCAAGATATTCCTAAAAATCACGGAGCCCAAGGCCGCCGAATGGGTGTCGAACGCCATTGGCAAAGTTGAGATTGAGCGGCTGCGGGAGACACACTCCACCGGCTTACGGGCAGGCAACAATTTCAGCGTAGAGCGCCAGGTCGAACCCTTGGTGCTGGACTCGGAAATCTCCGGACTCCCTGACAGGCACGCTTTCTTAAAGCTGGGAAACATGGTCGCCAGATTCTCATTTGCCTATCACGACATCCCCGCCACCCAGCCCGCATTCGTGCCGCGTCCGCTGGACGACGATGACCTTACCTTCGATCCAAAAACGCTGACGAAGAAGCCGCCGAAGTCTGCTGGAATGACGGCAACCACCGTTCCCGGCGATAGCGAAGACGAGCCGGTCGAGACTGGATTCTCGTTGGGAGACTAACCATGGTGACGATCTCCAAGCCGCTCTCCGCAACGCAGGCGCAGACGTACCACGTCAAGGAGTTCACGTCTGCCGAACAGAATTATTGGAAGCAAGACGACCGGACTTTGGGCGAGTGGCATGGCAAGCTGGCTGAAAAGTTCGACCTTGCAGGAGCCGTGAGCGAGGAACACTTTGCGCGGCTCGCGGACGGCCAACACCCTCATACCGCCGAGCAGCTTGTGCGTCATCGCGTCGTCCAGGAGTACGAAGGCGCGGACGGGAAGACAGTCGCGCCGGTAGAACATCGTGCCGGTTGGGACGCCACATTCTCCGCGCCCAAGTCGGTTTCACTCACCGCGCTCGTCGGTGGGGATGACCGGGTGAGGGACGCGCACCGGGAAGCGGTGAACGTCGCTTTGAGCGAGCTGGAAAGGTACACGCAGGCCCGCATCGGCGGCAATCACGCCGCCGAAACCACCGGCGAGTTCATCGCCGCGAAGTTCGAGCATGACACCGCGCGCCCCGTGGACGGCTACGCCGCGCCGCAGCTCCACACACACGCCGTCATCTTCAATGTCGCCGTGCGCGACAACGGACAGACGCGGGCCTTGCAGGAGCGCGGCCTGTTCGAGTCACAGCAGTTTGCCACTGCGGTGTATCAATCGGAACTGACCTATCGCCTCCACAAGCTCGGCTACGAAATTGAACCGGGACGCAGTGGCGCACCGGAGATCAAAGGCTACTCACAGGAGTACCTTGACGCTTCCAGCCCGCGTAGTCAGCAGATACGCGAGCATCTGGAAAAGACCGGGTATCAGGGGCCGGAGGCCGCGCAGATCGCCGCGCACTCCACCCGCGACCGCAAGGGAATTCACTCGCCCGCCGAGGTACTGGACGCTCATCGGCAGATCGCCGCCGAGTTCGGCAACCAGGCCGACAAAGTCGTGATGGAAGCACGGAGGCGTGGTCAGGAACATGCGCCCGAGCATGACCGGGAGAGTTCGCAACAGGTTGCACGGCAGGCTGTCACCTATGCCCGCGACCGCAGCTTTGAGCGCGAAGCCGTCACCGACGAACGCGAGCTTTACCGCGATGCTTTGCGACGCGGTATGAGTGAAACAACGTACTCGGAAGTTCGCGCCGGGTTTGAAGCTCGCATTGCCGCAGGTGAGTTCCAGCTTGTGCCCGGACAGAAGCACGACTCAGGTCGGAGCTTCACGACCGCCGAAACGATCCGCGCCGAGAAAGAAATCCTGCGCCGGATGCAACAAGGGCAGGGTCGCGCCGATCAGATCATGTCCATCCAAGCTGCCGTCGCCCATACCGAAAAGCAGCGCCATCTCAATGCCGGACAGCGTTCTGCCGCTGAGGAGATTCTGACCTCGCGCGATGTCGTCCAAGGGCTGGAGGGACGGGCTGGTGTCGGCAAGACGACCCTCTTAAAATCCGTCCGAGAAGCAGCCGAAAACCGGGGCTATGTCGTCGAAGGCTTCGCCCCAACATCCCGTGCCGCCAACCAGCTCCGCGACGCCGGTATCTCTGCCGACACCCTACAGGGTTTCCTCGTCCGTCGCGGCCAGCCGAACCCCGACCGTCATCTTTACATGCTTGATGAATCCAGTCTTGCCAGCACGAAACAGGTCCGTGACTTCCTCGCCAAACTCGAATCCAGCGACCGCGCATTGCTCATCGGAGACACCCGCCAGCATCAGGGCGTCGAAGCGGGCAAACCGTTCGAGCAGTTGGTCAAAGCCGGGATGAAGACCGCCCAGCTTGACCAAATCGTGCGTCAGCGAGCAGCCCCGGAACTGCTTAAAGCGGTCGAGCATCTGTCGCGTGGCGAAGTCACAGAGGGCGTCGCCCTGTTGGAACAACAGGGGCGCGTTACGGAGATTGCCGATGCACAGCAGCGTATCGCGGCGATTGCACGAAGCTACGTCGCCAACCCGGATAACGCCATCGTCGTCTCGCCCGACAACGCCTCCCGCCGTCTGATCAATCAGGCCGTGCGTTCCGAATTGCAAGCCCTCGGCGCAGTCGCCGCAGAAGATCATGCGATGCGCGTGCTCGCGCCGCGTTCCGATATGACCGGAGCCGACCGTACCTGGGCCGCTCGCTATGCCGTGGATGACGTACTCTATTATCCGCGCGGCAGCCATGACATCGGCATAGAAAGACAAAGCTACACGAAGGTTATTGCTACCCAACCCAAAGACAACCTGCTGACCGTTCAGAAAGAGGACGGAATAACTGCCACCTACAACCCTGCGCGGTTATACGGCGTGACCGTCTACCGCGAGTTGGAGCGGGAGTTTGCGGTCGGCGACCGTTTGAGCTTCACCGCGCCCTCCAAGGAGCTGGACGTTGCCAACCGCGACCTTGGCACGGTGCAGCGCATCGACAAAGACGGCCAGCTCTCCGTAAAGATGGACAACGGCAAAGCGGTCAGCTTCGACGCCACCCAGATGCGGCACTTCGACCACGGTTACGCCGTCACCAGCCACAGTTCCCAGGGACTCACCGCAGACCGGGTATTGGTGAACATCGACACGCAGGTTCATCCAGACCTTCTCAACCCGCGCTTTGCCTACGTTTCGGTGTCGCGCGCTGCCCGCGATGCCCAGGTCTTCACCAATGATGCGTCTTCGCTAACCGCCAGTCTCGGCCATGACGTGACCAAGACATCCGCCATCGAAATGGAGCCAGGAATTGCGATCTAGGATAACGGCCTGGGTTACATCTTTGAGAACGATACATCGCTCTGGTTAAAAACGTACACCTTGTCCGTTCTTGAAGTTCGCGGCGCTAGATCTTGAAAGTTTCGTGATGACCAGAACCTCTCATTACGGAAAGAGCTTCTGTGCAAGCTTTTCTTGTTCTGCTGAATTAGCAGAACGAAGTAGCGCGCTCGCTACGTGCTTCGCATATTCCGGTGATAGTTGCTTCACAGCCTTCCTAAGCTTCTTACACCGATCCCATTCTTTCCATAGACCGAGATGAGGCAAACTTGGAGCTAGGAGAAGCCAAGACTCGCCGGAATAGTGACCTGACGCAAGCTCTTCGTGTACTTGGAAGAAAGAGCGCGTCAAACACACGACTCCGAAATCGTCTGTAGCCGCAAGCCCTAAAGTCGTTAAGAGAAACGCAGTGTGCGAGCGCAGCCAGCCAGGAAGCGTATCAAGCGGTTGCCTCGCAAGCTGTTGCACATCTTGTCGCGAACTCGACAAGCCCTTCCGCGCTATCTGTGGGGGTACTAACCACGCACAAAGAGCCAGCTGAATGGGCGCCAACGAATTGCTCGTCTGAAAAAGATCTGCAGCAGGCCCAGAGAGGGCATCCCGCCACTGCTCAGTAGGAATCCATTCGTCGCCCCTTTCAACGGGTGTCCATTTGAATACGCCATTGATAGCGAAGGGCTCAGCCTTCTTAACAAGGGTCCGAGCTGTGATCGCCGTGGTGCTTGGCCGCATTGCGCCGATCAGGTCGGACCACCAATGGGCTGATAGTGGCAAACTATCTAACACCTCAAATGCTCGCCATTGCATTTCCGGCGACGCCTTCCAAAGATCTTCGCTAAAGGCAAGGTTTGGGTTTTGTCCTAAAATCAAAGTTAGAAGCTCTGGTCGCTGGGCAACTATGAATTGAATTTCGTTCTGTGCCACAGCTTCGGCAATGGCCGCCGCGAACGACGTTGCCATTGGCCTTTCAGAGCGTCGTACCAAGTGAGCAAGTAGGTCGAGAACTTCATTTTTCTTATAAAGCCAAAGTTCCTTTGCAAGTCCACTCAGATCGATGGAGAGGTTTTCAAAAGGGGAAGCTTTGGAGGAAGTGAGAAGAAACGTCGCAGTCGAAAGAGCGCGGTCGATCGTTAGCGTCGAAGGAGATGTAGCGCTAACATTGCAAACCTCTTCCTTCAAACTGATCGCTTCGGTGGGCTGCGGGAACAGTTCTCCGACAAGTTCTAATGTACGAGTCCAATCGCCTTCAGAGCCGGTGGAGAGAATCTTATAGGCTCGCGCTAGCTTAGAAAACGCAGACCGTGGACGGTCGATGTCAGAACCGTAAGAGCTCAAGAACATTCTAAAATCTGTTCGACCGGGCATTAGCAAATCGTCGAGAGCAGGCTGAATCCAATCGCCCCCTTTTATCCGCATATCTGGCGGAATGGACTCGTTCACCCACTCTAAGACTAAATACTCGCCCTCACGCTGCCACAAACGTCTGCTTGAAATCGGTGCAACCTGGAGATCAAATGGCAATCTTCCCCGTCCTCGATCCGAAAAGGAACCGGTCGAAAACCGAAAATTGCGGCGAAGTTTCGGCCATTGCTGAGACCAAAGCGAAAAAACGATCCGCTCTCCTTCACGCTCGTTGGAGTCGAGAATTACGATAGACCGCTCTGGTGTTTCATACAACGCTTCCATTGCACTAGCGGCTTGAAAGATACTCTCCTTCGACCACACCGCTTCGTCTCCCATTTGGGATAAGACCGTTACAGAACGACGGTACATCTCAAAGTTATGTTCCGAGGGCCGACAGAACAGCGTTCTAAGAGAACCCAAGTCTTTCAGTTGAGCTAGATCCCCTAGTTCGATAAAGAACACCTGGCTCCACACGCTCCCAGGTCTTGGCATCTCCAATGCCTGCCAAGTACAAAACAGCACATAGTATTTGGTTCCGGGAAGGGGCATGCCGGTGTAGCTTGTTTCGAAGCCCATCTGAGGCGCCGAACCGGACAAATCCGTTGCAACTGCCAGAAAATGCTTTACATCGGCGGACAAACTCAATGAGGAAGCCAACAGATGGTGCCCCGAATCATAACCAAAAAGCGCCTGATGAAATGTGATGTCTGGGCTCATCAGCTAATTACACCTCTCCGTTAATCAACCATTGCAAGGGAGAAGTCAGATCTTTCGACTCGGAATCCTCGTAGACAAGCTTTACACGTTCCTGGGGAGGCAAATCGCCCAGTTCACCATCCAATTCCTGCTGAGTTCCGCCTAAGGCTGACACGCCAAAAATTCTTGTGCGAAATGTGTTCGAATTGGTCTTCAAGTATTGGTCAAGCAACGGCCACTCTCTCTTGAGAAACGCCGTCGGGTTTTTGGGTTGAATGTTTCCAGGATGATGGACCGTGTCCCATGCAGAAATCAGCACACAGAGCTTGAGAATCTTTGTCTGCAAAGGACCACGTTCCGCGATGAACTGGAGAACGTCAACTAGCTGTACCTGCGGCGATGCCTTCCTAGCGTCCCAGGGTAGGATCACCCGTTCTCCAGACGGCAACTTCGCCATCTCTCCAAGGAGTTCCTGGTTAGACGCTGGCAAATCCGCACGGACGAATAGCAAAATTCCTGATAATCCCTGAAGGCTCGTACTATAGACTTTGGACCATTTACGGTCTACCCATTGGTCTTGAAATACTTCGCCACTTATATCGGGCAAAAACAATTTACCCCTAATCCCATTCGCTGGATCTTCAAACCACAACTCCGGGATTGGCCCTTGTAGATTACGCTCTGTGTGAAGTAGTTTCTTCCCGCTACGAAAATCCGCTTTGTCTCGCTCAAGATAAGTGCGATCCTCGGCCAATCCATAGCTGCGTAGTGAAGTTACATTCGGTGGCTTCTGAAGCAGATCATCGACCGCATGGATGTACGAAGTTTTTCCAGCATCAGGTAGTCCGATGATGAGAAAGTTGTGCGTCCCACTATTCATTTACTCTCCTCCCGCGTGCAGCCCGAAACGAGAGAAATCTCGACATCCCTGCACCAGCAACCGATCGATCCGCTGAGGGATGGGGTACCGATTTGTCGAACTGACGAATGCAGAAAATAGAGCCGCAATTTTTTCCGTAGTCGGCATCGTGCCGTCCAACGGTCGCGCTGCGATCCTCCAATTGTGAACGTCCGCGACCTGCCCCTTGAATTTAGTCTGAAACGTCTCTTCGAGCGACTTTACCGCCGTGTGGCTCGCCGAATCCTCCGCCTCCGCATTTAGCTCGTCTTGCTTTGTAATTATGAGGTGAAGAATTGTGTGTGACCCGATTTGACCTGTTTGCAAGAGGCGATCTACAAAATTCACCGCCTTCGGAGAATGATCATGCCTACGATTGCGATCAACCATCGCGCCACCGTCAACAATGACTGCGAGGTGGTCTGCCCGCCGCACACAGAGAAGAGAATCGCAAACGCTCAGCGCAGAAATCGCGTCGGGATATGTATCGCCCGATATGTCGTTAAGCAACAGGTCGATATGAGGCTGATCGCCATTCTTATGCTGCACCGCAACATGCAAGCAACTATTATCATATCGTCTTGATGTGTGTTCCATCGATGGCGAATCAGCACCGCTTTCGACAGTCGCACGCCAATTCAGTTCCTCAAAGCGCATCAATGTTCGACTACCTGCGAACTGGTAGTCACCAATCGGTCCCATCTGGAACTGTTGATGAAATCGGGCGAGCAAAGACGTCTTACCACTCTCGGTCATACCAGCGATCGATACTAGCACCGCTCTTGAACGACGTGTAATGCTTCTTGCATCCTCCAGATCCAACGACGCGCCAGGATGAAGGGCCTCGGTTTCTACGAAAGAGTTGTCGAGATCGTCGGAAAATGTTTCAAAAGGCTCTTCGGCCTTGCCAGTAATATCGACCGATCCTGCTGACTCTGGCATTACGACGACCTCGGCCTCACTAACTAGGTTAGAACAGGTAGCACCGCGTCCCTCGATACACTTCCCGTCGATGGCTACCATGCAAAGATCCAACTTGCAACGAGCCATGCGTCAACCTCCGCTGATCTGTGACAGAGCTTCTAAAAACATGATTTCTGCATATGTAGCCTTGGCAGCATTGGCAGCTGATATGCGAATCGCAAGATTCAATCCTGGACATAGATTTGGCAGGACCTGGGTAGCACTTGCTGCGTTACCAAACTCGTCCGTCTTCGCGAGGCCGGTCATAATAGGTAGCAACCCTTTGGAATCCACCAAGCTTAGACCGTTCACAAACGGTGTTCGCCATTCGGCATCGGTTGCACCTAGTAGCTGGTCCAACGAAAAGGGCTCGTCGGGCTCCACACGGCAAGGTGTAAGCGCCCTGCTAATCAGAGCGTTCATCGAATTCGACGGTGGGAGTACATGCGTTCTCTCCGAGGCTTCGACAGCGGCCGCAAGCGCGTACTCCAACGTGGAAAGACCGGCAGTATTCTTTTTTAGCCGATCGCTATACTCATTGATAAGCCACCAAAGCAGCGCGCTTTCTTCGGACAGACGCAATATCTGGCCGTTTGATACCTCACGATTGCGCTTAATCGTTTTGATGATTTCTTTGAAAAAAGCATCTTGTGCAGCCGGTGCCGCTTCTTCCGTGGCAGCACTCAGTTTTTGTAGTCGACTTGCTAGCGCTTCCTCTGGAGGCTTTCCTTCTTCGCCAAAACTATCGGGTCGTTGGGCCTCAGCTTCTTTGGAAAGGTAAGACTCCGCTTCTCCCAAAATTGCGGGCTGGGCTGCGTCATATTGTCTTTCAAGAGCGGTGACAGCCCGCAGCCCAAGTGCAAAAGCGTCGGCAGCATGGCTGCTTTCCTCGAAGGTCACAACCATAACAACTCCCGCCATCAATCGGAGCTCTTGGTCATTTCCAGCGACCGGGAACTCCTGGTCTATTTCCAGAAGTGCCTTTTCAAAGAGCGCCTTATCCCCTGGATCAGAGACAGAGAAGAGGAACAAGCGAAGCAGACTACATATCGAAGACCGCGAGAGCTTCTTTGAGTATTTGGTGGCAGCATCCCAGCGTTGCTCGACCACTTTAGAATCGGAGTGGATGTGGACATTTCGGAACCAGTCAATAAGGTGTGCGTGCATATCCCTACTCTTCGAATGGATTTGGAAGACCTTTTAATTCGTTATCGCGCGACGCAACGGCAGTCCAGAAGTTGGCGAGGCCACGGGCTTCAGTTGTCGCTCTCCGAAAAACTTCTGCCCACATTACTTGGGGTTGAAGGGAATCATCGCCATCGCGCAATAATCCCGCTTCATTTGCGGAGGCGTAGCGGTCCGGTGTGGGCAACCTAAAGAAACGGACAAGCAGGTCACGCTTCGCGCTTTCAGTTTTCGTCGGCATGGAGTCCTCCGTAGACTGTAAGTCAGTCGGCATGTTGGGCAGCGGTGCAGGAGAGACACCGGCACTTGGCATAGTCGTTGTCTTACGAGAAATCGGTCGGAGCTTAAGTAAATGCTCATCTACCGGCTCATCATTTTCATTGCGATGAGCTCTGAACTGATAGTTCTCTTTGTGGAATTCACGGGTATGAATTCTGACCGTCAATTGTGGCCCAGTAGTCTCTTCTGATGTCGCAAGCTGCAAAATATGATACGTGGGAAGCCAGTCGCCGGGATCGCGCCGCGACGGCTGTACCGCACCTGCGAAGAGTTGAACTTGCTTAGCATCCCCCACGATACGCGTACTGTGTTCATGTCCGAACAGCGCGACGGGGGCGAAGGTTCGGAGCGCATCACGGACTGTTGCCTTATCCATTAGCCACTCCGGCGGATGATGGCATAACGCGATGTCGATTAACCCATCTGTATGCTCCAAGTGAGACGTTTGAAAATCAGATACCAAGAGTTTCCCTGGCGCATCGCCCTGATCCGAAATCAGAGCTGAATTAATCCCATGCAGCCGGATGGCCCAACCATCCTCAAACTTCTTTGGAAACAGTTTATGCCAGGCAAGTTGATCAGGAGTGGTTCGACAGTCGTAGCCTTGTGCAAAGTCGTTATAGGCCTTCAGAGGAGCAAGCATACTGTGCAGAGGATCTTTCTGGAGTTGCTTCGCGATCAGATCACGCCAAACGACCGGGTCTGGATCTTGCCGCAATCGCACATGAGATTCCCACAGCGGCAAATCCGGCTCAACATAATCTCTATCCACGTCATGATTACCGGGTATCACATAAGTATTGGACGCGGTGGCTCCCGTCCGCACGAAAACTTCGTCTAGCCAAGTCTGTGCGGTCACATAGTTCGCTTGCTTGCCACCAAATGCGATGTCACCGGTTATTAAAATGCCGTCATAATCAGCGCCGTCTGCTGGCTTTGTTTCGAGATCCTCTAACAACGCTCGCCGGATCTGTTGATCGAGGTCGAATTGTGACATATCGTCGCGTGGCGAGAAGTGGATGTCTGAAAGGTGTAGTAGCGTAATCAAGATGACGCTCTCCCGTTAGGTCCGCCTAGCGAATATCGTCCTTCAAATCTAGGCGCGGATCACTGTTAGCGTGAGGTCAGCGTATCTTTTTGAAAGTAATAGTCAGCCAGAGGATTTTATCATGGAGACCCAAGAGCTCTACCGACGGTCTGTGGATACAGTCGCTCCTTCGCATTGCGCGCATACTCCCCATCGATCGCAACAGCCTAGTGAAAATCATGCGACCGCATATCAATCGGTCCAAGTTCCAACACACGAATGGCAGATGCCTTCACCGAGATCACCCCATCCTGATTCTGGAGCAGACCTTCAACCAGGAGAAACTTCCCTCGCGTTACCGTCATTCTGTTTTGCTCATATACCTTCGGGTGAATGATGGCGTTCGAGATGCCGGACTCGTCCTCGCCACTGATGAAGATGAAGCCGCTGGCCGTGCCAGGCCGCTGGCGCGCAATCACCGCTCCTGCAATCCGAACAAACGTCCCATCGGGAACGCTCTTCAGATCGGCGGCGCGGACAACACCGGCCTCATTCATGGCGACGCGGTGATACGCCATCGGATGCGGTCCTATGGTGAAGCCAGTGGTAAAGAAGTCCGCAACGAGCCGCTCGTCGATCGTTAAGCTCAGGAGCGGCGCGGCTGTGTCGATCTCAAACTCGTCGGGGATGTTCTCAAAGAGAGGGCCTACACTTTGTCCCGCACGCTCTGCTCGCCACAGAGCCGTGCGCCGATCATGCTTTTCTCCCGTCCAGTTGAATGCTCCAGCCTTCGCCAGCAAAGCAAGCTCCGGCTTGCGGATAGATGGAACGCGACGCTTGAGATCGTATTCCGACGCGAATCGTCCATCAGTCTCTCTCGCCTCCTCGATGGCATGGCCGGTCTCCTGCCGCAATCCCTTCACATAGCGGAGGCCGATTCGTACTGCGAACGGGTCGCTGTACTTGTCTCGTTCCGCCTCGTCCAGTGTTTCCAGCGTGCAGCTCCAGTTGGACCGCTGCACGTCGATAGGCCGGAACTTCAGGCCGTGGCGCTTGGCATCGCTGATAAGAGTGGCGGGCGAGTAGAACCCCATCGGCTGATTGTTGAGCATCGCGCAGAGATAGGCAGCGAGGAAATGGAACTTCGTGTAGGCGCTCGAATACGCAAGGGACGCGAAGCTCTGCGCGTGCGATTCAGGGAACATAAACTCCCGAACTGTGGCGAGGATACGAAGAATCTCTTCCTGTATCTTCGGCCCGATACCGTTGGCTGTCATTCCCTCGATCAGCCGCGACCGCATTCTGGCGAGGATCGAGTCGGAGCGCTTGCCACCCATCGCCTTCCGCAGCTCCTCGGCTTCTCCTCCCGTGAGGTTCGCCGCAGCCATGCCAATCTTCATGACCTGCTCTTGATAGAGCGGGACGCCAAGCGTCCGCTTCAAGAACGGCTCGAAGGACGGATGAAGATACGTGACCGGCTGCCTGCCCAACTTCCGCTCGATGTAGGGATTCACAAGCTGGCCGGTGACAGGACCAGGGCGAATGATGGCGACCTGCTGCGACAAATCCTCGAAGCACTCCGGCCTGGTGCGCGGCAAGGCCGACATCTGCGCCCGGCTCTCAATCTGAAACAGGCCCACGGTATCCGCTTCCTGAATCGTCTTGTAGACCGCTGGGTCTTGCGGAATCTGCGCGTAGTCGTGGACTACGCCGTAGTACCTTGGCACTAACTCCCGGCACTCAGCGAGAACCGCCATCATCCCAAGGCCGAGCAGATCGACCTTGATGATCTTCATGTCTGAGGCATCGTCCTTGTCCCACTGAATCACCGTTCTACCTTCCATCGAGGCACGTTCGATCGGCACCACCGAATCAAGGTTTCCCTGGCAGACCACCATGCCGCCACTGTGCTGCGAGAGATTGCGGGGAAGCTTCTGCATCCGTTCGCAGACCTCCAGATACTTCTGGATGCGCGGCTGCTCCAGATTGAATCCGGCAGTCGTGAAGGTATTCGCAAGGGTATCTTTGGGGCCACGCCACTCCCAGGGCGTTTCGAGCGCCGAGAGACGCGCTGTTTCTGCCTTGGTGAAACCCAGCACCTTGCCGGTTTCCCCGGATGCGGAACGATGGCGATACGTCGTGACATTCGCCATCATCGCGCACCCTAGCTCGCCATAGCGTTGGTAGACATATTGAATCGCCCGCTCGCGGTCGGTCTCGCTTGGCAGGTCAAGGTCTATATCGGGCCACTCTCCGCGCTCCAGTGAGAGGAACCGTTCAAACAGCAGATCGAGTCCAACGGAATCGACGATAGTGATTTCGAGCGCGTAACAGACGACACTATTGGCGGCGGAGCCACGGCCTTGAATCAGGATGTTGTTCGCCTTCGCAAAACCTACGATGTCCCAAACAATAAGGAAGTATCCCGCGAGTCCCAACTGCTCAATGACGCTTAACTCATGGCCTGCTTGCTTTTGTGCTTTGGCGAACAGGGCCGCATTGTTCTTCGGCAGGTAGCGTCTCCGTATGCCTTCCTCGACTCGCTTCCTCAAGAACGAGTCCATCGTCTCCCCATCCGGTACGGGATACGCTGGAAACTCATAGCCCAGGTTCGTCATCTCGAATTCGAGACGCGCGGATAGTTCTCGCGTGTTCGAGATCGCCTCCGGGTGGTCATAAAAGAGCTGACGCATCTCGTCAGCAGAGCGCAGATACCGCTCCGTGTTCGTGCTCAACAATCGTCCCGCTTTGTCGAGCGTGGTCTTATTGCGGATGCAAGTGAACACGTCGAGGATTTCACGTTCATACTCCGTCGCGTAGTTCACGCCCCCTGTAGCCAGCAGAGGCAGGTTTAACGACTGAGCGATGCGGACCGCCGCTCGATTCCGATGCTCCTCTTCGCGGTCGAAGTGACGCTGTACTTCGACATAGACATTCTTCGGGCCGAAGATGCCTACCAGCCGCTCGACGCTTTGTTGCGCTGCGTCGTATCCGCCCTGCGCCAGTGCCGTCGCCAGTGGTCCCTCACTGCCACCCGTCAGGCAGACCAGGCCCTCACCGAACTCCTCAATATCGTCCGTCAGCGCCGCTCCTTCGGCCTTCGTGCTCTCGCGCAGCTTGAAACGAGTCATCAAGCGGCAGAGGTTCTTATAGCCAGTGCGCGATTCTGCCAACAGCGGCAGCCGCACAGGTTCAACAGGCCACTGATGCGGCAGGTAGGATGCTGGCCGTAACCGCTCTCCCAGATCGGTGACGGCGATCTCCGCGCCGATATGCGCCCGCATCCCTCGCCTCGCTGCCTCCATGTGGAATCGCGGCGCACCATAGACGCCGTTACGGTCGAGCAGCCCCATCGCTGGCATCTCCAGCGCGGCGGCGCGTTCGATCAACGCTTCCGGCAGCGACGCGCCTTCCAGAAACGAGAAGGCTGACCTGGCATGGAGTTCGACATACTCAGTCATACGTCCCCTGCACATACCAACAACGCGAACGCGGATCGAAGGCGATGCGGCACACCCGCTCTGCGCTCTCCGTCGCCAACCGCACGTCCCATTCCTCGCGGCACCAGTTGGCCTCGTTCCACCATTGACCGCTCACGCGCCACGGCCCTGCGATCTCGCGGACGGCATAACCCTGTCCGTCCCAAAACACTCGCGCCGGGACGCTGCCAGTGAACACGACGCCGATGGTCTGCGGTGGACGACAGACACGGAGCGCGGTCGCTACTGCGAGATTCCGTTGTTCGCTTCTCTTCGGGGGCGGCGGTGCGAACGGGACGATCCGGAATGCGTTCGGTCGATGATCGTCTTTCAACTCCACGGACCCGACACGCTCCTCGCCTAACAGCTTCCGCAGACGAGCCAGCAACACTTCGAGTCTTCCCGGCTCCGGGGCCTGCGGCAGAAACAATCCATGCTGGGCGCGGTAAGGCTCAGCAGAGTGGGCGTGCAACTCCAGACTGAGAATCGCGGCACCCGGAGGGTGCGTCTCTAAATCCAGTTGCAGCAGCTTGAGCAGCGTCAGTTTGTCTTCCAGCGGCAACGCTGGTCGGACGATCCGCTCATGTCGCTTCCCGCCGTCGAGGTGCAACACCACGCGCAGCGAGGCAATCGCACGCGCCTTCGCCTTCGCTCGCTCCAGTAAGGTATCCGTCATGCGACCGAGCAGGAACAGTAACGGCTCCAGCAGCTCTACCGGAAAGTCCAGCTCCATGCGCTCCACTAAGCTGTCCTCGAAGTTCGACTCTACCGGGAACATCAGGTGCGGCCATGCGCCCCGAGCCAGTGAATACAGACGCTTTCCTGTCTGTCCGATACGTGAGATCAGATCAGTTTCGACGAGCGCGGCGAGCTGGCCGCAGGTACGGATGCCCCACGCCTTAAAGGTCTCCGCCTGCTCCGCTGTGAGGTTCAACACATGCAACGGGAGATCCCGCAGGGCGGTAGCCTCACCACCTTGCGGCACCACCGAGACACCGGTTCTACCGAGCGCAAGGCACAAGGCAGCATCGAAGTTCTGCGCGACCGCGACATTGGCGAGGAAGCCCTCCGTCATCACGCGCTGGCGCAGCTTGTTCGCAAGTCGCATCTCATCTCCGAACATGCCGTTCATGCCGTCTATGTCGAGCGCGTAGGTGCCGGGATGGATTTCGACGTATTCGATGCGCGGCGAGAACATGCACGCGATGGTGTGAAGGATCGACTGTGCCGCTACTTCATCCTCGTGTACACGGCGAATCGTAACGACTTCGGGAATGGTCGCCGCTTGCAACCGCGTCATGCCGACCTCGACCCCCAAGCCTCTCGCCGCTTTGTTGGCCGCAACGACGGTATCCGCTGGCGGCTCCCCGTCGATCAGGGCAACCGGTCGTTTCCGCAGCTCCGGGCGCTGCTGCGCGACGACCTGTGCGGCGAAGTTCGGCGGATGGAGAACGGCATACATCACCGCACCCTCGACCAGGGCGTCTCGGCAGACCATTCGGCCCGCACCGGCGGTTTCTTGCGAACGATGGCAGAACCTTCATTGCGGTTGCGCTCACGGACCAGCGAATATCGCTGTCTCTCGAACAAAGCTGTCTCTTTCTCGCTTCGGAAAGGCTGAATGCCCGCAAGTTCGCAACGTAGAGACAACGTCGCGCAACTGCTGGCGCATGGAGATTGCGAGAGAAAGATGAGAGCTGTCCGCGCTTGCTCTGCCGCAAGCCGAAAGCGATACCACGTCGAGAGAGGGACTCGCATGATGTGTTGGGGAAGCACATCGCTCATGTCGAGCACGATGGCCGCGAAGCCTCCGGCCTGGAGCAACAGGTCGGTCGCATTCAATGCCTGCCCCAACCGTGACCAAGGCTTGTCCGTGATCCGTTCTCTGCGCTCTGCCGATATGCGAAGCCATAACAGACGCTTGAGCACGATGTTGGCTGCCGCTGCGGATTCCGGCGAGAGCGCATCGCTCACATCGACCCAGGCGCAGGCCGCGCCGGACTGGGTGATCGCGGCGATGGACGAGAGCGCAAACGATGTCTTGCCCGTCGTGGCCCCACCCGCAACCTCGGTGATGCTCCCGCGTGGGATACCGCCGCCCAGGACGGCATCGACCTCCTCGATCCCGGTTGAAAACACCTCCGGGGCCTGTTTGATCTTGAGCGTCAAGGCGGCTGGCACCCGTTTTGCCAGTGCGGTTTCGATTTGGAGACGAAGGTTTGTTGCACTTGCCATGCAGGACAGGTTAGGCGAAAATAAAGCGAAAGTCACCAACAATGGCTTGCGCTTGCATGGGCAGCACTACATCTTGTGGCATCGATCAACAAAGACCCATTAGCGTGTATAATTTGTGGCATGAGTCCTCACCTGCACCTTGAAGTCGTGTAGTAGAACCTCGCAGCAAGAACGCAAGGGAAGCACGGCGAAGACGGAGGTGCATCCGTGTGGAATTACGTCATCCCGCATTTCAACAGTTTCCTTAAGGCACTGGAACTAACGCCAGGAGATCGCAAAGACGCCGATGGTAAGGCCGAGCGCATTGCCCGTTCGCTTTACGCGAAGTATTACCCTAATCGCCTCATCTTCGATCCCAGTTGCTACGTGAAGGTCGGCTCATACGGAAAGGACTGCGGCTCCTCCAACCATTCCGACCTAGACGTGATGTTCATCCTCCCCTGGGATGTCTACACGCGGATCGAAGCTCTCTCCGGCAATAAACAGTCGCAGTTGTTGCAGGAGTTCAAAGCGCCGCTTCTCCTCACCTTTCCCAACACACCGCTGAAGGCAGACGGCCAGATCATTACAGCCTCGTTCAAGACCTATCACGTTGAGGTTGTTCCCGCTTTCCGTTTGCTGGACGGCACATTTCTTACCGCCCACACTGGCGACAATGGAAGCTGGAAAATATCCAATCCCGTCGCTGAATTTAATCAGCTCCGCACCGCCGATCTTGCAACCCAAGGGAAGGCCACCCATCTGACCAAAATGCTCAAGGCTTGGAAATACGAGTGCAATGTGGAGATCAAATCCATATCGCTCGAAGTCCTAGCGATCATCTTCGTAAATCAGTGGCAACACCGAGACCAGACCGTTTTTTACTACGATTGGATGATCCGTGACTTTTTCGCTTTCCTTCTGCCTTATGTCAACGGGTGGACACTTGTTCCTGGCACGACAGAGCGCATCGAACTAGGCGATCGTTGGGAGAGCAAAGCCCGCTCAGCGTATGCGCGTGCATGGAAGGCTTGCGAACATGAAAAAGCCGATGCTCCGTATTCAGCAACGACCGAATGGCAGAAGATATTCGGGGATACATTCAAAGGCTCATCAGCGTTCCTAGAGGCGTTATTACGCGCATGAGCATCGACGAACAACGCGAACCAATTCTGGCAACAGCCCGCGAGTTGTACGGTCGGGTCGTCTACTCGCACAAAACCCACGAGCAGGAACGCGAGATTTGGGCAGGCAAAGCCTGCACGATGAACCGCATCAACATCTGGCTCACGTCGCTTACTACGCTCTTCGCTGTGATCTCAGCCGCCCTCAAGCCCACATGGGCACTCGTGCTGACAGCCCTGTTCGCTGCTGCCACCGTAGCCTTTGCCCTCTACCAATCAGGCTTCGATCCTGTCGGCAAGGAGAACCAGCATCGCACAGCGGCGAAAGAGTTGCTCTGGATTCGGGAACAACTCCTTTTGCTTATCACCGAATGTCACCTGCCGGATTCGTCTCAAAAACATCTGGAGAGATGTCTTGAAGTGCTCACGCGCGAATTGACCGCTGTCTATAAGTTCGCACCGAACACCTCGCCGGAAGCGTATGCTTCTGCCGAGAAGATGATTAAAAGCAGCCACTTTACATTTTCCGATGACGAAATCGATACGCTATTGCCAAGCGCTCTGCGCAAGAACGGCCCGAAACTGGGAGATGCCTGATAGATGGGGACTCTATCTCAGAAAACACCAAAAGCAGGTGTCATGGGTGAATTCGATCTGGCTATAGAGGCACTGCTACCGGACTTTCGGGCGTGTCCTCCGGTGCCATAAGAAATCCGCACGTCTGACAGATAGCCGTGTCGGTGTCCAGCTCCGGCATGTAAACCAGTTGTAGTCGCAGAGAGCTACAACGCCCGCACCGTTCAGGCATCTGACGCTCGTGTCGTATCAGGGCAGCGCCGAACGCATCTAGTACCGATTTCGTTGCGTCAATCGCCAAAGTGCCGTCGATCTTGGTCACGTTCCCTGCGTGGGTCAGCCAGTTGACAAGCTCCCAGGTCTCTTTTGCCAGCGCCTTGAGATAACCACGGATTCGTTCATTCCTGGACCCTGATGCGAGATGACCCGCGACTATCTCAGACCATTTCACAAAGTTGGCCGCTTGCGGCGACTCTGTACCAGTCGGAACCATTGCAGGATCACTGACCGATCGTATGAAGGCGAGAAGAGTTTCCCGACATCGCATCCCCACCGCCTGTACCTCTTCCGATTCATTTGAGGCGTCCAACGCTTGTGCCGCCTGCTCCCATTTTCTAAAGGCCGCGGCAAGTCGATCGCTGAGGCGCGGATCTTCTGTACCCGTACGCTCTGAGTTCACACGAAGCGCCAGGCCGAGATGGAAGGACAGTAGATAGTCAAGGCTGGGAAAGAGCTTCTGCAAATATAAATTGGTCATGTACCCGTCGATGACCCACCACTGCCGTTTGTTCGTATGGACATTCCAGCAGTTGTTTGCAACGCCCATGACGTGCTCGGTCAGCACCCTCTCCAGAAACGTGACCTTCTCTTTGTCGTCACGTACTTGCCATTCGACGTAATCTGCAATACGTTGTGCTTCGGCATCATCCCTCTTAAATGCAAATTGATTGATCGCCGCGTTTGGAACACGAGGCGGAATCAAACAATCGCCAGAGACCTCCGACGGAGACTTCTTCGCTGGAGCCATACGCTTTGCGGTCTTGGCAGCCTTCGGCATGTGGCAAGCATAATGCAAACCCGCAACTCTCTTACAAATATGCACGGCAGGGAGGAGTCTCCTCCCTGTCTCCAGCCGCATAGCGTCTTCCGCCACCCTCCCCGCAACGCCCCTCCGGGTAGAACAGGCAAAAGCTGCTAAGGGGAGCTTCGCCCCTCGCGCCTGCAAGCCACTCCCCAATCTTCCGCGCTTCGCTTGTGCAGACCTCCGCTGCGCTTCGCCCTCCGCTTTGCTCCGGGTGGGGATACCCCTCGGCTTGCACTTGCTACCCCCCACCTTCGCCAGGAGGCGTTCGGCATGTACATGCCGCGTTTCAACGCGGACGTGCAACAGCAACCGCGAGGAGAAGCAAGCGATGAAGAAGCCAAGCACCAGCAGCAGACCGAACATCTACCAGACCGTTACCGACCGCATTCTTTCCAGCCTTAAGGCTGGCGTCATTCCATGGGAGAAGCCGTGGCAGACCCCACACTTTACCGGAGGGCCGTTCCCGCGCAACTTTCGTACCGGGAAACCGTATCGCGGCATCAACGTATTTTTACTTTGGTCCAGCCCTTATAACTCCCCATTCTGGCTCACCTTCAAACAGGCACAGGAGCTAAAAGGCACCGTCCGCAAGGGAGAGAAAGGGACACAGATTGTCTTTTACAAACAGCTAGGCGACCGCAGGAAAGAAGATGAAAGCACTCACGCAGAGGACGACCGCGCCCCCTTCGTTCTTTGCTACTACACCGTCTTCAGCGTGGAGCAGTGCGACGGCCTCACGCTCCCACAGATCATCGAGCAGCCCACCACCGCCCCGGAGATCGACGCGGACGAGACTTGCGAAGCCATCGTTACCGGATGGGAGAACTGCCCAGCCCTTCATCTGACCAGTGCGACCGAGTGCCGCGCTTACTACCGGCCAAGCACCGACTCCGTCCACATGCCCATCCGCTCCCGCTTCGTGGATACGCCCCACTACTACAGCACCCTGTTTCACGAGCTAATCCACAGCACCGGCCACGAAAGCCGCTTGAATCGCACCTTTGGTGACCACTTCGGAGATGAGCTTTATAGCAAAGAGGAGCTAGTCGCAGAGATGGGCGCGGCTTTTCTCTCTGCCATCGCGGAGATTGCCAGCGCGCACACCGACCGCAACACCACCGCCTATATCCAGAACTGGATTTCCAAGCTGGAAGAGGATAGCAGGCTGATTGTCCATGCCGCCGCGAATGCCCAAAGAGCCGTTGATTCCATTCTCGGCAGCACGTTTGCGGAAGAGACAGAAGAGGACGCCGCCAACCTCGTTATCTTGCAGACGCCTATCACCAGCGGCACAACGGAAGAACTTGCGGAGGTGGCGTAATGCAGACCATCCTCGACATTCTCAAGAAGGTCGGAGGACTCCGGCCTACCCTCTACCTCAAGATCGAAAACGCTCCTTACATGGAGCTTGTCATCGAAGCCATCGGAACAGGGCCGATGGGACTTCCTGCCATCTCCGTAGCGCACTACGGGGAGCAGAACAACGACCTCATGCGTGACCCGGAGATGTGCTTCGAACTTGGACTCGCGGGAGGGGCGCACCTTGACCCCTTCTATTGGCGAAACGACTACGTCGCGGTCGAGCAATGGAGCCGCAATATCGTCCGCGACCACTACGTGTATCTCGTCGCGCTCCACGAAGAGCATGAGCATTTCGCGCGGACATGGGACGCCAACCTCAAAGCGCAAGGTTATCTCGCCGCCTTTTCGGATAAGTGCGTTCTCGGCTAATCCGCTCCCTTGGAGCGGCTACAGCCCGACGAGTGCCGCTCTACTACCTACCACACCTAACCAAGCTCAAAAGGAGCCTCGCATCATGGAAAATACCATCATCAACGCCTCCGAATACCGCAACGTTTCACTCGCCGTCCTGAATGAATCGAAGACTAATCCACGCCGTATCTTCGAGGATGCCGCCCTCAAGGAATTGGCCGAGAGTATCCGCACCCAGGGCGTACTATCTCCATTACTTGTTCGTCCCCTCACCGAGAACGGTTTCGAGATCATCGCGGGAGCGCGGCGGTATCGCGCCGCCCAGATAGCCGAGGCCGCAACCGTACCCATCCGCATCGTCAACATGAATGACGCGCAAGCCTTAGAAGCGCAGTTGGTCGAAAACCTGATTCGTGCCGACGTTCACCCGATGGAGGAAGCACAGGGATTTAAGGCCTTGCTGGATTTGGAAGACCCGACCTACTCGATTGAGCAGATCGCAGCGAAGACCGGAAAACAACCCGCCTTCGTTGCTGCTCGGCTCAAATTGATAGACCTCGTCCCGGCAGCGGTCGAAGCGTTTTATCGCGATGAAATCGGCGTCGGCCATGCTCTCCTGCTGGCCAAGCTGCCAGCAGACCAACAGGAGCATGCGCTCTCCGCTTGTTTCCGTGAAGACTGGGGCGCATCGAGCGACCGCAAGGCCAAGCGGATTTTGCTTCCTGTGCGGAGCTTGCAGTTTTGGATTGAGCAGAATGTGTTGCTCTTGCTCAAAGATGCTCCGTTCGACAAGCGCGACGCGCATCTCGTCGCCATCGCGGGCAGCTGCGTCGATTGCCCCAAGCGGACGGGCCATAACAAGCTACTCTTTTCCGACCTCGGCAAGCAGGACGCTTGCACCGACCCGAGCTGCTATCAGGCGAAGGTCGGGGCACACGTCGCCAAGCAGATTGAGGCAAAGCCGCAGTTGGTGCAAATCAGCACGGCCTATGGCAAACAACAGGAAGGCAGCAAAGTCTTGCCGCGCAACCAGTACACGGCCATTCGTGACGAGAAGCCGAAGACCAAGGACGAGGCAAAGCGACCCGAGTTCAAGGTGTGCAAGTTCACCACGGATGCCATTATTACCGAGGGCAGCGATGTTGGCACCGTTCACAAGGTCTGCGCGAATCCCACCTGTCCGGTGCATCATCCGAAGCAGGAGACGAACCGCGACGATATGAAATGGAAAGCGGAGCAGGAGAAGCAACGCAAGGAGCAGGCCATTGCCAACGCCACGGGCATTCGCGTCTTGAAGGCCATCGGCGATGCAGTTCCGGTGCGGCTGATGAAGCGCGATTTATTATTCGTCCTGACGCAGACGTTTCCGCTCCTGAACGAATGGCAATTGCAAACACTGGCGCGACAGCACGGTATTCGCAAGGATCGGGAAACCGATATGCTCGACAAGCTGTTCGCCGCTTTCCTCCGCCGCGCCGATGAGGGAACGCTCTCTCGCTTGCTCGTCGAGGTCAGTCTCGTTCTTGCATCGGGGCGGAGCAACGGAACGAATGCTCTCCGCGAGGCAGCCGCGGTTTACAAGGTAGACTCCGATGCGATTGCCCTGAAGGTAAAGCAGGAATTCGCCGCCAAGGCGAAGGCCAAAAAGGAAGCCAAGCCGGTAACTTCAGGTACAAGCAAGAGTCGCAAGGCAGCATAGACAACGTGGGGAGCCGCAAGGCTCCCCACATTTTTGCTTGCATAACCGGCTCCGCGCCGCGCGGCAGGACGACGTTCCCCCTTCCTGCACCTTTCCCCTTTACTCCCTGCGGCGCTCAACTCAATACAAGCGGACATATCGGGACTAATTCCGTGTCGGTGAGCGCATTGGCGATATTGGCATAAACGGAGACCGGGGCCACCTGGCGAAGTGCGCGATCCCATGGTCTGCGGCTTCGCCTTACCCAAACGCAAGAGCGCGTATGCACGAATGCGGTTCAAATGATGATGATTCTGCTGATTTCAGTTTGCATGAGGCGCTATTGCAGTCTCTGAATGATTCATTATGAAAGCAAAAAAATAGACACTGCCCCACAGCGTGATCTTATAAGCCACCGTGTAAGGATCATCGAGTGCTGCAACGCGAACTACTCTGAATCCCGGACCCACATGCACATCTTCAGCAGCGGGGCTTTCGAGTCCCCGCGCGAGGTCTTCTGGAATGTTGTGTTCGTGTACGAAGTAAATCTGAATGCCGTACGGCTCTTCAATGATTCTGCCTGCCAAGACGTATTCGCAGCCGCGCACGATTTTCTCGTAGACCTTCAAAAGAAGATCACTGGGAATTCTGATTTGAGGAAGGTCCTCATCTTTGAACCCGGGATGCGAACCCAAGCCGGGAAGTATGGAAGCACTTGATGCTGGATTATGAGGCTTAATCGCAGCTATCAGCCCTAGCTTTTGCCTTTGTCTGTGCGCTACCTCGTCTTTACTCAGATCAACAACGCCCACTCCGAGCGAGCGCTTAAGCTTCGCGTAAAGCCCCGCAGCTTCAGGTTTTTGAGGATCAACACAAAGTATGAGGCGACTGAACACCTTATTCTCCATCGAACCAAGGCTGTTGTTGCACTTGCCGCAGCTTGGCGCAGTCCACCGCCGGGTGTACTCCGGTGTCGTTTCGGGATACCAGGATGTCGGAAATACATGATCTTTGGTCGTCTCGTCAACGTGCTTGCCGCAATGAATACATCGAAGTTGAGTTGTCTCTGCCACCAATCCATTCTCTTTCGAGACCGAGCGCAGAAGCAAGAGATGCCTGGGCACAGGGCCACCGCAACTGAAATTACCGGCACTGACCGGAACGCGCTGGCAACCGCTCGGTCACAGCTCAGGCGCGTGACCTGGTTCTCGGCCCACGGGGTTCATCTGTTGCCAACAGGACAAAGCACTCATTGAGCCAAGCAGAGCGACCCATCACTTCTGAAATCGTTTGTCGGGAGCGGGCCACTACCAGTTCTCGTCTTCAGATGGATGACACCTAGAGCGAAGCCCGATAACTGTCCTTACGTCTCCGTAGTTCGCCAATGTACGAGGCTCCATCGCTGGTTTGAAGGAACGCGACCTGCGATTTCCAATTTTGAGTTCTAAGCTCGTCGTATTCCCACACTAAGCCAGCGACAATCGACAATAGAGAATTGAATTGTTCAGGCTTCATAGAGTCTTCCAGGCCAGGGCGGTTTTGCCTGCACCACGCTACTGCAGTCTGCATTAGAGAATCGAGCCTCACGGGATGTGGCGGATGCCTAAGTTCGTAGACATTCTTGGCATTGAGTTCGGGCACAGGACGCAGCACGAAATATGCGCCGATCGCAACAACGATACAGCCAAATAGGAGTGCATCCTGATCATTTTCATTGGCAGTGCCCATCGCTAGGGATGATATTGTTGGCGACCGCTCCACTCCTCGAATCCAGTTCGACATAATGTGGAAGATCGCATACGAGTCTGCGTCAGCTTCTAGGGTTTGTTCATCGAGGCTTGCAACCCGACCATCCGGCAAGACCTCGCTAATAGGCCACGAGTCCGTTGCCTCAGAGAGAGGATGTCCGTGAACGATATGGGTGTACTCATGAGACACCACGAAATAGAGCAATATCTTCAGAAGTATTGCTCCGAGGGCTTCAGAAGTTTCCTCCGTCGGGTTGAGGCCCAAAGCGTCAAGCAAATCAACTGAATTGCACAAACGGGTACAAAGGCGTGCTGCCTCATTGACGAGTGGAAGTGTCAGACCGATAAAGGAATAGCCGTCGTACCGAAACGCTAAGGCGTTCGCCAGCGTAGACTGGATGTAGTCGACATGGAACGGCGGATGATCTCGATGTTCTGGAACCGCCCGCTCATTTGCCAAAGCAAAATTCAGACCACTCTGGAGCCGCACCAAAAGCTCTTTGAGTGGACCACTGGGGAGTTGTTCTAGATCGTATTTGCCTTCGTAAACCTTCCGTTCCTCTGGATTCAGTCCACGAAAATAGCGATGAAATGCGACTTCAGGAGGCGTAGGCACTTTTACAGTATCTCGCGCCGCATCAGTACCGGGAAGTCGGCATATCGGAAGTAATGGTGAGTTCTCGATGAGCGCATTGGCGATTTTGCGCCAATTGAATTCTCAGCCCGTAACCATTCCACGCTTCAAGCCGGCAGAGCATCCACGTTTGATTCAGCGATATAACTCCTCATCGCCTGACTCAGTTGCGAATCCACTTCATCCGCAATAGTCATCACACCAATCAGCAACACGCTGAAGTCGATACTCGCGAGGTTATTCTGCAACGTATTGAAGATGCTCACCTGCAACACCCGCGACTCTTCCACCATCTGGGCAGCGGTATACCCCTGTTGACGACGGCTAAACCCATGGTCGGTGGCGGAGTTCGACATGGCTTCTTTGGTTCCCAAAGCCTTGAAGGAACGCAGACGACCCACCAAGTCGCGAAATAGAGGACGAAGGTGACTGCAACGCAAGTCTTGAGTCAACGGCACCGCCATTAGATTCTCGTCGCGTTGAACGCGCTCAAACCAGTCCTGTATGGTACTCTCCGTCGATCGCTCCAGAATTGTAGCCACGCTCTCCACCACACGAAAGCGAGAAGGGCCACTTGCCAGCCGATTCTTGATCGCATCGATAAGCGCAGGCACATTCATGGGCTTCACCAGAATCTCATCCGCCTGAAGCAGAATGGCTTGGGCAGCCGCATCCATCTCCGGAAATGAACTGAGCAGCATAGTGACAGCTTTAGGATTGGAATGGCGCATTGCGCTCACAACCGTCAGGCCATCCCCCGCGCCCGGCATGTGCAAATCGCTCAACAGCACGTCATACTGACCGGAACTGATGTACTTCAAGGCCTCCGGCACGGTCGAGGCTGTCGTCACCATGAAATCGTGGTGCTTCAGAACCTGGGCCAGACTGGACAGCAGAGTCGTATCATCATCGACCAACAGAACGTTCGCGACGGTCATTTGTTACCTCCAAGGGCAAACAATGTGGGAGGGCCTGCCTCAACAAGTGCGCTTCTCATTGCTAATTCGGTTGACCGACCTGGGCAGAGGTGCTGAGCAATCTGAATAGGCTATGACTTCGATTGCATCGACCCGTAAGGGATAAAACGCCAGATACTCCTTAATGTCAGCGACCGCCTCATACGGTTTTTCGTATGTCCAGGCGGCATATTCCGATTTCGCTCCACCAATGGGAATGCTGTAGTACGTGCAATCGCCCTTATACGGACAATAGGTGTAGTGCGTGGTCCGAACGAGCAACGACATGTCCGCATCATTGCGTGGCAGATAGTAGACAGGTGGATATCCCTTCTCCTCCAGACGAAGTGCTCGCGTGGATTCAACAACGATCTTTCCATCGACCGTTACACGGACCTTGCCCTCTGCCGGCGAAATCGTAATAGGATGATCGGGGCCAGGAATTTTGATCTCCTTGTCCTTGCTCGATTTGATAGACATATCTCTCCTCATAGATCGGTTACGGCTTAGAACCGCCATCGACCGGGATACTGGCACCTGCGATCCAGCGCGCCCTCTGGCACCGCCGCTCGAGCCCCCATCATTTCAATCTTTCGACGGGCGTGGCAGGACCTTCATCTCTTGCAATTCCTCGAAATAATGAGCAAACATGATTTCGCTATCGATGCATTCGTGGAAACCAGCCTGCCGGACCTTAATGGTGCTGGAGAGGTTATCGAAGTCCTGTCGGAAAGCAAAATCGCCGTACCCCCAGGAAACGAGTTCTTCGTACCGGATCGGCTGTAGATTATGCTTCTTCACAATTGCCTCCCATACCGGGGCCTTATCTGCCATATAGGTGGTGAGTGAAAATGGGACCGGCTCCGCGGTTTCCATGCCGAACATCTTCGCGATTCGTGGCCACATGTGCTTCCAGCGAAGCTGGTCTCCATTCGTGACGTTGAAGATCTGATTCCTCGCCGCCTCGGTCTCACCCGCCCAGATGGTTGCGCGGGCTAACAGATCGGCCGATGTGACGTGATACAGAGCGTTGTACATCTTCTGCGAGCCCGGAAACCGAAGTGGCAGACCCATCTCTCGACAAATGGCTGCGTACACTCCGATGACGGAAATAAGGTTCATCGGGCTGCCCAATGAGAATCCACAGATCGCCCCACCAGGACGTAGGACGGTAAAGTTCCACTTGCTTCCTTTTTGATGGGCCCGAAGGAGATCTTCCTGATCGTAGTAATAGTTTGGAGACATTAGCCTCGGATCGTCTTCACGAGCTGGGGTCTTATAGGGGCCGAGATCGGACCCATAGGCCTTGCCCCCTTGGAAGATCGTTACGTGCTGGAGACTCGGCGCGCTTTCGCTGAGATATTCAAGGAGCCCCTTTAACAGCCGAACGTTGATCGCGCTCTTTTCGGCAGCATCCTGTCTATCGATGTAGGCTCCAAAGAACAGGTGCGTGATGTCTTTTATGGACACGAGCTTCGCCTTGATGTCGGCAACGTCCAAAAGATCGACCGAGATATGCTGCACATTTCCTTCGCTCTTTGACGATCTTCGGGACAACCCGTACACCGTCGTGCCGGGAAGTTGGGCATACTGTTCCAACACTGCCCGGCCGGACACACCCTGTGCTCCGGTGACGAGGATGGTGCGCTGTGAACTCATTTTGGTTTGCTTGAATGCCATGGGACTATAACTCCTCCTGCTCTCTTCATCGATCAGTTACAGCTTAGAACCGCCATCGACTGGAATGCTCGCACCTGTGATCCAGCGCGCGCCATCGGACGCCACAAAAGCGACTACATCGGCAACATCCTCGGGTTTACCGAGCCGCTTCAACGCCTGCATTCCCAGCGCGGCTTCGCGTCCCGTTTCTGTCTTAGTGAAATTCGACATGTCCGTGTCGATGATGCCTGGAGCGACAGCGTTCACGCGTATGCCGCTCGGCCCGAGAATGGCGGCCCAGTTCTTAACCAGAGTCTCAAGTGCGCCTTTGGTTGAGGCATAAGCAAGAATCGAAGGATTTTCTAAACCGGGTTTGCCCACCACCATGCGGGCTCCGAGAGAAGAGATCACAACAATGCTTGAACCCTCGCCCAGAACCGGCAACAGTTGCTGTACCAGGAAGAAAGGGCCTCGGACGTTTGTCGCAAAGAGGCTGTCAAAATCGTCTACGGTGTAATCCGCGATACGTGCCGACTTGCTGATTCCAGCATTGAGCACCAGCACATCTAACCGATCACCGACGATGGAGCGCACCTGTTTGGCGAGCAACGCTGCGCCGTCTGGAGTGCTCAGGTCCACTGAGACAGCGTTTGCACGTCCGCCCTTCGCTTGAATCGCGGCGACCAGAGACTCAGCCTCCTGTACAGAACGACCATAGTGAACGAGGACATGCGCCCCGGCCTCAGCAAGCGCCACTGCAGTGGCGCGGCCAATCCCTTTTGATGCGCCCGTCACAAGCGCCGTCTTGTTTTGAAACGATGTCATTTGTCTTCTCCTGAAGATGAGCAACCAGATATGCGGGGAGACATATCTGGTTGCGTCTATAGCCTGAATGCATGTGACGCTTTAGGCGTTCATTCCACCATCAACGGTCAGGTTCGCTCCGGTGATGTACGAAGATTCAGGACCGGCGATGAACGCCACCATTGCGGCGATCTCCTCAACACGTCCATAGCGGTCGAGCGCTGTGGCGGCCTTCTGCGGTACTGCCCAATCGCCCGAAGCGGGATTCAAATCCGTGTCGATCGGACCTGGCTGCACGTTGTTGACCGTGATACCCCGGCCCCCGACCTCTCTGGAGAGTGCCTGAGTAAACATCTTTACGGCACCCTTCGTGGCCGCGTAGGGCACAAGCCCGGGCGCGGCAGCGCGCTCGCCCACTGCCGAACCGACCATGATGATGCGGCCACCATCCTTCAGGTGTTTTAGCGCAGCCTGAGTGGTAGCGAATACGCCACGGACATTGATGTCAATTACGCGATCCATCTCCTCCTGCGTGGCCTCTTCGAACGGTTTAGGAATGGCTGTGCCGGCATTGTTCACCAGGATATCGAGCCGACCGAAGGTTGCGACGGCCTTTTCGACCGCAGCTTTGACGGCTTCGACGTTGGCAGCGTCCGCCTGGATTGCAATGGCTTTTCCGCCGCTGAGTTCAATCGCCTTGACTACAGCCGAGGCCGCACTGGCGTCCTTGGCATACGTGAAGGCTATGTCTGCTCCATCGGCGGCCAGACGCTTCACAATCGCTGCGCCAATACCCCTCGAACCGCCGGTAACAAGTGCCACTTTGTTCGCTAACTTAGACATGGATCTCCTTGGTTTTCAAAATGATCGATCGATTCGCTGATCAACTGGCCGCCAGCGCATTCCTGCCTGCCAGACGTTTATCTGATGTGGGAGTTCTGAATCAGATTTGGCAGGCTTGGGAATATCGGCTATTCCTCAAAGGAATGAGTAACTAGAGCGGGTAATTCATCTTGCAGATACTCAGTTGCTGTCCTCGTATCTCCGGTTCAGTCGATACCCGTTAAACAGTATTTGCGCTGGTAGCGGTTCACCTGAGTCATTGCGGAAACTTGTCGCCGAACATGATGGTCTTCGTTCTGTAAATTGACGTCGAGGCTCATGTAGCTACTCCCTAACGAGAATTCTGTGCGAACCGGCGTTGCCTTCGTTCGTCCGATTCCTCTTGATGCGGCTGTCACAATCGCAGTTTTCTTTGGAGTGAAGTCATCGTCATCTCTCTTGCCTTCCAGATAACGGATAAGACGGGTACGGAGACTGGAGCCGATAGGAGAGCCGACTCCGTTAGGTCGTCGGCTCTCAATCAGGTCAACCGTTCAAAAACAGAGTCGCGTGTTCAACGAAGAGCTCCGGGTACATGTGGTTCGCGCCGTGATTGGAGTCGGGGTAGATGATCACCTGCGCATTCGGTATGTTCTGCTGCATGATGAAAGAGTTCACCGTTGGCATGATCACGTCGTTACTGCCGTTCGTGACGAGTGTTGGCTGCTTGATCGTCTTCAGATAGTCGTAGGACCCCTTTTGCTGGACGCCCCATTTGTCCATCGCTGCGACCTGGGCGGGCGACACCTTGTCGTTCACCTCGGGATCGCGGCCCTCTTGCCGACGATGTGTGCGCTTCAGGTACTCCCGTCCCGCCGCCTGGCCTGCTGCGGACGGGCTGAATTTGACCGCGAGCCAGACATTCTCGGGCGGATCGTAGGTGGCACCAAAGAGCCGTCCTGCAGATTGGGTGAGCAACTCCATTCCCTGACCACC
>Ga0073928_10001586_pt1 | contig 42956 bp, 46 predicted proteins | sample PaiPotPPA55metaG_FD_76969 | JGI IMG/M metagenome (GOLD analysis project Ga0073928, IMG submission 76969) | Iron sulfur acid spring bacterial and archeal communities from Banff, Canada, to study Microbial Dark Matter (Phase II) - Paint Pots PPA... ...
CGGAGGCGGTGGCGCTGTAACGATTTCTCCATCGACAGAGAATTTTGGTTCGGTCAATGTCGGCGACGCAAGCTCAGGGCAGATTGCTACGGTTTCCAACACAAGCGGCGCGACAATTACGATTTCATCGCTCGCAAATTCTGGAGGAAATACAGGCGATTTTTCAACTGTCGCGTCGGGTTCTAATCCCTGTTCGGGAACGGTTGCAAATAACGCGAGTTGCACAGTAACAACGACATTCACTCCTCCGGCTACTGGTTCGCGAAGCACGACGTTACAAGTTTCTTTTACAGGAACACCCGGCTCGCCGTTGACGGTTGTGCTGAGCGGTACGGGAACAGTGCCAGTGACTAATCCGCCGTCCTGCACCCCGACAAGCGGATTGGTTCCACAGACAGTGACTTGCACAAATTCAAATTCCGGTACGGCCGTTATGTGCTATGCCATAAGCCCGACGACACCAGCAACGAATGGAGCCGGGACAGGTTGTAATACTGGCTCGGTGTATACGACGCCACTTACAATCTCATCGGCTGAGACATTGGAGGTTATCACTGGGGTCGCCGGCAGGGCAGATAGTTTTATCTCTCAATACACGTACACAGCGTCGAATAACTGTCCGTCTCCTACTTCCGTGGGACAATACACATTCTGTAGCGAGGCTTACAATGATGTCAACGGAGCCTCGGTATCCGTCAGCATGAGTCCTTTTGCGGGTAACGGCGTGGAGTTGTTTGTTTCATTTTGTTCGGCATCGGGATGTAGCACCCCTCCCGCTGCGGTTACGCTCACAGTCTCGGACAACGTGAACAATCCAGAGACTTGCTTTACAAGAAGTCCCCACTCTCCTTTTTCTTTGGCCAATACGTCGGTTCCTGACTATGAAACGCTTTATGCACTGTACTGCCCGTCGATACCGTCTGGCGTGTCAACTTTTACAGCCTCGATGAGTTCTGCTGTGGATTCTTTGCAACTGGACGCGATTGAATGGAAAGTGGGGTCGATTGCTTCGGCTAATTATTTCGAGAACGTGGACAACATCACGACAAGCGATGGCACGGCGAACACAGTCGCAACGGTAGTGACAAGCGGTTCCACCGTTAATCCGAATGACCTTGTGACTTCCCTAGTTGCAACGTGCGGACTTATTTCGGCTACAGTCGGAAGTGGATACACAGGGATTATCGTTAATCCATCTGGCACTCCTGGGCACATAGTAGAGGCGGAAGCCGTAACTGCAATTCAATCTCCGAATGCTTCCGCTACTACAACATGGTCAAGCGGAACCGCATTGGGCAACTGCGGGCTCGGACAGTCAGCACCAAACGACACTTGGTTTGGGGTGATCGTGCCTTTAGTCGGCGGTGCAGTTACGATCACGCCTGCGAGTCTAGCTTTTGGAAGCGTGACGGTAGGTGTCACGAGTCCCGGCCGGATGACGACAGTTTCAAATCATACCGCTTCGGCGATTACTGTCGGGACAATCAATTACACGGGAACGAATCCGCTTGATTTCGCAACCTCGGCAACGACTTGTTCGGGAACGGTTGCTGCGAGTGGGGGAAGTTGCACGATTACGACAACGTTCAAGCCAGGTGGGGCCGGAAGCCGTTTGGCTACGCTGAATTTTAACTACAGTGGTGGCAGTAGCGGTGATGCTACGGTTGCGTTATCCGGTGTTGGCGGAGCGCCGCAGGTTGGCTCATGTGCTGAAACTCAAACAACGACTCCGAACGTAGCAACCAACGTCGGCCGCCACGCGGGCGTAGCGGAAAACAATTCAACGAGTGATGCGACGTTAGCCAATCGGCCAGGCACGGTCGGTGCGATTTGTCACGCGATTCCGTGAAGATCGCGAGTCCGAACTAGCTGCCAGCTTCCTTCGCGGTTGGCGTGCCCGCAGCTCCGTTTTAGCGCGCCGACAATTTCCGCAAGCTCATCTGCGCCCAGCGCGACAGCCCTAGGAGTAACAGCGCAGTGAGAAGCATCCAGAAGATGCCGGGTTCGGGCGTTGTATAAGTCATGGACTCTACGCCCGACCATCCATTGGAGTTTGTCCAAGTCAATGAGGTAATATCAGTTCCCGTAAATGTGAAGGTTCCGCTTGTCGGGCAACCCGTCAGCATCTCGCACTCAAACAGCAAATTATCAGAATCCCGAAACTCGTACGGAATGCCTACCGCTACCCAGTTTATCGTTAAGCTCGTAAGTGGAACTGTGAAATTGATAATTCCCTGGTCGCCATCATTGAACTCCCCCTCTGTCGTGCCTCTGCCATCTGCAAATTTAAAGTTAATTCCCGGCGTAGGGCCGACATTGAAGCTGCCAGGCGGCAATACAAATGTTCCAGTTATCTGACTACCATCGGGGATGATGAGAATTGAATCTGAGCCAACGATAGTGTCGGCCCCGCATGGTAGTAGACCTGCAAGCACTAGCGCAAAAACGGCAAATACTTTTACTTTTAGGAGCGCCCTACGCATCGTGTCCTCCAATCTTTCAAGGAGGGTGGGGAGCGGCAGAGTACATCAGAAGGACTTAATCAACAAGCAAAGACAAAGAGAAACCCACGGTTGAGTAATCAGGTGTCTCTGCTGCTGATTGAGCGCCTTTCGCGCCACGTCTTGCAGATCGCGAACGGGCGCCGACTCTGGTCTATCGGCCGAAGTGCGTCGAAGACTGAGCTGCTTCAGGGTTCTGATTTCTGATTTCGTCGTTGTGTGTGTGACCCACGCAATCAACCGAACGGCGGGCAATCACAAATTGGTCGCGGCACCCTGCGGATCGAACAGCCCTGCCGAGGATTTTTAGAATCTCAAAATATTGATTTTCGACGAACGCGCAAAGGCACTGAATCGGTCGAAAGGGCCACTCCAGCCTAGAAGCGATTTCACGCCAATGTCTGAACCTCCGTGCGCGTCCTGGCGACGAGCCAGCTTACAGCGGGATCAGAACAACAGCGGGCCGAGGAGTTTCCCCCTCCCGGCCCGCGACTTTTTTCAAAGGAGCAATAAAATGGCAAAAGAAGAGAACCAAAATGTTGAGCCGGTCCCCCCGATCGTTTCCGCGTCCGAAACCGCAGCGGCAAGCGGGCCGATAGGCGGAACGATCACCACTTACGAAAACTTGGAGGACTGCCTTCCAAACGAGGGCGAGTAGCTCCGAGATTTCTCTGCTGATTTGATTCACCGAATTTCGGCGAGTGGCCAAAGAAAAAAGCTGCCGGAAAAGATGGCGCCGGAATCGGCGTTCATTCTTGTCTAGCTTTTTTTCAGAGGCCGGAATCGTAGCCGCCCCGGCGTTTCCCACGCCGGCATTTGAACGGTTCCGGCCATTTAATTCACTTCCAGGAGGGAAACAAAAATGCAGTCAGACCCGAACGAAGTAACGCAGCAAGAACTCGACGACAAAATTCCGGACTCGGACGCAGTTGGATCGAGCAGTGTTGAATCCCCAGATTTCAATCCGGCCGCACCGGAAGAAACAACCGAAACCCCAACTCAAGAAGCGCCGAAAACAATAATCGGCGACGTGGTCACCGCCCCGACGACGATCGTTTATCCATTCTGAAAACATCGCGAGTTTCGGGCGCGCAGTCGACGCGAACAGCTTAGCCCGGAAGGTAGACCTTGAGGTCTGCCATCTTCGGCTGTTCACGGTGGTTGGAGCCGTGACTGCCTCGGCGATTCAACTCGCTGACTTCCCCAAACGGCTTCGGCGCGGCGAGGGCGATGCGTTTTAAGCGGCGCACGCCTTCGCCAATTTTCCTGAGTGCTTCGGAGAGATTCTCGTGAAACTAACCATTGAACAAAGCCGTGCGGGTCTCGATTCGCATGATGTTTATCTTGCCGAAGCCTGCGATCACTGCGGAAAACTTCTCGGCGCGGTCCGATGGACGCGTCGCGGAGAACTTGGCGAGTGGTGTTCTCAAGAATGTCGCGATGGAGTTGAGGAAGTTCAGGCTCGACAGATGCGTCGCGCTGGCAGGCCACGAAAATATCGCTCCGAGCGGGTGCGCCAAGTCGCCGTTCGCGCTCAGGCCGCGTCTCGGCAAAGAGAATTTCGTCAACGGTTCGGAGTAACGCAAAATACCCTTTTGGCAGACTGATTCCATAGATACTTGCGAGCGCTCTTTTGCCCTCCTAGCCTCCTACTATCAAAAGGCACATTTCTGCGGTTATGGGTGCTCAAAAACGGCCTTGCCACGGTCAGCACGCAGCGCGTCAGGACAAGGAAATCCACAGTGAATCGCTTAGCGCCCCGACGATTTCCGCAAGCTCATCTGCGCCCAGCGCATCAGCCCCAGTAGTATCGGCAGAGTGAGAAGGAAGATCGTCGAAGGCTCCGGCGTGATGGTTGTCTGAGAAAAACTTGATTCAATGTCTATAGGCTCATTGCCAGCAAAGCCGATTTCCGCAGAACCCCAGTTTCCCGAGAAAGCCACCAAAGACACAAAAGGAGCTTCCAGCGTGCCACCATTACAAGCAACCGCTTGGAAGGTATTCGGGCCTGTCTGGACCAGGTAGTTACAAACGGAACTCATGAAGCCACCGTCCAGCACGATGTCATCCATGGCTCCAAAGACTGCGGGAAAAGGGAAATTCGGCGTGCCGGTGTCGGCCCAGTTGATAGCGATGGTTAGAAACTCGAATTTAGTCGCAAAAAAGAGCGGGACATTCGAAGTCATTTCATTCGCGGTCCCGTTGAGCACGGTTATTTCGTTCACGTTGATCGAGACTTCACTGTCCGCGTGGCAGGGACCTAGTACTCCCAGCAATAGGATACAAATGGTAAGAACTTTCATCTTCCACTCCCGGAAGGCGCTTTCTTAGAGGTAATCAGATAACCCTGAAGTTAGCTTAGCAATCCGTACTCCATAGAGATACGGACTTGTGAATTACGTCCTTCGTCAACTAGCCTGTGGAAGGCCCTGACCTATACGTTTCCGCATCACAAACACTAACCCGACCCCCAGCAGCATGAGGGCTAGCGAACTCGGCTCAGGAACGCCAACCCCGAGAGCCTCGCTGTTTGGAGTTCCGATGCATGTGGCACCAGTGCAGAGGAAGTTGAGCACAAAATCCCCAGCCGTCAAGCCGGCCTGCCCAGGATTATTTTGAAAGCCGCCCGACGGAAGAAACGAGAAGAGCGGATTGCTCCCGCCTTGGGGATTGAGGGTTTGTCCGTCAAGGGTCAGCGTGTAAACAAAGAAGCCGTTCACCGTATTGTCGATGCCGGTCGGTCCACCGTAGTTGTTAAAAGGATTCTCGGGATGCGCGGTGAGTCCGAGATAAGTATCGAGAAATCCCGACGTCCATTCAGTGTTTGAAAACAGGTTCGCGCTGCCGATGATGTTCAAATTCGTACCGACCTGAACCACGGTGAAATTACTTCCGAGATTGGTGGGGCTTAGAAAGACCACAATGTCTGTGCCCGTAGCCGGTCCGCCGGCATCGTAGAATTCAAACTGGGCGCTCCCGTTAAACAGAATCACGGGGTTGCCATTCACACTAGTCGAGGTGCAGTCAGACGCCGTGCTGCAAAAGCCATGGAGGGTATCCGCCTGGACGCGGGCGCCAGTGAGCGCTAGAGCCATTGCGAAGGTAGCAACTGGGGCAAAAAGTAGCGGCTTCCGGATCATTGTGTTCTCCCGGAATTTCGAGATCCGTCGGAACTGTCTCGCGTGGACCTAGCGGCGTCAATAGTACTGCGAGTACCAGCGGTTGATGTTACTATTTCTGAATCAGTCCCCTTTGCGCCCCTTCGCCAAGTCATAACGCGCGCTCCTTCAATAATTCCCGGTAACACATCATCGGCAAGATGTCGCAAGTATTGACTGTTGGTGCCGAATCGCTTGCGGCAGGCTTCGCAGCCAGAGACGATCACGCCCGTTCCGCCAAGCGCAACGGAAGCCTTACCCTCGACGAACGTGCCCCAAACATGCCTTTCAAGCTCGGCCTTCGCTTACTGGATAATCTTTTCCCTGTCCATTGGACAAAGATACCTCGCTTCCGCAATGCCTTGCGCACCACATCCTGCAGATCGCGAGCTGGCGACTGCTCTGATCTATCGTCGGATGCGCGGCGTAGGATGCTCTGAAGTCTCAGGTATGAGTCAAATGTACCAATCAGAAACACATACGCTCAATTGTGTTTCAAGGTTGGCGCCAGACTGTTATCGTAAAATCAAGGTTAACTAATCGCGAGGTTGGAATCCGGAGAAATTGCCGAATGCGGGCGATAAGATTTCTTTCGGCATTGTGCCCAGTTACGAAGCTCACGTAACAAGGAAAAAGCTGGTGAATTGCTTTCGGGAAGACCCCATCAAACGCAGTTTGCCTTTCTGCATCGTTCTACTTGCTTCGCTGCTGAGCGTGACCCTCCATGCTCAAGGCCGTACAAATGCCGAAGCCAACGGCAAAAGAAGGCCAAAGATTGTGAACCTGAGTCCATCCTCAGGGCCAGTTGGCACCGCAGTGACCATCACAGGGACCAATTTCGGGACCACCGGTACAGTCACATTTAATCGCACAGCAGCGACACCCACCAGTTGGAGCGCCAACAGAATCGTGGCACCGGTGCCGGAAGGAGCAACCACGGGGAACGTGGTGGTTACCGTTGGCGGCGTGGGCAGCAATGGCGTGAGTTTTACGGTGACCTCGTCCACCAATGTGGTCACGACGCCGACGTTCAACCCTGGGAGTGGGACTTACGGTTCCGCGCAAACTGTGACCATTTCGTCTACGACTATCGGGGCGACCATCTGCTACACCACAGACGGATCCAACCCAGCGGCTACTACACCAGGGCTATGTTCGGCTGGCACTTCGCTGGTGAACGGGGGAACGGTTACGATCAACGCCTCGGTAACCCTTAAAGCCATCGGTACCGAAAGCGGCTTGACCAACAGCGCCGTGAGCAGCGCCAGTTATACGATAAGTGTGGCTCCCGTGTTCACGAGCGGGAATAACAGCACCTTTACAGTGGGCATCGCAGGGAGTTTCACGGCAACGACGACGGGGACACCGACGCCATCGCTGTCGGAGACAGGGACACTGCCGAGTGGAGTAACGTTCGTGAATAACGGGAACGGGACTGCGACACTAACCGGAACGCCGGCACCGGGGACTGCCGGGACCTACAGCCTTACCATCACGGCGAACAATGGCGTGGGCACGCCTGCCAATCAGAGCTTTACATTGACGGTCAGTACTTGTCTGCAAAAATTGGCGATTGGTAATTTCGGACTATGCGGAGAGGTCTATAACGATGTCTCGGCAGGAACGAATGTAAAAGTCAATTACAGCCCATCTCCCAACAGCGCGATTATTGCTTATGCTACGTGGTGTTTTAACTCCGCATGCAACAGTTCAATCTCCGGGGTAACTGCAACGATTGGTGACAACATTAATGCGATGGAATCGTGTTTTTTCGCAAGTCCTCATAGTCCGTTTATTACGGATGCTAACGGGGGCGCGCAGGGTAGCGGCGATTTTCAGCAACATTATGTCTGGTATTGTCCTAGCATACCATCCAGAGTGACGTCCTTCACGGTGACCCCGAGCAATCCTAACCTTAGGGACTTGCAGTTAAATATCACTGAATGGAACGCCGGATCGTTGGCCGCGTCCTGTTTACCAATAAGCGCTTGCTTTGAGAACGTGGACAATTTTGGGCAGGCCGGAAATGCAACTGGTGGAACTACAGCCACTATCACCACCAGCGGTCCAACAGTAAACGCTAATGACCTGATATTCACTGTAACGTCAGTGCCCTGCTGTAGTTTCACCGCTAGCCCTGGCACGGGATATACCGGAATAACCGTGGCTCCCAGTGTTACGCCGGGATTTGTTTCCGAAGCAAAGGCGGCAGCGACTACTGGAGTCCAAACAGCAACGACAATATGGACTGGGGGGAGTGCTCCTTGGTTTGGAGTAATCGTCCCGTTAGTGGGCGGTCGGTAGTATCAGCCAAGGTGCCGGAGACTTTTTTGGGCAGTGCAAGAACTTGCCAATCTAGGGAGGAGAACAATCGCCGCCGCAATCCTGGTTCTCAAAGGTAGATGGCATGGGAGGTGCCCTCCTTTGGTGTTTAGGGACGGTTCCGGTGCTTCCGGCACCGAGCCGTCCCGCTTACAACTTAGCCCTTTTTCTTTCTGTCTCTCTTCACTTTTGCGAGTGCTTTCCGCGCTTTCGCGATGTCACGGTCAGACCAGAGACGGTTAAAAGACGTGCTAATATCCGCGCTGTGCCGAAGCACCCGCCTCATCTGAAAATTCAACGAGCCAAGGCCTTTGTTGATGATACTGGCCGCAAGGTTCTCACCGAGTGTGATTCATGTGGCGAAGAGAAATACATCGTGGAAGGTCAAACGGTCTGCGATGAATGCAGAGCGCGGGGCGAGTATATTTCGTCGTTGAGCCGCTTACTTACGCAGCTGACGCCGACATCTTGCGCAGTCCCGCCAACGCCAGTGTTCCGGCACCTAGCAAGAGGAGTGAGCTTGGCTCCGGGGTCGAGATAGTGCCGGTGCTTTTAGCAGCGAATCCGGTCGCGATCGCACCGTTACTTGCGAAGCAGGAAGCTTCGGCGGTCATATCGGTATTGCTGCACACAAAAATGTGCGCTCCCGCATCGAACCCGTCGCTGTTTCCGGTTAACACACTCGCCGCGTTGGCCCAAGTGCCGCTGGTGTTCGTCACGTCGAAGCTGACCTCCGTCAGTGCATTGGTAAATCCATCGAATTCATTGAATGTTTGATTCAACGTGCCAAACCCATCAACGTTGCCGCTACCGCCATTCGTTAGGGGACCGACACTGAACCCCGCAAGCGCCATTCCGACAAGGTCGCTGATTGTCCAGCTTGTTGCGTTGATATTTACGTCCACCGCTCCAGTCGCACCAAACAAGAAACCGGACTGTGCCGTGAACGTGATTGTCGCCATGGTCCCGCTAGTCAGGTCTACCGACACAATTCCGAAGGGTCCGGTGAATCCAGAAATAGCCGAGTTTCCCGTGTCCAAAAAGGAAGTAAACGTGTCTGCCAGGGAGCCTGGCGCGCTGATTGCCAGCGCGATTACCGCAAGGATAATCCAGAATGTTTTTCGCATTTTTCAAACACCCTCCAAGAGCAATGCCTTCAATCGAGGACGATCCAAAAACCTTGATTTGTGGGCATAATGGTCAAGATGACCGTAACATGTCAATGAGAAGGAGAGTACTAAGGGGTTTTTTCTTCCCGAAAGACTACAGAACGAAACGGCGGCAAGGAGAAGTGCATCGGGGGAAGGTCAGACAGTTTGCAATGCAGATCGAAACGCAAACGCAAACCGGCTTCGTGACGATTTCAAGCGCCCGCGCTTCGTCGCATAAGAGTCGCAGCTTTTATTACGGCAATCAGTTCGGTAGCGAGTGCCAACTTATCCAGCAAGATGGCCGCTCCGAAACTCTCAGCTAGCGCCTGTGTAGACCGGTCATTCCGGAACGAGATTGCAATCACTCGCGAGCCTAGCCTGTTGAAAAGCGACTTAATTTCCTGAGGACTTACGGATGAGGCGTCCGGCATGTCGAGATCCACAACAACAACCTGCGGTTTTAGTTCGTTAGCACTCTGAACTGACTGCCGAAAGGTAGTCGGCTCTCCAACCACGCGGATTTCTGGGTCGGAATTAAGCAGAAGCCGAATAACTTCCTTCTCGTCGCTCAGCAGTACGGTTATAGGCATAGCTTGGGAAACCCCTGTGGAAAAGGTAAATTTCAATATTTCAAATCGCCCTGATCTTCTCTTTGGCGAAGCGACCAAACTCACACGCAGAAACGGACCGGCGCTGAGAGGGTTGCCGGTGCCGATCCACCGAAGATTTCGGTGGCCCGCAAGCGATTTCGATTTGCAGGATACATCACATTTTTTCTTCTGGTAGCGGGAGCCTGCAGTTTGTGAGTACTAGGCCCCTTTGCAGCGCGGCGAGACTGGTCTCGTCTTGGTACGACATCGATCAGGCCTTCGCAGCTCGGCAGCGGCTCTCAGGTCTGGCGTAAGGATACCGACCGGCGCGCTCACTTTTTCACTTGACAGTACCCTTAAATGCGGTATAGGGTATACCGCAATGAAGAACTACTCCACTAACGAAGTCGCCCGGAATGTAGGCATCGGACGCATGACTCTACTGCGCTGGCTGAAATCGGGACTTCGCGAACCCCGTCGCATCAGCAACGGCGGCGTTAATGCAAGAGTGTGGACGGCGGCAGACGTGGAGAGAGTCCGAGAGTACAAAGAAAAGCACTATCGAAAAGGCAGGGGTAGGAAAAAGAAATAAAAGGCAAGCGGAGCGGCTCGGTGCTTGACACACCGGAACCGCCCCTAAACACCAAAGGAGGAGTAGCTCCCATGGTATCTGCAAGCAAATCTATTCCGTTCGTTGTTCCCGCGCAAGTTCTGCCCGCAGTTGAACCAATCACGCAGCACGAGTTTGAGATGTACTTGTCGCTTTGCAGTCAGCTTGAACAGCTCAAAGCGCAAATCTCAACCGAAGAAGAAGCGCTTCGCGCTCGTCTCGAAGCCGGTGCGACCGTCGACCCAGGTAATCGCGTTGTGGAGTTGAAACAGCATCTCCGCCGCACCGTCGCCTGGAAAGACGTCGCCATTCGTCTTGCCGATCGCTCGAAACTCGACGGCCGCTAACCCGAAACTCCCTGGCATTGCACTCAGTGTGCCTGCCGGGGAGTCCGCTCCAAATCTACGGGCGGTCGGGAGCGCCGACGATGGGAAGCCGCCTGGGAGGATAAATCCATGAGAGGAAATGCTGCTGCGGTATTGAAGTCCGAAGTCCTGTTGGTACCCGATAAAGCGGTCGTTCCGGCGTCGTTTGTTGAGGCGCTCAAACAAGGTTGGAAGTTCGAACGCGAGTCCACGTGTCTTTCGATCGACAAACGGCATCGCGACGGGACGGTGACGTTGGTGCGGCCCGGCTTCTCGAAGCTGTTTGTTCCGTACACGGCCAGCGTCAAGCAGGGTCACAGGTTCGGGAAGCCGCGACTCGCTTAGTTCCGAAACGCTCTGGCGAAAGCCTGGGCGTCCGCCGCAATCGAATCTCGCTTCAGCGGCGCCGATGAGGACGGCGAGATTCGGAGAAAAAAATGGGAAAGCCATATTCAAAGCGGGACGCGCCGGTGCTAGCTCTGCACCGACACGCCCCTAAACACCAAAGGAGGCGCGCTCCCGTGGCATCTGCACGTAAATCTATTCCGTCCGCAGTTCCCGCGCAAGCCGTCGTCCGGTCCCACGTCGAATCTAACCGAGAGCTCGCTGAAGCGTTCGAGCGGTATCTCATCTCGCGCGGGTTTTCCGCGCCGACGCTTCGAGCGTATATGGATTCGGTCAACCGCTACGTCGAGATGTTGCATTAACGAGCGTGGTTGACGCCACGCGCCGGGAGATTCGCGAGTTTCAGGCCAGCTTGCTAAAGAGAGGGCTATCATCAAACTCCCTTCGGCTTCACACAATCGCGCTTCGGGGGTTTCACAAGTTCATCAGCCTTTCGGGGCTTACAAAGCACGATCCCACGCTGCTTCTCTCTCCCAGGAAGCTTCCTGGGCGAATCCCGCGCTTTCTGACCGTGAAGGAAGTAGACAAGCTGCTCGCGGCCTGTGAGACGCCGGTCGAAAGGGCGGTAGTCGAAGTCATGTATTCGACAGGCGTTCGAGTCAGTGAACTGGTCCGCCTTCGCATCGAGGACATCACGTTCTCCAGTCCCGGCGTGATTCGGGTCATTCGAGGCAAGGGCAACAAGGATCGAATCGTTCTTTTCGGAAGCAAAGCCGACACCGCAATCCGGGCTTATCTCGGAGACCGCAAGACCGGCTTTCTTTTCGAGGCTCCGGCAGGGACTGGACAGTTCTTTAAGCACCGCCGATCGTGGTATGCGCGGCTCTACGACGGTGGAGAACAGCGCCAGGTAAGGTTGGGGCTCGCCCGTGCGCATCAAGACCCGCGTTGGCTCGGCCGCAAGAAGTCGCATCCCGATTTATATCGCTGCATATCCGAATCCGAAGCGAGAGCGAAATTCGAACGCCTGACGACGAACACGCCGGGATTCTGCTCGCATCCCGCAAGACCGTACGACAGGAGATCAATTCGCTTGCTTCTGCAACGGCTTGCACACCGCGCGAAGGTTGCGGATGTCCATCCGCACTCACTTAGACGCGCGTTTGCGACTCATCTTCTCGAAGGCGGCGCGGACCTGCGGGTGGTTCAAGAGCTGCTCGGCCACGTCAACCTCACAACGACAATGCTTTACACGCGGTTTTCCAACGCCAATCTCAAGAAAATCCACACGCGCTATCACCCGCATGCAAACGGAGACGGACATGGCGAAGAGAAGTAAGGCGATCGCCATTCGCCGCCAAGAGGTCGAAGTCCTGCCGGGACGGGTTGCCGGCAGGGACCCGGCCCTTGAGCGGATGATCGAACAGAAGATTGCCGAAATGATGGGCAATAGCCAGGACGGAATCCTCCAGCCGTTCTTTCAATCAAAGGCGATCGCGGACGCAATTAGAAAACTCGAAACGGTCCCGCAGCAGCGTAAGTGGCACTACTACTTCGAGGAATGGGGTTGCCTGATCTGCGAAAACAAGAATCGTCGGCACTTAGGTCTCGGAATGTGCGCAGCGTGTCATCAGAGGACACTGCAAAGGCTTGCTACCATCCTGCGATTCACGGAGAACGAACGGCCGGATGCACTCGCTCCACGAGACTTGACTGAGCTAGCGCGCGCTGCGATGCGCAGGCGACCATCAGAAACGCGCGACTACATCACGAAGGCCGAGCGGCGCGCGCAGCGGAAGGCCCAGCGGCAAAGGGGCGCTGCCACGCGAGAGAAGCGCGCGGGCCGCGCCGAAACTTTGCGCTTGGCCGTCGAACAGGGTCTGACCGCGAGAGAAATCGCAGAGCGGTACGATCCGGACTTCATCAAGAACCCCGAGGCAGCGACGCAGAGAATACAAGCTGCCGTGTATCGGTACGTCCCGCAGGCCGTTCGCGCACGGCGGCAGCACGAGAGAAGCGCGCGCCTCGCCGAGAGGTGGCGCAAGGCCAGAAATCTTCACGTCGGGCAGCATTTGCCTTGGAGAGCAATCACGCAACGACTCGATCCGGAGGGTTTCGCGAAAGATCCAAAGGCCGCGATGGCGCGAATCATTACCGGATCGCGGCAAGTCGCGATGGTCCGCGACCTCACCGAGCTCGCGCGCTCCACGGTGCGGAGGCGAGACGGCTGCAGTCCATCCAAAAAGAATTCCGCTTCCTGACGGAGGCTGACCAGGGGAGAAAAAATGAAAAAGGACACTTCAGGCCAAAAGCATCACTTTGCGCGAATTATCGGGAAGTCGCGCTGCCGCGGCGCGGCTCAGTACTCCACTTCGGACCAACTCGGGCTCTTCACGGAGAGCTTCGGACCTCCCGAAATGACTAAGCGCGGAAAAATCATCTACTGGAATTTCACGAGAAGTGATGGTGGAAAGTTTTCGCTAGTCTCGCGACTGCCGCGAATCCCAAAACCGACCGCTAGCCTCGGTCGTCACGAGGTGGAAGTTCGCTTGATAGCCAAAGCTGGCATTCGCTCCTTCTGGGAGTGGACGGCAGAACGTTTGTCTGGCGTCGAGTCACTTGAAGAAAACCCGCCATTTCTCGGTGCGGCTAACTTCGTAGTGCAGCGACTCGGATAGATGAGGTGGCCCTTCGGTCTGGTGCGGCGAGTGCACTGTAATCCGCGAGGGGCCAGAAAATCGGCGTCAAGAGTATACGTACTTGTCACTTTCAGGAAATAAAAAGGCGGAAAGTATGAAACGAATGACCTCGGGGAAATTTACAGGTGTAGTAGTTCTGTTCGTATTTGCACTTACGCTTGCAGCGGCGGCGAAAGCCGACACGATAACCGATACCAATAACACAACTGACTCAACCTCTGTGGCCGTAGATGCTGGGGCCGGCGAGACGTTTACGTGCTTGGACAACGCAGAGGATTTCTCATGCGTCGACACGAGCGCATTCACGTGTTTCGGTTTCGACAACTGCCTCGCCCTCGGAGCTACGGGCGGAGCGCCAACGCTCGCTGACTTCCTGAACGATTATGGCTACGGCCCGGTCCAGTTCATCGCCGCTGACCCGACTGTCTTAACGCCCGAGCCTGGAGTGCTGCTGCTTCTCTGTGCAGGGATAACGGGGGTTGGATTGTGCAAGAGGCGCTTCCGTCCGGCGCTCATTACCAAATAGGTTGCTCGCTAGAACGCAGCAAGCTTTGTAATCCAGAGGCTGGAATAGACACCACGATCCTTCGGGTCAGTCGGAATTTGAGATTCGCAAATTGGAGGCACAGAACATGGAGCACGAAGAGATACAAAGTCCTAACACAAATCTTCAAAAGCCGCGGCGGGAACGCGGCGAGGGCCGTCTTTGGCGGATTGGCAAGACCTGGTGGATTCAGTACTACGTTCACGGGCGACAAGTGCGCGAGAGCTCCAGATCTAGGGTCGAAACCGTCGCCAAGAGGTTTCTAAAACGGAGGCTTGGAGAGGTAAATGCCGGACTGATTACACCAGCGAGCATTCACAAATTGCGGTACGAAAACATGCGGGCCGCGTTTCTTGGGGACTACCGCACCAATAATCGAAAGTCGCTGTATAAGAATCGCGCAGGTGAAGAACAGGTCTGCGGCATCAAACATCTTGACTCTGCGTTCAAAGGCTATCGCGCGATTGACATCCCGGGCGATCCAATCCGAGATTTCATTAGTAAGAGGCAGGCAGAAGGGGCGCCGAACTCGACAATCAATAGGTCTCTCGCTGCACTGCGTCGCATGTATTTTCTCGCGAAGAAGGACGGGAAGCTACGCGACGTGCCTCACATTCCGATGTTGAAAGAGCCGCCGGCTCGCAAGGGTTTCTTGGAACACGGAGATTTTCAAAAATTACGTCAAGCTCTGCCAGAGCACATACGTCCCTTGTTAACGCTCGGTTTTTACACTGGCATGCGGCTCGGCGAATTAAAAAAACTCCGTTGGTCGAACGTAAACCTTTTCGATGGACAGATTAGGCTCGATCCCGGTACGACAAAGAACGACGAGGCTAGACTCATTCCGCTGATGGGAGAACTACCAGACATGCTGACGATTCTCCGCCACCAGAATCCGCAAGGCGAGCTCGTGTTCACACGAAGCGGGAAGCCGATCAGCAGCTTTCGCAAAGCTTGGAGCCGAGCATGCATCGAAGTCGGCCTCGCGCGCCTACGCTGCCGGATTTGCGACTCGGAGCTAGATAAGAAGCGATATTGCGCTACCTGCACAACGAAAGTTCCTATCGGTCGCGCCCTATATGAGGGATTGATCTTTCACGATCTCAGAAGAACGGGAGTACGGAATCTGGTTCGTGCGGGCGTGCCCGAGCGAGTCGCGCAAGCGATCAGCGGCCACAAAACGCGCGCGGTGTTTGAACGCTATAACATCGTCAGCGAACGTGACCTGCGAGATGCAGGACGCAAACTGGAAGCTTATTTAGTCGATAACGGGGTAACTTCGGGGCAAGTACAGGAACAGCGAACAACCGAAAGAAAGCTAACTAATTGAAATGATTGGCTGGGAGGCCTGGACTCGAACCAGGATAATCAGATCCAGAATCTGATGTACTGCCAATTGTACGACCTCCCAACATGTTGAAACTACGCGGTTAATCTCCTACGAAGGGATCGGCGGGAACCACTTTCACTGACTCACTGTTCTGAATCAAATTTTTAGGCGCGTTTTCAGCCGCAGAAACAACACGTTTCATCGCAGCCAATACGTCTGCCTCGTCCACAATGTGATAGCGATCAAACACCGCACGCGCCTTGTGACCGCTGATCGTCATTGCTACTCTCTCCGGCACTCCCGCCTTCGCAAGGTTCCTCATCGCAGACTGGCGAAGGTCATGAATGATGAAACCAGTGTAGCGTCTGTTCCCTGCTTTATCAACCGGCTCCTGAACACCGAGGCCCTCAGCTGCGCAAGCCTTCGCCCGCGACTTCCGGAGGTTCGCGTCATCGAACACCTTATTACCGGCCTTCGTAGATTCCTTGAGCATCGCCACCAGCACCGGAGGCAACGGGATCGTCCTGGCTTGCCCTGTCTTCGTCTGTTCATCTTTGAGGCGCTCAGGTCTGCTGGCTCTTCGAATCGTGACTCCGCTACAATTCAACCCACATGCCGGACGCGTCGAATACAAGCACGCTTCTCTTGGCTCAAGCCGAGGTTTCTCTCTCTCGCTCGGACCTGCGCTGGGAGTTCGCCAACGCGGCAGCCGCCGTGGCCCTTCTGTCTATCGCTTTCGCCGCAATCGCTCTTTTCTGCTTTCGCCGCAGGACTCGCGAGCTCACGCTGATTTACTTCAGCCTGTTCTCCATTCTCTATGCCGTCAGGCTGTTGGCTTCTCTCCCGTCCTTTCGCTCTCTCTTCTGCGAGCCGCCAAAGTTTTGGAGCTACGTCAGTTGGATCATCTCGAGTATCCTGATTTTCCCCGGCGGCCTCTTCCTTTACCAGGTCGTCGGCGAACACCTCAGAAGGTTTCTCCGCTGGCTTCTCGCCGCACGGGCGCTGTACGCGGTTTTCGAGATCCTCGCCGTTGCGCTTGGAGTCAGTCTGGCCAAACTCGCCGTCGCAAACAACATCAAAGTGCTCGCCACGCTCGCGGCCACCGCGCTGTTCCTGATCATCAGCAGACTACGCCCGGGCCCTCGCGCACGCTTAAACCCCGAAATTCGCATTCTCGTCGCGGGTTTTTCATGTGGCTTCTGTTCATCCTGCACGCAAATCTCTTGGGTCTTAAGATCTTGCGTGGGCACAACGTGGAGGTTCTTGGTTGCCTGGTTTTCATCGCGTGTCTCGGATACGTGTCCGCGAACCGCACCTTCGCGAACGAAGAACGGCTCCTCGCCATCAGCAAAGAATTGGAAATCGCCCGCCGGATTCAGTCCTCCACGCTTCCGCAAAGCGTCCCGACGCTCGCGGGACTCGAAATTGCTGCGCGCTACGTCCCCATGAGTGCAGTCGCCGGCGATTTCTACGATTTTCTTTGCATCAATGAAAAGCACGTCGGCATTCTGGTCGCCGACGTCACTGGACACGGCGTGCCCGCGGCGCTGATCGCCTCGATGCTGAAGGTTGCTTTCGAGGACCAAGCGGATCACGCCCACGATCCCGCCCGCGTTCTTAGCGGCTTGAACCGATCCCTCTGCGGCAGGTTCGACGCGCACTTCGTCACCGCCGCTTATCTCTTTGTGGATCTAGAGAAGGGCCTGCTACAATACTCCGCTGCAGCTCACCCGCCGCTCCTGCTGGCCTCCGGCGCCGCAGGCAAAGTCCGGGAAATTGAAGAAAACGGCCTGATGTTGGGTATGTTTCCCGAAGCAGTCTACTCTTCTGTGGAAATCCGCGTAGGTCCCGGAGATCGCTGTCTGCTCCACACGGACGGCATCCTCGAAGCCAAGAACGCTGCCCGGGAACAATTCGGCAAGTCACGCTGCAAAGAATTTCTGGAAACACAGCGCGATATTCCTGCCGCGCGTTTCGCCAACACCCTCCTCGACAGCGTCGCCGGTTTTTCCGGCTACAACTCCGCCCGCGCGCAGGAGGATGATATAACCCTCCTCGTGCTCGACTTTCAGTAGGACCCTCTCGAGAACTATCGACAAGTTTTCTCTATGTTGATTGCAAATTCCCGTCGAGTTGCGTCCTCTCTTGCCAAACCTCGATTTGGTTTTCGCGCACGATCTTCACCGGGCGTGCATGAGGATTGTTCGATTTTAGCCGCGCCGTGTATCAGGGACGAAACACCAACGGCCCCGGTCGTCCGGAGCCATTGGCGTATTCAAGATTCACCGAGGCCGGCTCCCGAGGGAGCAGCGAGCCGGCTCCGGCTTAGAATTGAAGCTTCAAACCCCACTCGATCAAACGAGGCTGGCCGAACTGGAACAGGCCGGAACCCACTCCGATGCGATCCGACCGATTCGGATCCGTCGAGGAAGCGCCACTGATCGAGCTTGCGGAAGCTGGGCCATTGGCCGCAAGTCCGAGCAGACCGCTTAAGGCATTGCCCGGCGAATCGAAATTGGAGAAGTTGAACACATTGAAGATTCCGACGCTCGGCTGAATCGTAAGCCGCTCATGGAAGGCATGTCCAACCCAGCTAATCTGAATGTCGGTCGCCTTTAGCCAGCCGTATTGCACGTTGTTCGCTGCCGTGGGAGCGAGCGCGGGGGGAGTTGCGCCCAGAGCGATCAAATTAGCTTCGGTAAAGCCTCCGCCTCCGCACTGCGCGCCGCAGGCGACGAGCGACTGTCCCGCTGGCGTGATTGTGTGGCCGGCGATGTTTGTGTTGTAGTTGTTGATTGCGTTAGTGAGACCCTGTGCGCCCAAAGAGCGGCTGAAAGCACCGACCTTTGCAAGATTGAACGAGCCGTCCGCATTGACGCTCAACGGAAGCGGATCCGCTACCGTCCCATCGCCCGTAAAGTCGGTCTGGAAAATTTCGCCCGGAGCGGCGGTGACGCTGAGCGAAGGAAGAGCCGCGAGCGGTGACCAGAAATGCATGACCGTTCCCAACCGGAACCCCAGCGGCAAATCCGCATAGCCACCGACGTTGAACTGATGGGTGCGGTCCAGCGATGCATCTCCCGTGAAGCGGAGCGGATTGCGATTGTCCAACGAGGCATTAACGAAGTCCTGGTCTGCCGAAGCCACGGTGCCCGCGCCTGTTGCCGAGCCGGAATTTTGGAACCGCGACAGCGTGTAGGCGAACTGGAAATTCGCGTACTTCACACCTGTGACTGGGTGATTGACGTTTTGAGTCAACTTGATGTCCATCGCGTTGTAAACTGACCGCCCGATCGAGTTTTCGAAGGAAAGTGGACCGACGTTCGGATTGATGCCGCCGAAAGCACATGGAGCTCCAATTCCAGTTGCGGCTGGAGAACAGTTGCTCACACCGAGGTCTCCCGGCGAATCTAGACCGTGATGCGCGAAGTCAGTGATGCTAGCTGCCCCGTTACTCGTCGCAGTAATAGGATGTAGGGGTGTGCAACCGCCCGGTGCGGACGCGGCAGTGATACTTGCAGCGCCACAAGCGGCCAACGTGGAAGCTATGGCGGCCTGCGCTGCCGGAACATTTAGGAAAGATGCGTCTCCGGTATGGTTCTCGTCAATCCCAAGGAGGTAGTGCAGCCCGATGTTCCTTAGATAGTCCACGGTTAGCACCGTCCCGGGGCGAATTTCCCGCTGAATGCCGACGTTCATTTGTATCGCTCGCGGAGATTTGTAGTCCGGCGCAAGAAGGTTGTTTGGCGGCACCGCGCCGTTGTTTGCCAAAATGGTTGGAACGAAGTTGGGATTTGGAGCAGTGGTGCCAGCAGCGGCAGCCGCGGCCTGATACGTCGCCTGGAACGCCGCTAGGCACTGGGCAACCGTGTCTCCCGCGCAAGAAAGGAGCGGGCTCACGGCAGTGGTCGGCAGTGTGGCCCCGATCGGCGTCGAGCAAGTAGCATTACCGCCGGGAATGAACTGTGTTCCGGCTGCGCCAGCGAACGAAGCGGGTACTGCCGCGCCGCCCGAGCACACAAGGGGTGTAGCATTGAACGCTCCGTTCGGCAGCCGGAGGAGACGGTCGAACAGGATATCGTTGAAAACGGTGTTGTCGTAGTAGATACCGATGCCCGATCGAATCACCGTTTTTCCATCGCCTTTAGGATCCCAAGCGACGCCGACCTGGGGAGCAAAATTGTGATTCGGCTGCCGGATGGGATTTCCAAATCCCGGCAGGAGCGCGTTGATTGCTGGGATCCCCGGAAGGTCACTGTCCGTGCGATTCGTGTCGCGGACGTAACGAAGCCCATAGGTCGCGGTAAGGTTCGGCTTGATCTTCCAGCTATCTCCCACGTAGAGGCTAAGCCGGTTGTCGGGCCCGAGCCCACCCGAATTCTTTCCGAACGCGCTCAATTCGGTGAACGATCCCTGACCATTACCGATAAAAGCCTGATCGGGCAAGTAGTTCAAAGGGCAGTTCGTGCCGGTCTGACCACCCGGGCAAACCAGGGTCGAAGCGGTGTCGAATCCTCCGAAGTTTCGGATCTGCGGGTTGAGTCCGAAGAAATCGGAAAACGTCCAGCCGTGGATGTAGTTGTATCCGACGCCGTAGCGAATGATGTGCGAACCCCAGACTTTGCTGCCGTCGTACTTCAGCTGGTGGTCGCTTTGGATCGTCGATTGAGGCGCCAGGAAGCTTGGCCCTGTAAAGAAATTCTCGTTGGGGAAGAACAAGCTGGTCGGGAAGTCTGCGAAGGGTTCGCCGCTGCCTGTGACGGCATCACCGAGAACGTTCACGAACTTCAAGTACTCAAAGCGGATGCTGTGCGTAAAGGAACCGGTATTGAAGTCCGCGCCCGCGACTGCGCTTTTCGTTCGGTCTCTGTTATTGAAGAATGAGAACGAAGCTGCTCCGCCGAACGAGTCCTGAGCAAGGTTCTGGAAGAAGCTGAAACGTCCAAACACGTGTACGGCCTTGGTTGCCTGCCAGTCCACCTTGCCAATCAGATCCGTTTCGTGAAAAGGAGCAGGGAATGTACCCGAGAAACTGTTAAATGGTGCACCTACGACAACACCGGCCGTAGCGTGCTGAAGAGTTCGTTCGCCGTCGATAAAGAAAAAGAGCTTGTCCTTGATGATCGGGCCGCCGACGTCACCTCCGAATTGGCTTCTTTGAAATTGCGCGGCCGACGGAAAGGCAGCGGCTTCGGTACTGTCGCGAAAGAGTCCGAAACCTTCGCCGTGAAGAGCATTCGTCCCAGACTTTGTCGCGACGTTGACCGCGCCAGATGAGGTCAGGTCATTCGACAGGTCCAGGCTGGACTGCGCGAGTTGGAATTCCGCGATCGCGCTGGAAGGAATGCTCGTGGTGGTTGTTCCGACGTTTTCGTCGCTAACGTCGACCCCATCCACTGCGATCCGCGCGCTTCGCCCAAACCGGCCGCCGAAAGAAATTGAAGAGAAGCCCGTTTTGGTCGGATCGAAGTTGGCTCCATCCTGAATTTGAACGCCTGGTTCGAGTTGCGCGAGATCCAGAAAGTTTCGTCCGTTGACGGGCAGATTCTCGATCTGCTGGGTGGTCAAGCTGCCAGAGACCTGCGCCTGATCCGTGTTCACCGTAACCGACTGTCCGTTCACTTCGACGACCGTGCTGGAAGCCCCTAATTCAAGCTTCACGTTCGCGCTGGTGACCACGTTCACAAGCACCGGCATCGTCACTTCGGTTGTCTTGAAGCTCGGAGCTTCTACCCGCACCGTATAGCTCGCAGGAGTGAGCGAACCTGACGTGTAGGTTCCGGCGGAACTCGTCGTCGTCTCGATGGCGGCGCCTGTATCCTTGTTGGTGATTGTTACTTTGGCGTTGGGCACCACACCGCCTTGCGGATCGGTCACGACTCCCTGAATACTCCCTGCTTGTACGTTTGACTGCGCTCGAGCTGGCTGATAGCTGAGGAGCAGGACAGCCAGCAGCGCAAACGTGAATGCTGCAAATCTCTTCCAGTTCATACATCCTCCTGAAGACTCAACTCAAAACTCAAATGGCTCGAATTCCAACCACGCGCCTAAAAAAATATCGCCGGGGGCGTGTATGGCACGTTGATGTCCACCAGCGGACGAAAATTACAATGTGTGTTTTCAGAGATTTAGACACGCGAATCACTCGACAGGAGAATTTCGTCCGAATTCCCATAGCGCGGCAGTTATGGGCAGCGTACGAGATAAAACCGAATCTTGAAAATGCTATGACCTTTGGTATTGAGTTTTCGGTATTTCTGACTTTCGCCGAGTTGTAGAGTCGCGGAGGGGAAGCTTCAGTGGCAACCGGACACGTTTTGTGATCTTACGAATTCCAAGAAAATTTATCTAAGCATCCCGCTGATTATTGCGGAAGTTGTGTGAAAGTTTGTTGTGCGAAGGCGAAGGCATCCGCTTGCACCCGAACCGGCCCCTGAAACGGCCGGTCAATTTCGGCGATGGAAACGAGAACGAGCGATAGCAACAACGAGAGGACGAATACGTGGATGAAGTGCAGCGCGAAATTCTCGCAACCGAAAAGGCACGCGGACCCGATTACGACAATGCAGCCGATCACCAAAACCGCCCACAGAATTCCCGGGAGTTTCATCCGGCTTTCAATCTGGCGAAGCCGCCGATGCTCGGACATTTGGCTGAGTGCGCTGAAAGCCTGCTCGTATTTTGACTGCTGAAAACTGTCGGGCACAGCAGAACTCGAAGCCGCATGATCACCATTTGAATGCGCTTGTACGAGCACATCCCACATCTGTTGCGTGACGCTGAAACTGCGAGCGCTCAACTGCTTCTGCGCCATGGCCGGCCACTCCTCGCTCACCATCACCGCGGCGTACTCGCGGCACAAGGCACGCAGCGGTTTTGATTGTGCCGTCTCAAGTCCGCCCGCAATGCGGTACAGATCAACGAGGTAGTTCGCTTCCATTTCTGTGGTGATGCGCGCGGTCTGAAAGTTAGTCCAGACGTTCCAGAGCATGAACGCGAGAATCACCGCATAGGTAGTTCCCAGCACGCTGATTTGCCAGCCAATAATGTCGTTGTGTTCTGTCCGCTGCGTCGCCGGCCATATCCGGCGCAAGACAGCCAAAAAAACGAGAGACAGGGCGATCGTGCCCAGGACAATCAATACGGACTGCCAGATACTCAGCATCGATCGAGCCTCTCCCAGGCGACGCGCGTCCTTCTCCACAGAAGCTCCAGGGCTCGCGCCGCTGGCTCGCCATCCTAGGTTGTCAGCGGAAATTCGTCAACCGCGTGCAGTTCCAGCTTTCGCTGGCTCTGATTCCACTCGACGCCCGACCGCTTGCGCGATTACGCCAACCTCGCCCATGAGCTGCGCGAACTGGTCGGGGTAGAGTGATTGCGCGCCGTCGGAAAGCGCGCGTTCGGGGTCGGGATGTACTTCGATGAGCAGCCCGTCCGCGCCGGCAGCGATTGCCGCACGCGCCATCGGAGCCACTTTATCTCGGCGCCCGGTTCCGTGCGAAGGATCGGCAAGAACCGGCAAGTGTGAGAGCTGTTTGATCACTGGAATGGCGGCGATGTCCATCGTATTGCGCATGTAGGTGTCGAACGTCCGGATGCCGCGCTCGCAGAGCACCACGTTGTAGTTCCCTCCCGCCATGATGTACTCCGCGCTCAACAGCAATTCTTCAATCGTCGCGGACATTCCGCGCTTCAGCAGCACGGGCTTTGTCGTTTCGCCGAGAGCACGGAGCAGATGATAGTTCTGCATGTTGCGCGCGCCCACCTGCATCACATCCACATACGGAAGCATGATTTCCACCTGCGATGGGTCCATCACTTCGCTGACGACGAGCAGGCCGTTATCGTCAGCGGCTCGGCGGAGCAATTCGAGCCCATTTTCGCCGAGTCCCTGGAACGAATAAGGCGACGAACGCGGTTTGAACGCGCCGCCTCGAAGCAACTTCGCTCCGGCCTGCGCCACGCGCTCGGCGATAGAGTTGATTTGAGCCGCCGACTCCACCGCGCATGGTCCGGCGGCCACCGCGATCGACGTGCCGCCGACCAGCACACCGTTGCCTAGGTCCACGATCGAGCCTTCGGGACGGAAATGACGCGAGGCGAGCTTGAACGGATGTGCGACGCGAACGACATCCTCGACGCCCGGCGCCGCAAGCAGCGCTTCGAGTTCGCTGCGATGCTCGTTGCTGTTGCCGACGATGCCGATCACAGTTCGCTCCGTTCCGCGGCTCAAGTGCGCCTGGCACCCGCATTCCTTGATCCGTGTCACAACGTGGTTCACCTGCTCTTCGGTCGCTTCCGATCCCATGATGACGATCATTGTTCGATCTCCCTGTGTGCCTGAAATGTGCCTTAGTTTGCCTTCGCACTAAAAATCTCGGCCGACACGTACGAACCCAGAATGCGCAGATTCACGCTCAGCTTTTCGAGCTCGGCTAACGCTGCCGCTACTTCTGGATCGAGTGCCGAAGCCTGCAAATCCAGATAGAAACGGTATTCCCATGGACGCCCGGCAATGGGCCGGCTCTCGATTTTCATCAAATTGATGCCCCGGCGCGCGAACGGTCCGAGCGCGTGAAATAGCGCGCCAGGCCGGTGGGCCGTTTGAAACACAAGCGAGAGCTTGTTAGCCGCATCCGAGGTTTTCGATGACGGGCCGAGAAGCAGAAATCGCGTGTAGTTCTCAGAATTATCCTCCAGGTGCTCGCGTAGAATTTTGCCTCCGTAGATTTCGGCGGCGCGCCGACTGGCAATCGCGGCGCGCGATGGATCGCCGGCGGCGACGATGGCGCGGACGCTTCCGGCCGTGTCCTCCGTAGCGATTCGTTTTAATTCCGGGTGCGCGTGAAAAAATTTCTCGCACTGCGCGAGCGCCACGGGATGCGATTCGACAGTCGTAATGTTGTCCACGGTTGCTCCCGGCACTCCGATTAGGTTGTGTACGATGGGAATGATTTCTTCGGCGATGATGCTCAGCCGGCTCTCAATCAGCAGGTCAAACGTCCGATGGACCGATCCTGCGAGGCTATTCTCAATCGGCGCGAGAATGTAGTCCGCCGCATTTTCATCAATCGAATCGAACATCGCTTCGAAAGTCGGCCGCGGAACCAGCACAATCCCGTTGCCAAGAAGCTTCACAGCGGCTTCTTCACTGAAAGCCCCCCGCTCCCCTTGAAACGCAACCCGTGCATCCGATTCGAGTTTCATTCCGCTCCTTATTGGCACTGGCCTCCCTGCGGCATCATGTTCTTCCGTTCTCTCCGTGCTATGCGTGGTCTCCGTGACCTTTTGTGTTTCTGTGCCCTCCGTGTTAAAGCCTTTCTGCTTTGCGGCTCGTGCGTTTAACCTCGCACCGATCGCGGCCTTGTCGCGTCGCCCTTCCTCGGATTCTCGCCAGCGCTCATCTCCTGAATCCGCCGCGACTCGTCCATGATCGCCCGGAAGATTCTTGTTACCGCTTCGCCGTCGAGCGGCCCGCCATTCAAATTTTTCATGCCGGCGAGCACGTTCTGCTCACGCTCCGGCGCGCACAGCTCCAGCCCCTCCTCTTCCTTCAGCCGCGCAACTTCCACCGCAAACTCCGTACGCAGGTTCAAGAGCTGCAGAAGAACCGTGTCGATTTCATCGATTTTCTTCCGCCAGTCGCTGATCGTCATAGGGCCTCCCGTTTCTGCTCTGTCAGCCGGCCACAAACCAAAAAAAAGGCCGCGTCCTCTCTGAGGTCGCGGCCCGGAATCTAGAAACTTTGTGCGGCTTTTAGCTCGTCTTGCTCGCTCCCGCCGCGCACGTCTCGCCGGCCCGCTGCCCCGTAAAGGAGTAGCGGTAAGTAAAGCCGTACGCTCGGTAATAAATTCGCATCGCAACCCCAATATACGGGATGGTCGGGGATGCCGTCAAGCACGTTCGCACAATTAGTCGTGGGTAACTTTCGATTTCGCAACTAATCCGGAGTTAGCCCCGTTCCGAGTCTTTCTCGCGCGTTTGCCTGTATTGAGGCGCCGGCGTACAATGCACGGCCTGTGCCGGATACTTCCTCCATTATCGGCCGCACGATTTCCCACTACGCTGTCCTGGAAAAACTGGGCGGCGGAGGAATGGGCGTCGTCTACAAAGCCAAAGACACGCGCCTCGGCCGAAATGTTGCCCTGAAGTTCCTGCCGGACGACATTTCCCATGATCCTCAAGCGACCGAGCGGTTCCGCCGCGAAGCGCGCGCTGCCTCCGCCCTCAATCATCCCAACATCTGTACGATTTACGATATCGGAGAATTCGAGGGCCGGCCGTTTCTCGCCATGGAGCTGCTCGAGGGCCGGACGCTGAAACGCCGCATTGAGGGGAAGCCCATCGAAATATCGGCGCTTCTGGAGATCGGCATTCAGATCGCCAACGGGCTCGATGCGGCGCACGCGAAGGGCATCGTGCACCGCGACATCAAGCCCGCGAATATCTTTCTCGTCGAGCGGGGACAGGCGAAAATTCTGGATTTTGGCCTGGCGAAGCTGACCCCCGTGCACCGGCACGCCGCCGAATCGGTGGGCGCTACATCCATGCACACGCAGACAAGTGTACTCAAAGAAGAGCACCTCACCAGTCCGGGAAGCTCCATGGGCACGGTCGCCTATATGTCGCCGGAACAGGCGCGCGGTGAAGAATTGGACGCACGCTCGGATTTGTTTTCGCTCGGCATCGTACTCTATGAAATGGCTACCGGCTCGGTTCCGTTCTCCGGCCCAACATCAGCGGTCATTTTCGACGGAATCCTGCATTCCACGCCCGCGCCCGCAAAGGAACTGAATCCTCGTTTGCCCTTGGCGCTGGAAAACATTCTCGGCAAGACGCTCGAGAAGGACCCCGACCTCCGGTGCCAGACGGCTGCTGAACTCCGCGCCGATCTGAAGCGCCTCAGCCGCGACATCGAATCGAGCCGCCGGCCCGCCGCCGATAAAAGTGGTTCGGGTTCTGCTGCGCATGTAGCAGCAGCCCAGCCAAAATCCGTCGCGGTCCTCTACTTCGAGAACCAAAGCGGCTCGAAAGAGGACGAATACTTCCGCGACGGCATCACGGAAGACATCGTCACCGAGATTTCGAAAATCGCGCAGCTCCAGATATTCCCTCGTTCGGAGATGCTCGCTTTCCGCGACAAGCCGGTTACCGCGCAACAGATAGGCCAGCAGCTCGGCGCCGCCTATGTGCTCGAAGGCTCCATCCGCCGCGCCGGCAACCGCGTGCGTATCACCGCACAGCTTGTGGAAGCCTCGACAAGGCACTCCGTCTGGGCCGAGCGCTACGACCGGCAGATGGACGATGTCTTCGCCATCCAGGAGGAAATCGCGCGAAGCATTGCGCAGGCTCTGCGCATTACACTGACGCCACAGGAACAAAGGGAGATTGCTCGCAAGCCCACCGAAAACCCGCAAGCCTACGACTATTACTTGCGGGGACGAAGCTATGGTCGCCGGTGCACCCGGCCGGACTTGGAATATGCCGTGCAGATGTACGAACGTGCTATAGCGCTTGACTCGCGCTTTGCCCTAGCCTATGCCGGACTCGCCAACGTGTGCGGGCTTTTCTATGAATGGCACGAACAGAATTCAGGCTGGCTCGAAAAAGCCCTTGCCGCCTGTGAGCGCGCATTACAGCTGGAGCCTGGGCTGGCCGAGGCGCTGGCTGCTCGCGCTCGCATCGATTGGGGACAGCGCAAATACGACGAGGCGATCCGAGACGCCCGTGCGGCACTCGAGCGCAAACCCGACTGCGAGGGTGCCTACTGGACATTGGGCCAGGCTTTATTCGCCTCGGACCGCTGCGAGGAGATCGCCGCGTTGACGGCTCGCGGGTTGGAACTGAGCGGCGAGGACTACAACATCTACGTGCCGTTCGCACTCGCGGCGGAACGCTTGGGGCACCGGGAGTCTGCCCGCCAACTCCGCCAGCAACAAAATCGCGTCTTCGAGAGGCATCTTGAATGGGTTCCCGAGGATGCTCGCGCGCGCATATTGCTAGCCAACAACTACGCGTGGTTGGGCAGCCAAGCTGACGCGATGCGCGAGTTGCAAAGGGCGGTTGCGCTTCGCCCAAACGATTCAAACATCCTTTACAATGCCGCCTGCCTTTACGGAATCCTTCAAATGAAGGTCGAGGCGCTCAGACTGCTTAAGAGGGTAAATGAGGTGGGTTATTCGAGGTGGGATTGGGTGGCACGGGACCCCGACTTAGCTTGCCTGCACGACGATCCTGAATTCCGCAAACTCGTCGGCCTCAGCGAACGCCCCGCGTCGTAGGAAATACTTCTTCGGCCGGAACCTCGACGATCAGTGCCCGGCACATGCCGCGATCAGAAACCGAACCTCTATCCACGTCCCCTATTCAAAGTTCGCGGTTATACTCCCTGCATGAATTTCACACTGCCATCCGTCCAACTCCCATGACAGCGTCGAGGGACTTTCACGGCATTGCGATTATCGGGACCGGCCTAATCGGCGGGTCGTTCGGGCTCGCGGTGCGGCGCGAGTTCCCTGCGGCACGCGTCGTTGGATTTGACCGCCCTGATGTGTTAGAACGCGCATTGGCGCGCGGCGCGATCAGCGAAAGCGCGAGCGATATAGCATCGGCTGTTCAGGGCGCTGACCTGGTCTATATCGCGTTGCCGATTGGGGCGACGATCGACGCGCTGCCGAAAATTGCAGCTGCGGCGGGCGCGCTCGTCACCGATACTGGCAGCACGAAAACGGTGATATGCCAGCGGGCGCGGAAATATTTCCGGGGCGGCGCGCGATTTCTGGGCGGGCATCCCATGGCAGGCAAGGAAAATTCGGGAATCGAGCACGCGGACGCTGATCTTTTTCGCGGCTCGCGCTATGCGCTGATTGCGTCCGAGAGCGATGCCGATCCACGCATCCAGCAATTTGCAGGGTTGCTCCGTCGCATCGGCGCAGAGCCCGTCTGGTGCGACGCGGAGACGCACGACTGGGCGGTGGGCATCGTCTCGCATCTGCCGCAGCTCGCAACCATCGCGCTCGCGCACGTAGTCGCGGACGAGACCGACGAAACCGGATTACCGCTCACGCTCGCAGGGCCAGGCCTCGCGGACATGCTCCGGCTCGCCGGCAGTCCCTACGAAATCTGGCGCGACACGTGTCTCACGAACCGCGAAAACATCGCGCACTCGCTCGACCGCCTAACCCAGGCCATCGAATATCTCCGCACGCGCCTCGCCAGCAAGGACCTTGAGCAGGAATTCGACACCGCCAATGAAATCTACCGCGCGCTCCGCAAAGCAAAATGACGTGACGGTGTTGATTTTGTAGCGCCGGGCTTCAGACCGGCAGGGGTTGAAGTGGCAATTGGCGTTTAAAGGCAAGGGAGCATCCGGGGCTGCCATGGAAGAATTCATGCGAAAATACATCCGCCTTCCAGCCGAAGAATACCGCGGACGCAAACGCGTATTTCTAACGTTCTGCTGCGATCGTCGCCGCCCCTACTTCTCAGAAGCGGTTGCAGCCGAGTGGATCCTGGGCCGATTCCGTGAAACTGCGGCGGCCCATGCATCGCTAGCCCACGCATGGTGTGCGATGCCCGATCACTTACATGTGTTCATCGAAGGCACAGCGGAGTCGAGCGATGCGCTCCGATTCGCTTCCGATTTCAAACAGAGGACAGGATACGAATGGGGCGCCAGGGAGAAAAACCGCCTGTGGCAGGGACGCTTTTACGATCATATCGTGCGTTCCTCCGAAGCCTGCGAGAGAATCGCCTTTTACATCTGGTCTAACCCGGTCCGCAAAGGATTCTGCACGGATTTTCTTCAGTACCCCTATTCGGGATCGGCGACGATGCCATTCCGTCGAAACGCAAGAATTACTCCCTGGGTTCCGCCGTGGCGAGAGCCAGCCCCTAAGTCGACCCCTGCCGGTCTGAAGCCCGGCGCTACAAGATCGTAAGGCTCTCTAAGCGCCACCCCTTTCCAGGGTGGCATCGTCGTCGTGAAGTGCCAACAGCGGGACGGGAGGCCGGCGAACCCCGTTCGAGGTGCTTCTGAACTACCCTTTTGGTCAAGGTACTTGACCGAGTTACTGCATCATTTTGTTCGCTTTTTCTTCGCGCGACGTCTATGCGCCTACCTTCGGCTACGTATTTGATTCGGCATGGCAACTAGGCGTCGATCGCGGATGTAGAATTCCTTTCCGCGCCAGTGGATGCGCTGCGGAAAGAAGCTCGCAAGCCAGACGACGAACGCGAACGCGTCACGCACCGGCAGAAGCGCCAATTTCGTGCGCAGTGCGCGGTCCTTCATACCCCATACGCCGACACTCCGCGCCATTTCAGTGCGCAGCACCACGTATGCTGCAATGTACGCCAACGCGATGGCCGCTGACGGTGCGAGAATCGCCGCAAGAATCGTCCACGGCAGCCCCTGTGTGAAAATCAGACCGAGGTGCCCCGCGGGACGCGAGTAGCGGATGCTCAAATTCCAGCGCACTTGATGCCGGAAGGCCTCCGCGAAACTTTCGCGCGGATAGACGAGCGAGACCGGGAACGTGCTGAGCTCGACGCGATGACCTTTTCTTGCAATGCGATTGCCTAGCTCGAAGTCGTCGCAGAAATAGTCGACGAATGCTTCGAAGCCCCCGATTTCCGTGAGATTTTTCTTCGTCGTCGCCATGACCGCCCCGAGCATGAAATCGATCCTGCCGCCCAGCCAATTGACGAGCACGCCTGCGGCGAAATCGGTGCTGTTGCCCATCGCCTCGAGGCCAGCCGGGAACGTGCCGTCGGTGAGGCCGCTATACAAACAAGTGACGCCGCCAATGGCCTGATCGCGAAAAACACCAGCAATTGCGCGCAAAAACCCGGGATCCACTCTTACATCGCTATCGGTGACGATCACAATTTCATGGTGCGCTTCACGCACCATGCGGCACAGTTTGTTTACCTTGTCGCTCGCGCCCAGCGGCTCAGAGCCAACCAGTAGACGAATCGAGCGCGCCGGAAAATCCTGGATTAGCTTCCGGATGACGGGAAGCGCGGGATCTTGCTCATCGGAAACACAAAAAAGAATTTCAAATTCGGGGTAATCCTGCCGGCAGAAGCTTGCGTAATTCTCATACGTCTCGCGGTCGAGACCGTAAATCGGTTTTAGGATGCTGATGGGCGGAGCGAAATCGCTGGGAAGCGAAGGCGCGCGCTTCGCAAAAAATCGCCGAGCCGCGATGATCGCGATGACGTAGTAAGCGAAGGGAGCAACCGCCACTAACATCAGGGCTGCTCGAATCACTCCCCACGCGGTCACACAATTAGCCTTGGCCCTTCCATACCATCGTCACGCCGATGCACACAAGAAGAACGCCAAGCCAGCGCTGCCGCGTCACTTTTTCCCCGAGGAAGAGCGCGCCGCCGTACGCGCCGACCACGTAGCTGAGCGCCGTAACCGGGACGACGAAACTCACGTTTTCCAGCGAGAGCATTCCCAGCAGCGAGAAAAATCCAGCGGCCATTAAGAGCAGCGCGATCCACATCCAGCCAACGCGCATCGCCCGCCCAAACACATTCAGCAATGCGCGCGGGCGAAAATCATGAACTTCCCCGATCGTTTTCATCGCTCGGGTGAGGCAGATTTCGCCCCCAGTTCCGACGACAACGATCCCGAAAATGAGGATGATTTCTGTAATCATTAGCTGCGCTCCAGGGTGATGGTGGTCTCCATGGTGAGGTCCGTGGTGTGGTCCGTGGTGTGGTCTGTGGTGCGCGGTGGAGTGTGGCCTACGATCAGCACGCCGCAGCAGATCACCAGAATGCCCGCCCAGCGCAGCGGCGTAATCACTTCGCCGAGAACAAAATGGCCAAGGAGCGCGACAACTCCGTATGAGAATGAGGAAGCAGGTTGCACGAAGCTGTAATCCGCCCAGGAGAGCACGAGAGTGTAGGCGAGGAAAAATCCGATCAGGCAAGCGATTCCGAGCCAAATCATGCCGGAGGTGAAAACTGCCACGAAAAGATGCGCCAGTTCGGCCGGGGACCAATTGGGGATTTCGCCAAGGTCTTTCATACCCTTACTGAGCAGAACGTCGCCCAGGGGACCGAAAATGACCATGATCAAAAGGAGGAAAAAGGTTTTGAGATGCAGCCCCGACCCGGGCGTCATGCGCTCGTGGATTCGCTCGCTACTCCGACCGAGCTTCGCTGTTCCGGCACGTTCACGAGGACTTTTTTCTGCACGCCCTTCTTCGCCACTCGTTTACGGTCGGCGCGAAGCTTCATGAAATCGACGGCTTCGTGGAAGAGGCGTTTGCGCTCGTGCGAATCCCAAAGGGCATCGCGAACAATGCGCCACGCAACGCGCGGGCGGAAATAATAATCGTCATAGAAGCGGTTAACGGAGTCGACCATGTACTCGCGCGACAGGCCGGGATACTCGAGATGCGGGAGTTGGTGTCCGCCGGCGTCCGTCACAGCTTCGCCCTTCAAGAAGCCTTCGCGCGTTCCCTGGTCATATAGCTCCGTGCCCGGGTACGCGTGCGCCATGGAAACCTGGATCGTTTCGCAGTCGAGTTCCTTGGCGTAGTCGATCGTCTTCTCTATCGTTTCTTTCGTTTCGCCCGGCAGCCCGATGATGAAATCGCCGTGAACGCGAATGCCGACTTTCTTGCAGTTCTGCACGAACGTCCTGCCCATTTCGATCGTTGCGCCCTTCTTAATGTTCTTCAGGATTTGTGGGTCGCCCGACTCGAATCCGACGATCAAAAGGCGCGCGCCACCGTCGGCCATAGCTTTCAGCGTTTCGTAGTCGCTATGCACGCGTGCCGTGCAAGACCATTGAAAGCCCACAGGCTTGAATTCCTTGCAGAGCGCGAGGACGCGATCCTTACGAATATTAAACGTGTCGTCGTCGAAGAAAAATTCCTTCGCTTGCGGAAACATTTTGTGCGCCTGCTTGAACTCGCGCGCCACCGATTCGACTCCACGCACGCGCCAGGCATGGCCAGAGAGAGTCTGCGGCCAGAGGCAGAAGGTACACAGCGCCGGACATCCGCGCGCCGTATAGAACGAAACGAACGGATGCAGCAGGAACGGCACGTTGTATTTTTCGATCTTGAGGTCCCTTTGGTAGACGTCAGTTGCGAAGGGAAGCGCATCGAGCTCTGCCGTTTGCAGCAGCGCGCGCGGGGGATTGTGGACTACCTTGCCATCCTTGATGTAGCTGACGTTCGCAATTCCCGAGATAGGCTTACCGTTCGCATAGTCCACAACGGCGTGGTCGAACTCTCCGCGAACCACGAAATCGATATCAGGGCTGGCAAGGAGGCTTTCCGCAGGCTTGATCTGCACCTGAGGTCCGACGAAGCAAATCTTGATTCCGGGCTTTTTCTCCTTCATGGCCTTCGCCATTCGGAGGTCGCTATGGAAGCCCACGGTGGACGTAAAGAGAACGACAAACTCATAATCCTTTGCAATCTCAACCACCTGCGCAGGGGTGATGCCGTGAGGAGGACCATCCAGGAGACGGCTGCCGGGCAACATGCCAGCCGGATAAGAGAGCCAGACCGGGTACCAATAGGATTCGATTTCGCGCGTGGCTGGCCAGCGCGACCCCGCTCCGCCGTCAAAATGCTCGAAGCTCGGCGGATTTAAAAACAATGTCTTCATTGCAGACGACATTCGCCATCCCCCAGAGTGCAGACCGTCGTACAGGCACAAAAATAGCCGTAGATGTATTCACTTGATTTTACCCCACTTCTCCGCGTATCCAAAGCCGAGGTTTGCCGGAGAATGTGTCTATTGAAACACCTTGGCCAGCTGGCCGGTGGCCTGCAGCAGCGAAAGCTGCCCCTGCTGGCGGGAGAATTCTGCGTCGAGGAATGCCACCCATTTGTCGTTTTCATCGAGGCGAGCTTGTTCGATGTCTCGCAGAGTGGCGCGGCCCTCGTCCAATTTCGTTTGTAGAATTTGCAGCGATTCCTGGGCGAGCTGAAGATCGAGGCGGGCCACTTCGTGAGCGGCGTCGAGCTCGCGAACATCGCGCGCTTTTTGCAGCACGTCGGCGCGGACTTCCTGGCGTCTGTTCCCGAGGGCGAGTTCGGCTTCGCTCAGCTGGCTTTTTGCCAGTTTTACGTCGGCGAAGGTCTTGGAGCTGAAAATTGGAATGTGCACATCGACTCCGATAGTGACGTTGTTGCGCTGAAAGTGATTGAAGAATTCACTGTAGTTGTTGAATTTGCCGAGCACCTGGTACAGACCAACGGCGCTGACGGTGGGCCAGAACTCACCCTTCGCCCCTTTTAGCAGATGCTGCCTGGCATCGCGTTCCTTTTCGGCTTCGGTGACGAATGGGCTAGTCTTGAGCGCAGCGGCGATCAAATCGCTCTCCTGCCGGTCCACAGCAAAAGATGTTTCCTGGCTCTCGACTTCGACCGAGTGCTGCTCGGGCATGCCTGTTAGGTTCTCAAGTTGCTGGGTGAGAATTGCGTCGCGGCCTTCCAAGTGAATGATGCGCTCCCGAATGCGCGCAAGAGTCAACTGGCTTCGAGTGATCTCAATCGGCAGTTCCTGGCCAGCTTCGGCGCGTTCGCGGGTAACAGCGGTAATCTTTTCCGCGCTAGCACCCTCGCCGCGGAGCAGCTCGAGCGAATGGCGAACCTTCGCAAGTTCAAGGTAGGTGGTTGCGGCGCGAACGATCACGGCGTCGCGCGTGCGATCCAGTTCGATCTTCTGGCTTGCGGCGCGGTCCTCGGCAGCCTTCAATTGTCCGCGGAGAGGCAAATTAAAAACCGACTGCGTGTAGGACAAGCTGAAGAGGGCCGGAGCCTGACCGCCGACGGTCGAGGGAAACCCGCTCGTATAAGCCGCACCTGAGCCCGTGTAAAGATTTGGCCGAAAATCGGCGCGGTTCACACCAGCGGCATCCAGCGCGACGGTGTATTGCATTCGCGCGAGAGCAATCTCGCGGCTGTTCTGAAGCGCGAGCGTGACTGCCTGCCGCAACGTGAGCCTTTCCGTATCCTGGGCGCGCAGAGGCGCGGGGAACAATCCGGCAGCTGCGAAAACGAAAGCAGCGACCATCGCGAGCAGTCCAGCTCGTTTGTTTTTATTTGTATTCTCATTCATATCGAAGAGAGTCCGTTGGATGCAGGCTGGCCGCTCGACTCGCGGGCAGGTAGCCAAATAGGATGCCTGTTGAGCACGAAACGACAAACGCCAAAACTACCGAGACCCACGACACCGGGACGCGAATCCCCACCGCTTCCGGTATCACCCTCAAAACGAGATTGATCGCAACCGGAATCGAAACGGCGATCAAGATCCCGATCAGAGCCCCGGTCCCGCTGATCAGGAATGCTTCCATTAGAAATTGATAGAGAATCGCGTCGCGCGGAGCCCCGACTGCCTTGCGAATTCCGATCTCGCGCGTGCGCTCGGTGACGGTGACGAGCATGATGTTCATGATGCCGATCCCGCTGATCGTGAGCGCAATGAGCGCGATTACCACGAGAAGAACTGTCAATGCTTGCGAAATCCTTCGAGCCGACTCCAAAATCGACGTCAGATTCTCCACATCATACTCAGCGCCTGGGCGGTGCCGGCTCTTTAAAACTTCCGTCACTTGTATCGTCACCCCAGGCACGGCTTCGGGCGAGTCTGCCTGGACGTACAATGTGCGGAGATACTCCGCTCCCGTGTAGTAGGTTATCAGTCCGAAGGGGATGAGTACGGACTCGCGCGCAATTTCCGTCTCGCCGAAGGTGGAAATTCGCTCGCGAAATACGCCAATCACAGCGAAACGCAATTCGCCGACGCGAATTTCCTGGCCCACCGGGTTCTGATTCGGGAAAACGCGCACCGCTAATTCCTGGGTCAGCAAGCAAACCTTGGCGTGCGTCATCATGTCATCGGGATCGAAATAGCGGCCGCGAAAAACGACCAGCCTGCGAATCTCCTGAAAACCGTCGGTTACTCCGACAAGCTTCACAGGCCGCTCGACACCGCCTGCAACGACGGTCATCGCAATATCCGAGGCTCCCGCGGCTACCGCGACTTCCGGGATCTGGGACTTCACCGCGTCCATATCGCCGAGGGAAATTTCGTCGCTCAATGTAAGACGCGAGGAATTGTTTGAATGCGTGAGGCCGGCGTACACAAGATTGGAACCGACGCCCTCAATCTGAGTGATGATGTAACGCTTTCCGGCGAGAGCGACCGTGACGACGAGCACGATACAGCCGCTGCCGATGATGACTCCGAGCATCGTCAACCCAGCGCGGAGTTTATTCGCGCGGAGCGCTTGGAGCGCTAGATTCCAGGTCTCGGTCCAGTATTCCGATTTGCTTCGTACGTTGGACATTGCAACCGTCGCTGATCGTCCGAATTACCTTTTCTCGAATCTTCGGCCCGACGCCTTGGATGAGCTTTCGAGAGAGCTACTTCGATTTTTCTAGGTGTTCGAGCCGTGTTTTCACTTCCTTGCGTCCCGGGTCGAGTTGCAGGGAAGCACGATACTGCTCAGCCGCTTCTGCGCGTTTGCCTTGCGCCTCGTAAAGACGCCCGAGCCACTCGCGCGCCGCAGCATGCGAGGGCCAGTCGCTGCGATCGGGCGTGCTGGCTAAATACGACTTCAGATCCTGTTCGGAGTGCGACGGATCAATCGCTGACAGCACCCCATACACGCCGCGATAATAGGCCAGGCGAGGGTCGTTGGGATTCACGGCTGCCGCTCCGTCAATGGCCGCCTTCAGTTCAGCGGGCTTATTCTGTTTGATAAAATAGTTGGCAGCTTCGAAATAGGGCTCTACTTTGTTCGGCTTCGCGGCCAGCACCTGCTGATATTCGCTCCCGGCGGCATCTTGCTTCTTGGTCACCTGAGCGTCGTAGAATGCCCTCGCGAGGTGCCCCTGGACAGGGTCGATCGCAGAGATCGCTTCCACCTGAGCTTTGGCTTCGTCCTTGTTGCCGCCGACGACCCACGGCGCATCGATATCGAATTCTTCGAGATCGCGCCGAGCCGCGATGTTCGATGGGTTCGTCGCAACGGCGTCTTCAAATTCCTTCTTCACTTTTTTCGCGAGGAAAAAACTGTGCTCGCGATCGGCCTTTCCACCGTAAGCGCGACCGAGCCACAAATGGTAATCGGAATTCTTGGGATCGAGCTGGACGGATTTTTCGCCATTCGAGATGGCGTTGTCGTAGTCATGCAGTTCGTAGTAGCTGCGCCCGAGCCAGAAGAAAAGCTCGGCGTTGTTCGGATTCGCGCTTACCGCCGCCTGCAAGGTGGAGACGGCGCCCGAATAGTTTCCGGAATTGAATTGGCGGATGGCGTTTTGGAGCGAGGCGGAAGCGTCCGCTGAAAAGCCGGATGCCGCGACGCCGTCACTTGCTGCAAATTGAAACAGAAAAAACACTGCGATGAAAACTGCGCACAACAGCCTGTGTCCGCGGTGCACTATTGTTTGGCCTCCGTTGCTCGAACGTCCATGCCATCCCGCAGCACTTGCAGGTCGCCCGGCAGCACAACTCTGTCTCCGATTTGCAGACCGCTGATCACCTCATACTTCTGCGCGCTCGCGATGCCAACTGTGATGTCGCGGCGGTGAATCTTGTCTCCGCTATAGACGAAAACGAGATGCTGGCCGTTGTCATAACGCACGGCTGCGCGCGGGACCACAAGCGCTCCTTGCCGGGCGTGCACGAGGATGTGGACGTCCACGTTTACGTTAGGCAGCAATTCAAGTTTGTCGTTATCGATCGAACAGAGCACCTCGCCGACACTGCGAGCCCCTCGAGACACCACCTGCTTGGGAACCTGCTCGGTGCGACCCGTCCACGTCTGGCCCGGCTTCGCGTCCCATGCGACCTGCACGACTTGATTAGGTTCGAGTGCGCCGAGGTCCGGCTCGTCCACAAAGGCGCGCACGCGCACATGCCGCAAATCAGCCATCTCGGCAAGCGTGTCGCCCACTTTGACGTAGTCGCCCACGTGTACTGGGAGCGAATAGAGAGTGCCATCGGAAGGCGCAACCACTGTAGCCGAGCGCAATTTCTCCTCGAGCGATTGCACCTGATCCCGTGCTTGTTTCGCGCGAAGCTCTGCGCGTTCTGCGTCGCCCGTAGTTCGTTGCGCGAGAGCAACTTTCTTTTGCCGGAGGGTTTCGAGGGTTGTGCGGGCTTGCGCGAGAGCGGCTTGGTTCTGTGCCACTTCATACAATGTGGCGGCTTGCTTGGCGGCGAGCTGCTCGAGCGCTTTTTGGGTCTGTTCGAGATTGGCGACATTCGCCTGTGCTTTTGCCAAATCCCCATTCAGCTGGGCCAGCTCGTCGGGCGACCCTCCAGCGCGCGCATTTCGCAAGTCCGTCTGCGCTGACAGCAGATTCGCGCGAGCCTGCGAGAGTTGTGCGCGAATGTCGGACGCGTCGAGGGTGAGAATCAACTGCCCCTGATGGACGGCTTGGCCCTCAGTGACTGCGATTTTCTCGACGAACGTGGGGAACTCGGCGCGCGCGATCGCCGGCGAAATGGGCTCTACCTTGCCATTACTCGAAATTGAGGCGCTCAAATCTTCGCGTTGGACGGGTACGTAATGAACAACCGGGGCCTGGCCCCGGCTTGCCAGCAAAATAATGAGGACCACCACACCGAGCCCACCGGCCAGGGTCGGAATGAGCCATTTTCTCTTACCGTTTTCCGCCATCTTGGGCGACGCTTGCGCGCGCAGCCTACCCCCAGATTCTCAAAATTGTAACAGACCCTTTCGAAGCTTGCCTACGGAAAGGCCGAAGGAGTGCCGCCAGGCGTACCTAAAGAAGATGCGCTACTCTTGGGATGGGATGCCGCTGGTATTCGTGATCGCTACGGACTGGAAGTTGCGTACCGGCGTTCGCGCCGAACTACGCGAGCGTGGAATTGATGCGCTGGGTATGGATTCGGCTGATGATGCCGGGAGGGCGCTCGCCGGAGGCGAGATGCCGGCAGTGGTGGTGCTGGAAGCGAATGCGGAGCTTGCCGGCAATCCTGCGATTCAGAGCCTCGTGGCGCGCGTGCCTACGGTCTTGGTAGCTTCGCGCACCGAGACGGTACCGCTACCGCGCGTCGCGGCTGTGGTTTACCGGCCGGTACGCATTGGCGAGATTGTTGCCAAGGCGACCGAGCTTCTGGCGCGCGGCGAAGTTGCTTAGCTGCGTTGGCTGCATTGACTGACTGCGAGGCTCGGATGATACAGTGCATTGCGCGTCATGCTAAAATTCCGGCATGAGTGAGACACCGCAGCCACAAACGAAAGCTCCGGCACCCTCCGCAGCTTCCGCGCCGGGACACTCCACGGATCATCACGCAACCGGCACCGGGCCGAAAATCCATCGCGTTTGCATCGGATGCAACAACATGTTTGAAGTGACGATGGATAATTACGAAGCGAAGCACTGCTCGACCTGCCATAAGGGATAGCAAGTCAAACCCTGCCGGTCTTAAAGCCCGGCGCTACGACACCATGATCCCACGACTGACAGATGCCTGTACACGAACAATATGAAGATCTACAACGAGGCGATCACCGTCCAATCCAAGAAGGCGCGCGAAGTTTTTGACCTCACGTCTCAGATCAAAGCAGCGATGGAGAAGAGCACGTTTCGCGACGGCATTATTTTGGTGTCTGCGCTGCATGCGAATGCGGCGGTGGTAGTCAATGACAATGAGCCGGGTCTGCTCGAAGACCTCGACGCCTGGCTCGTCGAGGTTGCGCCCTTGCGCGATGACTTCAAGCACAAAGGGCGGTTTGAAAGTAATGCGGCCATCCATTTCCAGAGCCTTCTGCTGCATCACCAGGTGATTGTCGCCTTTACGGAGGGGCGACTCGACCTGGGCCCCAATCAAGCCGTACTTTTCATTGAACTTGACGGCTTACGCCCGAAGCGAATCCTCGTCAAAGTAATGGGTGAGTGATCCTCGAGCAGGATTGTTCATCCCCTCGCGCCTCGAGGGATCTGCAGTTGACGCCGAGATCTGCGACTGCCTGCGCGCGGCTCGAATGTTAGAATTGTGTTTATATGAGCGCCGACTCCCTTATTTACGTGCATGACCTCTGCAAGCACTTCCGCACGTTTCGGAGGCGGGAGGGCGTTTGGGGTTCCATTCAGAATCTTTTCGTTCGAGACTATCGCACCGTAACGGCCGTCGATCGTGTTGGTTTCTCGATCGAGCGCGGAGAAATGGTGGGCTACATCGGCCCGAATGGCGCCGGTAAATCTACCACCATCAAAATGCTGACTGGGATTCTCGTGCCTACGAGCGGCGAAATTCGCGTCAACGGGTACGTTCCCTTCCGGCAGCGCCGGCAGTACGTGAAAACGATCGGCGTCGTGTTCGGCCAGCGGACGCAGCTCTGGTGGGACATTGCGGTGATTGAATCTTTCAAGTTGCTGCGACGGATTTACGACGTGCCGCAGCGCGATTTCGACGCGCGCATGGAGCGCTTCAACGAAATTCTGGGGATCAACGATTACTTGCACACGCCGGTGCGCAAGCTTTCGCTTGGGGAGCGCATGCGTTGCGACCTGGCTGCCGCGCTGCTGCATAATCCGCCGCTGTTGTTTCTCGACGAGCCGACGATTGGCCTGGACGTGGTGGCGAAGGATCACATCCGCCATTTCCTGCGCGCTATCAATCGCGAATTTCACACCACGATTCTGCTCACCACGCACGACCTCGATGATATCGAAGAGCTTTGCCGCCGCATCATGATCATCGACCATGGGCGCGTGCTATTCGACGGACATCTCTACGATCTGAAGCAGAAGCTATTGCGCACCAAGCAGATTAAGTTCGCCCTGAAGGACCGCGATCAGGTGGCGTGCCTCGAAGTTTTTGCGCGCGATGGATTTGAAATCGAGACGGTGGACGAGCTTACCTATCGCATCCGCTTCGACCGGCTGAAGATTGTCACTGCTGACTTGATTCGGCGCATCCTCGCGGCAGTGGAAGTTCGCGATCTGTTGATTGAGGACGAGCCCATCGAGGAAATCGTCAAGCGCATCTACGCCGGCGAAGCCCTCCCCGAGGTTGCGGTGTGAACGGCTTCGCCGACGCACTGGTGCCGTACGCGGAATTTGCACGCGTCGGGTTCGTCAATATCCTCGCGTTTCGGCTGCGCTACTTCACCGGGATCGTCACGTATTTTCTCAACGTCACGGTGTATTACTTCATCTGGAGCGCTGTGTTTCGCTCGGCACATTCGATTGCGGGTTTCAGCCTACCGCAGATCATTACCTACGTGAGCGTCGGCTGGATGATTCGGTCGTTCTACTGGAACACGATCGACCAGGAGATGGCCTACGAGGTGATCGAAGGCAAGATCGCGATGGACTTGATCAAGCCGGTTTCGATCCAGTGGATGTGGATCTGCCGCGCGATGGGCGAATCGGCGTTTCGTCTTGGGCTGCTCACGTTGCCGACAGCGGTCGTCGTGGCGCTTGCGTTTCCGGTCCAGGGGCCGGCGTCTGGCGAGAATTTCGCGCTATTTCTTGTAAGCGTTCTGGGCAGCTTCTTTCTGATGGCTGCGATCAATTTCATGATTGGAACGTGCGCGATTCCGTTGAAATCGATTCTGGCTTTGATTCGCGCGAAGTATTGGCTGATCGAGATGCTATCCGGACTTTTGATTCCCATTTCATTTTTTCCGGACGCGGCGCAGAAAATCATGGCGCGATTGCCATTCGAGTACATCGCCTTCGTGCCGCTGCAGATTTATCTCGGGAAGCTTGACCGTGTCGCTGCTTTTCGCGCGCTGGGTACGCAGTGGCTTTGGGTGGTTGTGATGCTCGCGCTGGCGCATTTTTGGTGGGAACGGGCGTCGCGCAAAATCACGATTCATGGCGGCTAGTCCGATGAGTTCGATGCCAATCAGCACTCCGGTGAAAGAAAAGACTGGCGCGGCTGCGCTCGCGGCCGGCGCGAATCGCCATGTACTTCTTTTCGCAGATTATTTCAGTCAATATGCCAAAGTGCGAATCGGCTATCGCGGCGATTTCGTCGTCAGCCTACTGACCAGCTTCGCAGCCACGATTTTTCAGATTGCTTTCGTGGTTGTCTTATTCGAGAAAGCTCCGCAGCTCGGTGGCTGGCGCTTCGAGGAAGTTTTGTTTCTGTATGGATTCGCGCTGATTCCCTACGGACTCTTCAATGTGATCAGCATGAATCTCTACGACTTCGGAAACAATTACATCATCGAAGGCAAATTTGATCGAATTCTGCTGCGCCCTATTTCGTCGCTATTTCAAGTGTTGTTCGAGACATTCCGGATTGAATCGTTTCAGGAGGTTGCCACCGGAATTTTCTGCATGGTGTGGGCTGCGCGGAGACTCGGGATTGTTTGGACGCCTGCGAAGCTCGCGATGCTGCTATTTTTTGGCGTCTGCGCCGGCATCATCTATATCTCGATTTTCCTAATGCTTAGCACCGTCTCGTTCTGGTTCGAGGATCGCATCGGCGTGCATCCGCCTGTCTGGAACGTGATCGCGTTCGGACGATACCCGCTCTCTATCTATAGTCCTGTCGTACAGTTTTTTCTCTGCTGGGTAGTTCCGTTCGGATTGGCGTCATTCTATCCCAGCGTTAAACTGCTCGGCCGCTCCGTCACGCCGGAATATGCGCTGCTTGTCCCTGTTGTTGCTGTGGTGTTTCTTACGCTCTCGATTTCACTTTGGAACTTTGGAACTCGCCACTATTCATCGACCGGTTCATAAGCTGCTGTCGCCGGAACACGCGACGAAAGCACGTCAGCAACGTGGTCCGATTCTGGTTTGGGGACACGCATTTTCTCGAGTGGCTGTCCGCCTGCGAAGGAACATCGTTGGGTCCATGCGGAGCTCGTTACAAACCTGTCTGTTGGTTCTTCGAGCCGCGAGAGCCCGCAATACGATTGCCTCTTCGCTGGTCAACGAAGGGTCCAGCCGGAAAGCTGAAGTGCCGTTGATACTAATTAATTTGGGTTTATGCTTCATTGGTTCACCGATCCGTCTTTCTACCGGCCCGCCGCTTTATGGCGGAGCTCCGCGGTCTTCCCTTGGGTGCTCGCGTCCGGGCTGCGTTTTTTTCTAGCTTTCATCGCGTACAATGCCGCATCTGCAGCGCCCAGGAGAGAATCCACCTTTTCGCCATCTTTGGGATAAATAGCAACCCCGATGCTGACCGACAGCTTTGGCTCCTTGCCATCATTCGCAAGACTGTCGCAAATACGCCGGGCTACTAAGTTGGCCTCCACTTGCCCTGTCTCGGGCAGCACTAGTGCGAACTCATCTCCGCCGAAACGCGCCGGGGTATCAATCTTCCGGCTACAAATGCACAAAACATCGGCTAGTCGGCAA
>Ga0073928_10001588_pt1 | contig 42906 bp, 36 predicted proteins | sample PaiPotPPA55metaG_FD_76969 | JGI IMG/M metagenome (GOLD analysis project Ga0073928, IMG submission 76969) | Iron sulfur acid spring bacterial and archeal communities from Banff, Canada, to study Microbial Dark Matter (Phase II) - Paint Pots PPA... ...
GCCCGAGCCGCCGCCTGCGGCGCCGCTCCCGCGTGCGTCAGCTGCGACGCCATCTCGGCGGGCACCTTCGAGACTCCCGGCTCGAAATCCGCTACAGGGGTCGCCGCAGGGTGCATGATCCACTCGAATAGCGCGAGCGTGGGGTCCACGACGGTATGATGCGCCACCAGGAACGCCAGCATGCGGCGCGACTCCGCCGACGTGGTATCCAACGGTGGCGGCACCACTCCCGACGACGCCGGTGGCTCGGGCGGCATCATGAGGGGCGCGATGTACTGGATGTGGTTGATCTGGTCCATCCCGGCCTCGACGCCCTCATAGGCCGTGAGCCCATTGGGGATGTGTCCGGTCACGGTCATGCCTAGGCGATGCGCCTCATCGCAGATGGCCTTCAACACATCCAGCTTGACGCTGCTGTAAATCTTGATCTGCTCGAATCCAGCGTCGTGATACTGCCGGACGCGCCCGCGCCCTTCGTCCGGAGTGTCGGCTCTCACGATGCCCAGTGCCGAAGGTCCGCTGCCATCGATGATTCCAGCGTTCAGCATGCGAGGGCCCACGCCTCGTCTGCTGTTCAGAGCCTCGCGCACTGACTTGATGAACTCGAACTCGTTCCCCACGTCGCGGACAGTGGTGATCCCGGACGCGAGGTAGATGGGCCCCCACTCGACTTGCTCGTAGTGGGCGTGCATGTCCCAAAGACCCGGCAACACTGTCTTCCCGAACGCCTCGATGACTGTCGCACCGGGTGGCACGCGTATGTGCCTGCGTGGCCCCAGGGCCGCTATCCGCCCGTCATGCACCACGACCACGGCGTCATGTATCACCGGCGCCCCGGTGGCATCGATCACATCGGCGCCGACTATGGCGATCGTCTGATGGTTGCTCTCGCCGTTCCCTGACCCCGACCCATTTTCGGAGAGTGTGGCCAGCTCCGCCATCGCGTCGGATGCCGCGGACTGAACGAACGCGCCGAGCTGCTGCTCGTACCCGCTGCGGATGGCCTCGAAATGATCGAACTCGGCGTCAGCGGTCACCGCCGCTACGAGCCGCAGCGAATCGTCCAGCCAAACGGTCTCGAGTCCCCAGATCAGCCCGCCAATGCCATACCGAGTAAGCGGGACGCGCCCGCGATCGCTCGCTACGGTGTCAACGCCACGCTGCGTGATGCTGACGCGGCCGCCGAACGCCGTGCGCACCGTGTCGGGCTTGCCGTGCGCAAGCCAGTACCGAACCAGCTCCTGCTGAATGGCGATCGGGGCGTAGCCCTCGATCGTGAAAAAAGGCGCGCGCGCATCGGCGGTGTGCGTGAGGGAATCGGTGCGTACCGTCGCGCTGTCGCCATGGACGTCGACTGCCGCGTCAACCAGGGACTCGCGCGATACGCTCCCTTTTATCTGGTACCGCCGAGGTGTGACGTCGTCCGCCACGCGCAAAGTGGCGGCGAGCGGTACGCGTGTGGAACGATCGGTGAATTCGAACGACGACGTAACCACATAACCTCGCCCGATCCCGGTCGTATCGGGGGCAATCGAATCGCGGGCGACGGCGTACCGCTCCTCGCCAATTGGCTGCATGAACTTGTGCAGTCGAAACGTCCCGTGCTCGACTGCATTCAAGGTGTCTACAGCTGCCGGCGACGACTGTGTCGGCGCTTGCGCGCGTAGCGATTGGCTAAGCAGCAGGAAGAGTGCCGCAAATCGCAGTGCGCGCATGATTGTTTGGGGCTGCATGGCCTCATCATACCGCTAGCGTCTCCCAACCTCCACCTCGATCGCCGCCGCCGCGGCGCTTGGTCTCCTGGTTCAGAGTGGCGGCTGGCCGCCCGGTTGCTACTTTGTTTGGAGTAGACAGCGTAGGTGAAAGAGACGGTGAGGTGATGTAGGAGAGAGGGATAGGGGTAGGGGGAGGGGGAGGGGAGTGGGAGGGAAGTAGGATGACCCTCGCGTACTTGGCCGTTCGCACCGTGCACGCCGCGCTGCTGGCTGCTCTCGCCGCGCACGGCCCAGGGCATGCCTCGGCCAGCGATTCCGCCACGACCGAAAGAAATGCTCGGCGCGCGCAGGAAGACTTCGAGCGCGCTCGACGCAGCCTCTCGCCAGACGATAACACCGCGCCGCAGTCCTGCGACATCATCATCGGGCGGTTCTGCTACTGGAACGGCGACGATGACCCGGACCCGCCCGACGAGCCATCGCGGGTGCAGCATGCGCGGGACAAGCTGCTCGCTGTGCTCGACCGCGCCGCTAACACTATCGCAGGCGATGGATGGGCAGTGGGCCAGCGCGTGCGCTATCTAATCGAGTCGGGCCGGCAAGACGTCGCCGTGGCCGCCGCCCGGGCTTGTAGAGCGACGACGTGGTGGTGCGAAGCGCTCACGGGCTACGCGCTCCACGCGGCAAGCGATTTCGACGAGGCCGATTCGGCGTTCGCGGCCGCAATGCACGACATGCCCGCCGATGAACGGTGTGCGTGGAACGACGTATCGCCTCTCATCGACGGCGACGCCCTGACGAAATTCGCTACGCTGTCGTGCGACGAGCGCGAGGCGTTCGCCGCACGCTTCTGGTGGCTCGCGCAACCTCTGCTCTCCGAGCCGCACAACGACCTCCGCACGGAGCACTACGCGAGACTCACGCTCTCCAAGCTGCTCGAGCACTCGATGTCGCCCTACAACATGCCGTGGGGCCCCGACATGCTCGAGCTCACGATCCGCTTTGGATGGCCAACGCGCTGGTCGCGGACGGCTCGGCCGTTCCCTGTCCCCGATGAATCCGGCCCGCACATGCGTGGACACGATCCAAAACACGGGGTCGACTTCACGCCCAGCGCACACGCGGTGGTGGACCCGGCGTCGGCTCGCCCCGACGATTGGTCGCTCGAGGATAAGCATCCACGGACGCGCTACTCGCCGGCGTACGCGGAGGAATTCGCCGACCTGCCTCACCAGCTCGCCCGCTTTAGGCGAGGTGACTCGATGCTGGTGGTCGTGGCGTGCGACCCGCACGCGCTGGCCGACACGTCGCGCGGGACATCGACCGATGAGGCAAACCAGCGTGTCGAGGGTGCGCTCGTGCTCGCCCACGATCCTGCGACGCCGCCGCGTGTGGTGCAGGTGGCTGGAGGCGGAGCCGATCGGGCGATCGTGCTGTCTACTACCGCGCCTCAGCGAGACACGCTGCTCATGAGCGCAGAGCTGGTCGCGCCGTGGGAGCGGCGCGCCGCGCGTGCGCGCTACGCCTTGGGGGCTCCCGCGGCCGACTGGTCGTCGCGCATCGCGGTGTCGGACATCCTGTTTTTCGAGCCGTCAGACTCTATGCCTGGGGACGCACAGTCGGCGGCCGCGCACGCTCTGCCTCAGCCGCGCGTTCCGCGTGGCGGACGAGTCGGGCTGTATTTCGAGACGTATGGTGTGGATTCACTCGCCGCCGACTCGATTGGCCTCGCGATCACGGTGCGAGGAGTGCGTCGTGGATGGTTTCGGAGAATGGAGGAGTCCCTCCACCTGGCCCCGCGAGCATCGCGCCTAGCGGTCCAGTGGCACGAGACAGCGCCCAACGTCGCCGGCGCAGCCCCCCGCGCGCTCACACTCGACCTCGCGACGCTAAAGCCCGGTCACTATCAGCTGGAGCTAGCCGTGACCTCCTCGGGCAACGCGCCGGTCACTACCACACGAGACCTGGAGATCGCCGAGCGGTAGATTTGGGCTCGTGTTGATACGACGGACACTGCTTGTGGTGGCCGTGCTGGGATCGCTCGCCTGTACCGGAGCGCTCTCCGCGCAGGAATTCACCGTCGAGCGAATCTTCACCGCGCCCGAGCTCGAGGCCCACGCTCTCGGGCCCTCGAGATGGCTCGCCACCGGCGACGCGTACACCGCGGTCGAGCCGTCGTCAGATGTGCCCGGCGGCCAGGACATCATCCGGTACGACGCGGCCTCCGGGGCGCGCACAGTGTACGTCTCCGCACATCAGCTCACGCCACCGGGCAGCTCGCACCCGCTCGCGGTCGAGGACTACAGCTGGTCGCCAGACGGCCAGCGGCTGCTGCTATTTACTAACTCGCAGAAAGTCTGGCGCGACAACACGCGGGGTGACTACTGGGTACTGGACCGCTCGAGCGGAGCCATTCGGCAACTGGGCGGCCCGGATGCGCCTCCGTCGTCGCTCATGTTCGCGAAGTTCTCACCCGACGGGAAGCGGGTCGCATACGTGCGCCAGAGCGATCTGTATGTCGAGGATGCCGCTGCCACAGCGGGATCCGCTGCTCCACTCAGGCTCACGACCGACGGCTCGCGCACGCTGATCAATGGGACGTCCGACTGGGTGTACGAAGAAGAATTCAGAACCCGCGATTGTTTTCGCTGGTCGCCCGACGGGACGAAGATCGCGTACTGGCAATTCGACGTCACCGGCGTCCGCGATTTTCTGCTGATCGACGACACGGACTCGCTCTACTCGTTCGTCAAGCCGGTGCAGTACCCCAAGGCCGGCACTACCAATTCCGCCGTGCGGGCAGGCGTGGTGCCGTCTACTGGCGGCGCGACGGTGTGGCTTCAGGTGCCGGACGATCCGCGGAATACGTATCTCCCCCGCCTAGATTGGGCGGCCAATTCGACTGAGCTGCTCGTCCAGCACGTGAACCGCCTGCAAAACACCGACCAGCTGATGCTGGCCGACGCCTCTACAGGGGCGGTGCACACGATCATGACGGAGCACGATTCGGCGTGGGTGGATGTCCCCGGCGAGATCCGCTGGGTGCACAAGGGTGCGGACTTTCTCTGGGAGAGCGAGCGCGATGGGTGGCGGCACGTGTACTCGGTGGCGCGCGACGGCTCGCGAGCGACCCTCGTCACGCAGGGCGCGTTCGACGTGATCGAGGAAGGCCCCGTAGTGGAATCGAAAGGTCAAGGTGGCGGCTGGCTGTACTTCCTTGCGTCGCCAACCAATGCAACTCAGCGCTATCTCTACCGCACTCGGCTCGACGGCCACGGTGAGCCTGAGCGGCTCACGCCAATGGCTCAGCCGGGGACGCACGCGTACGTGGTGTCGCCGGACGGCGCATGGGCGCTGCACACGTACTCCACGTTCGACACGCCGCCCGTGACCGACGTTGTCCGCCTGTCTCAGCAGTCCGCCGTCCGCACTCTTGTTCGGAACGACTCTCTGGCCCGTGCGGCTGCCGCACTGCTCGCGAAACGGACTGAGTTTTTTCAGGTCAAGCTGGACGACGGAGCGACCCTCGATGGCTGGATGATTCGGCCCCGCGATTTCGATTCGACGAAGACGTATCCTCTACTGGTCCATGTGTACGGGGAGCCCGCGGCGCAGAACGTCCTCGATGCGTGGGGCGGACGTCGCGCGCTGTGGCACAGGTGGCTGGCCGATCAGGGATATCTCGTCATATCCGTGGACAACCGCGGAACGCCGGCGCCCAAGGGGCGCGCCTGGCGCAAGGTGGTCTACGGGGCCGTCGGCGAGCTGTCATCCGCGGAGCAAGCCGGCGCCGTTCGTGTCCTGGCTCGAACTAGACTGTATATAGACACGACGCGAGTGGCCGTGTGGGGGTGGAGCGGGGGAGGGTCCAACACTCTCAATACAATGTTCCGCTACCCGGACGTGTTTAAGGTAGGGATGGCGGTCGCGCCCGTGCCCGACGAGCGGCTGTATGACACGATTTACCAAGAGCGCTACATGGGACTCCCCGACGAGAACGCGGACGGGTATCGTCGCGGATCGCCGATCACCTTCGCCGACGGACTGCGCGGCAAGCTGCTGATCGTACACGGGACCGGCGATGACAACGTGCATTTCCAGGGAACGGAGCGGCTGATCAATCGGCTGGTGGCGCTCGACAAGTCGTTCGATCTCATGGTGTATCCCAACCGAACCCACGCGATCAACGAAGGGCGGGGCACGACAGTCCATCTGTACTCTCTGCTGACCCGGTATCTCACCACCAACCTGCCCGCTGGCGGCCGCTAGACCGTGCCGGCAACCGACCACTCGGTAGCGCGACTGACGCCGGACTCGCTTCCAGCGCTCCAGTCGATGCTGCGCGAACTGGGCGTAGACGGGTGGCTGTCGTATGATTTCCGCGGTCGCAATCCCATCGCCGCCGCGGTGTTGGGCGGCGGCATCGTCGGGACCCGACGTGTGTGTGCGTGGCTCCCGGCGCAGGGCGTTCCGGTCGTGCTGGTACACGCGATCGACTGGGAGCTGTGGGAGGTCGGGCATCTGTGGCCATCGACATGGCAGCGGTACCGGTGGGTGTCTCGCTCGGAGTTCAAGCCTCGATTGGCCACGCTCGTGTCGGGCCGACGAGTGGCTGTCGATTATTCGCCTGATGGAGCAGTCCCCTATCTCGATGCCGTGCCTGCGGGCATGGTAGAGTTACTGCGATCGCTTGGCGCCGACGTCGTGCCATCTGCGGATCTGGTTACGCGATTCATGAGCGCCTGGCGTCCCGAAGAGCGCGCGTCGCATGTAGGCGCCGCCGTGATAGTCGCGGACATCGCGCGTGCCGCGCTCGCTCTAGCCGGCGCGTCGGCCAGGCTGCCAGCGCCCATGACGGAGTACGCACTGGCAGAGTGGGTTCGTGAGCGGTTTGATCGCGCCGGCCTAATGACCGAGTCGGGGCCGAGCGTTAGCTACGGTGCCAACGCGGCACGCACCCACTACGAACCTTCGTCAGAGCAATCGGCGGCGATCGTTCCCGGCGCACTGTTGCTGCTCGACCTCTGGGCAAAGGAGCCCGGCGGCATTTACGCGGATCAGACCTGGATGGCTACCGTCGGCCCACCATCTACGCGCGACGCGAACGTGTGGGAGACGGTGCGGTCGGCGCGGGATACGGCGCTCGACTTGCTGCGAACGCGAGTTGCAGCGCGCGAGCCCGTGCGAGGAGGCGACCTCGATCGCGCCGCGAAGTCGGTAATCGTGCGGGCGGGCCTAGGCGCCTACATCGAGTCTCGAACGGGGCACTCCATCGACGTCTATGGACTGCACGGATTCGGCCCTTCCGTGGACGACACCGAGACCGTAGATGACCGGCTCCTCGTTCCGGGCGTCGGCTTTTCCGTCGAGCCTGGCGTCTACATACCTGGGCAGGTGGGTGTGCGCAGCGAGGTGAACGTCTGCGTGGGCGACGGCGAGGTGCTCATCACTCCATCGGACGCACAGCACGACCTGATCGTCGTATGATTGGCGAGGCAACAACGGCGGCGGCGGCGGCGGGCCCCAGACCTACTGCGTTTATCGAAGCTCGCGGCCTGTCCGAGCGCCTAGCCGCGGACGTGGTGATCGCGACCGAGGCGTTTCAGTGGACCGGAAGCTTCAAGTTCCGCGCGGCGTTCAGTGTCGCGCGCGGCGTGCCGCACCCGTCGATCATAGCCGCGAGCTCCGGGAATTTCGGTCAGGCGCTTGCGCTCGCGTGTCAGATCACGGGCAAGCGATGCACGGTAGTGATGCCCCACAACTCGGTGCGTATGAAGGTTGACGCCGTGCGAGCCTATGGCGCGGTCGCGGACCTCGTAGACACCACGGTAATCTCGCGCCACGAGCGAGTGCTGCAGTTGGCCGCCGCGGATCCGGACGCTTATGTCGCGAGCGCGTACGACGACCCGCTGGTGATTGCCGGCAACGCGAGCTTGGGGCGAGAGCTGGCAGCCGCCGCGAGCAAGTCGGGGCGGGGGTTCGACGCGATCGTGCTTCCTATCGGAGGGGGCGGTTTGGCCGCGGGCGTCATAACCGGACTTCGAGAATCGGGCGATCACACACGCGTGTGGGCGGCGGAGCCCGAAATGGCGAACGATTTCGCGGAGTCGCTTCTGGCGGGCCGTATAGTGTCGCACGATGTCGAGGCCCAAACCCTCGCCGACGGCGCGCGGACTCGAAGCGTGGGAGGCCGCAACTGGGCGATCCTGCAGCACGGCGTAGCCGGCGCGATCGAAGTCCCCGAGGATGTGATCCGGGAAGCCGTCCGCGTCTTGTCCTGCCTCGCGAACGTGAAAGCCGAACCCACCGGCGCGCTAGCCGTCGGCGCTCTTCTAGCCGACCCTAACCGCTTCCGCGGCGCCCGAGTGTGCTGTGTAGTAAGCGGCGCCAACGCCGACCCAGCCCTCTACGCCTCGCTCATCTCTGACTAGGTGGTCGAGGGGGCGACGCCCCCTCGTCATCCAAGCGAAGCTTGAGAAAAACATATTCCCCCTCCCCTTCAGGGGAGGGGGTTAGGGGGTGGGGCTGCGTGGGCGCTCGTCATCCAAGCGAAGCTTGAAAAGAAAGAATTCCCCCTCCCTTCAGCGGAGGGCTTACGGGGTGGGGCGGCCATTATGTCCTACTCTTTGCCAGATGTACCGGGCTTTTCGCCGGATGTATCTGCCGCCTGGGCTCCGCCAGCATAGTAATTACTGAGAACCAGCGTGATCAGGTGGGTCCACGAGCGGCCACGCTCCTCCCACGCGTCCATGCGCTCAACCAAAGGATGCTCGGCCCACAGCCCCTTAAGCACGATCAACACCCGCTCGGCGGGCACATTCTGCGCGCGCGCAGCCTTCCCCGCCTCGCGCAATAGCCGCTCGAGCTCTGGGTCTTGGGGCGCGCCCTCCCACAAAGCACAGTGCAGCCCGATCGCCCGGTTAAGCATCTCCCGAGCGGCCGCGGAAAAATCGGCCGGTGAATCGTCACCCTCGCCGGGTGGCGGCTTGCCTCTAGACACTGGAACGACCGCGGATTCGAGACACCGGGCCTCAGGATTCGAAGATCGGGGTACACCCGGAAACGTTCGCCGCGGCGAGCGTCTTGCGGTATGGCCGTTGCGGCGAACCGAAGGTCGAGTACGAGGAGCCAATCAAGGTTGCGCCGGACCCCCCGTCTGTCAACGCGCCCAACATCGGCGCAGACGCCAAGCGAGTCAAGCCAACGGCGAGCGGAACCCTCCAGTAACGGACCCGCAATGAATACCACCGAGTCACCAAAGCCCTAGCATTGCATGACCGGCGCTACCATCCTCATCGTTTCGACCGACTCATTTGCTGGAGCGTTGCTCGGGGCGCTCCTGGAGGTGGAGGGCTACCAGGTAGCGTTTCACGACGACCCCCACGAAACCCCTGAGGCTGCCGTAGCACGCGCGCGCCCGCATGCCATCATCGTCGATGTTGACCACCCTGACGCGTTCAGCAAGCCAGTGCTCGAGCGCCAACGTGCAACCGGCATCGCGATTGTCGCGTTCAGCCCAACTCGGCATTCCGACGATGTGCGCGAGCGCGCGACACCGCACAAGCTCAAATGGTTCGCTCTGCCCGCCGACCGCGAGACCATTTGCGCTGCATTGGTGGAAGCAGGAGGGCCAAAATCCCCCTAGCGGCGGCACAAGGCCCGTAGAGTGGGCGCACCGCCCACGCGCGTGAACGCTCTCCGAGCCCCTCGGGTCGTCGGCCTCGACGAGATCCGTCGAGCCATCAACCTTCCGGCGCTACTTACCGACATCGAACGCGCATTCGTCGAGTACTCCTCGGGACGCGCGGTCGTTGCGCCGGTCGGGCATCTGGCATTTCGCGATCCGCCCGGCGATCTCCATCTCAAGTACGGCTATATCGACGGCGGTGACATGGCGGTGGTCAAACTCGCCACCGGTGTGCCTAGCAACGCGGCTCTCGGGCTTCCTACCGGCGACGGGCTCATGATCGTCGTCGACCGCCGCACGGGATTGGTGCGCGCCATACTGCTGGATCGCGCATACCTCACGGATCTCCGGACAGCGGCCGCCGGTGCGATCGCCGCGAAGCACCTGGCGCCGTCGCGCTTGCGCACGATAGGCATGCTGGGCGCCGGCGTCCAGGCGCGCATGCAGCTCGAGCTGCTCTCGTCGGTCAGCGACTGTCGAGTGGTGATGCTGTGGAACCGGACGCGCATGCGAGCTGAGGAATATGCCAGGGAGATGCGTGCCATGGGATACGAAGTCACCATAGCTCCCCATGCCGACACGGTGGCCAAGTCGTGCGAGCTGATCGTGACCACGACGGCGGCGCGCGGCCCGCTCTTCGACGCGGACTGCGTACGTCCGAGCACTCACATCACGGCGGTCGGGGCGGACGCGCCAGGAAAGCAAGAGCTCGACCCTCGCCTGTTCGCACGTGCGGACATCGTGGTCGCCGACAGCGTCAGCCAATGTGCGGACCACGGCGATCTTGCGCACGCTCTCTCTACTCGAGACATCACGCTCGACCGAGTATACGAGCTCGGGCGCGTGATCTCGGGAGACGCGCCCAAACGCGTGGGCGCAGACCAGATCACGATCGCGGATCTGACCGGAGTCGCCGTTCAGGACATAGCGATAGCGGCGCACGTCTGCACCCGGATTTGACGCGTGCGGCTCGCGGCCCTTTCGCCCCGGCGTTGCCCGCGGGCGGTCGCCGAGCGATGATACCAACCGCACTCACACGCACCGAGGCGCCCGTGCTCGAGGTTTTTCAGATGGAACGGATGCAGTCGACGTGGGAGAACGTCGTCGACTACGATTTGAGTGAGTCTGGCATCCGGGCGATCACGCTGCGAGAGCTTGTAGAGCTCGGGTTCGATCTCGACGCCGCGCTGGACACTCCGCTCAGCTATAGCCAGTCGAATGGCACGGTCGCGCTGCGCGAGCGCATCGCCGCGCTCTACCCGGGCGCTACGCCTGATCACATCGAAGTCACCAACGGAACCTCCGAGGCCAACTACGTCGTCGCGCTCGCGACGCTTCGGTCCGGCGATGTCGCCGCACTCGAGGTGCCCAACTACTATCAGCTGTGGGGCGTGCCGCGCAGCGTGGGCGCCACCGTCGCCACGTTCCCTCTTTGCCTCGACCGGCAGTGGGAACCGGACTGGGACGCGTTCGACCGAGCGGTGACGCCCAGAACCAGGCTGCTCTACATATCCAACCCCAACAACCCTACCGGCGCCATCCTGTCCCGCGAGGCGATGGAGAGGATCGTCGAGCGATGCGACCACGCCGGCACATATCTCCTAGCAGACGAGGTCTACCAGGGAGCAGAGCTCGACCGACCTCTCACGCCGAGTTTTTGGGGAATGAGCGACCGCGTGATCGTGACGAGCGGCTTGTCCAAGGCATACGGCATCCCGGGCGTCCGCATCGGCTGGGTCGTCGGTCCACCAGCGGTAGTGGCCACATGCTGGAGTCAGCACGACTACCTGACGATTGCGCCCAGTAAACTGTCGGACCGGATTGCCCAAGTGGCGGTCAGTCCCGACGTCCGATCGCGCCTGTACAGCCGCACGCGCGCGATCCTCAAGGACAACCTGCCTCTCATGAGCCGGTGGGTCGCGCGATTCGGCAGTGCGATGCGGTTCGAGCCGCCACAAGCTGGTGCGATTGCGTTTTTGGGTTACGATCCACCAGCCTTCGGCAGCCTAGCGAGCGCCGACATCGCCGATCGCATTCGCCAGGAGCAAAGCACGCTCATCGTGCCGGGCAGTCAATTCGGGCTGGAGAATCATCTGCGCATCTGGTTGGGCGGACGCGCCGAGTTTCTGACCACCGGCCTAGCGCGTGTGGCTCAATCTCTCGATGCGCTGCGCGATTGAGCCTAGTACGCGACGGCATGGCCTTTGTAATCGTCTTGGTTTAGCATGATCACAGTGTCGTTTCTACGAAAGCGCCGTAGCCACCCCCAAGCGATGAGTGCTGCCGCTCCGCTCATCGCCGCATTTGCCCTTGCGTGCGGAAGCCCGGGGACGATCAAGCCGATCGATTCCAACGCTGCCGTTAGCGGCTATGTCGTCACCGGCGGGTACCATATCGCGTACAACGGGATCGAGTCGGTCGTCGGCGATGTTGACAGCGACATCAACGGGAGTCTCGTTCGCGGTCTCATCCAGTTTCCATTGGACAGCATTCCAGCCCGCGCGGTTGTGACCGAGGCTAAGCTCGTCATGTACCAATGCAAGATCTCCGGCCAGCCGTTCAAGAAGCTCGGGAACGTGATCGTCGAGGAAGTGACGTACAATGACCCGTTCGATACGTCGGCATTCCATTCGCCGCGGATCGGAGCGGCACTCGGCGTTCTCTCCGACAACACCACCCTTGAGAAGAAGACTCTCATCATCACGCCCACCATCGTCGCGGCTATAGCGGCCGGTCGGCAGTTCGCGCAGTTCCGGCTGCGCGAGTCGATTTTCGATGGCAACGCCGACGGCGTGTCTGACTACGTCGCCTTTGCGACTCAGGGTTTCTTTCACCACTTATGTCGCGGGCTGCCCCCCGGGAAGGACCCGCTGCTGATCGTCACGTACCACTGATTGGGGGCTGCGGGCTCGCCGGAACTGGTCGTGCGCGACTACGTGCGATCACAACCGCCGCTAGGGCAAGCGGGACGAAAACGAAGAAGCTGCCCTCCGGGCCGACGGTACCGCCGCTCCACCAGCGGGAGCCGATGGGCATGGAGGCAAGCAGATGGCCCGGGCTGACCAGCCCACTATCGTGCGTGCCGTAGAAATACGATTGGGCCCAGTCCCACGCGGCGTGGTACCCGATGACCCACCAGAGCGAGCCGAAACGACGGACAGCGTAACAGGCGACGAGCCCGAACGCGCCGGTCGACGCGATGCCGAACGCCGTTTCGCCGGGATTGGTGATGTGGATGCTGCCGAACACGAGCGACAGAGCTACTGCGGCAGGCCAGAAGCCCATTCCGCGCGCAAGAGTCGCCAGGAGGTAGCCGCGCAGCATGCACTCTTCGAAAAAGCCGACCAACAGGAAGATGTAGCCCCAAACGAGCGCATACTTTGCGATTGCGGGCCCGTGAAGTGCTAGCCCGGAGATCGCCATGTGGCCGGTGGCCACGAGCAGCCCGACCAAAATGGACAGCGCGACAAATCCCCACGCGGCGCCGACCGCTAGGCGCCGCAGCAGCTGTGGGTCCGCGAGCCCGTACGACAGCATTGGCCGCCGCTCGATTGCCGCCATGCACCACGTCGCGGCCAGGATCGTGAGCACGTTGATCGTGGACACCACGCCGAGCACCGATGCAGGCGGCGCTTGGGAGATTACCGCATCTACGTCGCGCTTGGGGATTATCCAGGCGAGCGCGGCGCCATTCGCCACGACGTAAAACGCGATGAAAAGGGCTAGGAAGATCAGTGCCCCCCACCCAGCGCGCAGACCCTCGGGCCCGATGAATACCCGGGCCAGCGCGGACTTGCCGCGCCGCGGTGGTGGATCGCCTGTTACGCTGCTTGGAGCTGAGACGTGCAGTGCGGGCAGCGGGTCGCGGCGACAGGGATCGCCGTCTTGCAGTACGGGCAGTCTTTCGTCGTCGGCGCCGCGGTCGGATGCGGGCGCTGCAGCCTAGCGACCGCCTGCACGACGAGATACACGCACGCGGCGATAATCAGGAACGTGATAACGGTATTGAGAAACAGCCCGAAGTTGAGAGTGGTGGCGCCAGCGGCCTTGGCGTCAGCCAGCGATGAATACGGCGGCGGCGCCTTTGCCCCGGGCTTGAGCAGCAGGTACAGATTCGCGAAATCGATGCCGCCAGTGACGATCCCGATGGGGGGCATGATGACGTCGTCCACGAGCGACTTCACGATGGCTCCGAAGGCTGCGCCAATGATGACGCCAACCGCCAGATCCACGACGTTCCCCCGGAGGATGAATGCTTTGAAGTCCTTCCACATCGGTCAATCCCCCAGCACTTGTGTCGGGTGTCTCCGTGCGCGTTGCCCGAGCGCGCGGGTCGCTACGCCCCTCCCGGCGCGACGGATATTTCTACGCCACGTGCCGGTATATAGCCGCGCGTGCGCAGCCATTCCAGTGGCCACTCCAAGCACGCGGCAGTGGCGGCTCGGCCGCGGGCGGGAGGACCTAGCGGCCCAGGTTGCAGAGTTACCTGAAGGTGCCGAAGCGGCGAATTTGGACGCGGCAAAAGGGGATGCGGCTGCGCCAGCCGAGCGACGGCGTCCATGACGCATACGAGATGCGCCAGGACATCATGCGCATCGCGCGCGCGCGCCTCGAGGGCAAGGCGTACCAGCTGCCCGCGCCGGCCCGCGTCCACGGCTCCAGTCCGTAACGCATCCAGCGCCGCGAAGTAGCTCTTCTTGGCTCGGCGCTCCAGCGCGTGCGCCGCGCGCAGCCCGGCCGCGGGCATCGGCGGATAAGGCAGCCGGAACTCTAGCAGCGGCGCGCCCGGCTCGACCGGCCGCCCCACCACGTGCAGCGCTGGCGCGCGAAGCGATGGATGTGAGCCGGTGCTCCGGGAGGGAGCGCTGGGAATGTCTTTTTTCACCAGGGTGGCAACGTAGCATATAGCAGTGGGCTCTGCCACCCACCACCGCACATTTGTGGCTCGCGAACTTTCAGCGTGCCGGCATGGTCTGACGCCATGCTACCTGTAGACCCGAAAGAACATCTTGAACACTCGCTTCGCCAGTGGGGTGAATCTGCGGCGACGCCATGCATCGGCGGCCTTGCGGAATACCTCGGCCTGGGTCGGGTACGGATGAATCGCCGCACCGACCTGTCCCAGAGATAGACGATTGGTTAGGGAGACGGACAACTCTCCAATGAGGTCACCGGCATGCTCCGCGACTAGGGTCGCACCGACCAAACGGTCGCTTCCGCGTCGCAAATGCACGGAGAGAAACCCCTCATCCTCGCCGTCCAGCACCGCGCGATCCACACTCGTGAGGGGCACGGTGACTGTATCAACCGCAATGCCTGCGTGCTTGGCCGACTCGCTCGAGTGTCCCACGTGCGCGAGCTCCGGGCTTGTATAAGTGCACCACGGCATCACAAGTGCGCTCACACGCTTGCGGCCAAAGAGGAGTGCATTCTGGACGACTATCCGCGCGTGAGCGTCCGCGGCGTGCGTAAACGGGTACTTCGATGCCACGTCTCCTACTGCATATACTCGGCGGTTCGTCGTGCGCAGGTGGTCGTCCACCGTGACACCACGCGCGGTGAATGCCACGCCGGCTGCCTCGAGGCCCATCCCCTCGACCTGTGGCGCGCGCCCAGCCGCGACCAGGATCTCATCACCGCTGACGGATTGTGAGACCCCACCGACAGTGTAGTGCAGCACCTTTTCCGATTCGCTGTGTTCCGCGCGGGACACCGTGGCACCGCAGATGATCGCGACGCCATCCCGCTCGAGCGATCTGTGCACGACTGACGCGGCGTCGGGCTCGTCACGCGGGAGAATGCGCGGGCTGCGCTGCAGCATCGTGACGCGTGATCCTAGGCGCGCGAATGCCTGCGCCAGCTCGCATCCGATGGGACCGCAGCCGATCACCAGCAGGCGCTCGGGACGTGCCGTCAGGTTGAATACGGTCTCGTTCGTGACGTAGCCGACGTCGGCCAGCCCCTGTACGGGTGGCACTGCGGGCCGGGCGCCGGTCGCGAGCACGACTCGTCGGAATCGCAGGCGCGTCCCGTCTACTTCCAGCGCGTCGGGCGCGGTGAAGCTCCCGGAGCCAAGGAATACATCCGCGCCGAGCGACTTGAAGCGCTGAGCGCTGTCGACATCGCTGAGGTCGGACCTCACTCGGCGGAGTCGCTCCATCGCCGCTCCAAAGTCGCCCGGACCCGCAACGCGAGGCCCTCCGAACCGTGCCGCTGATGTGGACGCCTCGTGCCATGAGCGCGATGCGCGGATCAGGGCTTTTGACGGAACGCATCCAACGTTGAGGCAGTCTCCGCCCATGAGATGCCGTTCCACCAGTGCTACACGCGCGCCCAGAGCGGCCGCGATCGCCGCAGTGACTAGGCCACCCGTTCCGCCACCGATCACTACGAGGTGGTACACCCCTTTTGGTGTTGGATTCGTCCACGGGATGGGATGGACATTCGCGAGCAGACGCTCGTTGTATGTGTCGAGCGGCGAAATGCCGAAACGCTCAGACAGCGTCGATGGACCTTCGGACACGGCCAAAGGATGTGACCACCCGCGCGGCTTGACTAGGCGCGAGCGTGAAAGAAAAAAAATCCCCCTCCCCAGAGGGGAGGGGGTTAGGGGGTGGGGCTGATAGTTGCCTTTACCGCTGCGGGTTTGGCGGCGGTTGTTGGTTTTGCTGCTGGTTCTGCATGCTGCTGTCGCTTTGGCCTCCCTTCGGCTGGCCATTTGCGTCCCGCAGCGTGTCACCCTTGGCGGTCACGGGCTGGCCCTGTGTTGGGGTCGTCTTCGAGACCTTGGACCCGAGCGTAGACTTGCCGCTGTTGTCCGTCACCCCGGATTGATTCTGGTTTGTCACGTCACCAGTGCTCGCCTGCCCGGTCTTATGGTGATGATGCTTGTGGTGCGTTCCCGTCGAGTCTGACATTTTGTGGGTACTGTCCTGCTGCATGGACTGCTGCCTTGACGAATCCTGCGAATACGACTGCCCCTGGGCAAAGGCCACCGCCGGGAGCGCGGCAAATCCTATGACGAATCCTAGTTTCCAGCGCATAATCCAGCATCTCCTACTCTGAGCGTCCGAGGGAATAACCCCTTGTGGGCCTGCTTCCCACGCCCGGAATGCCGGGGCGCATTACCGTATAAGCAAGATCTGGGCACACGCTGCAATCGACAGAGGGATATGCTGATGGGATGGGTCAGGGCAGTGATCGCGTTGTGCTGCATCGAGTTGCTGGGAGCGGGGATGCGTCAGCCCGGCGACGCCGACTTCTATATCGCGTGGCAGGGCATCACGCGCCACTACACCGTGCACGCACCCGCCGGTGGCGCACGCGGTCGGGCCTTGCCAGTTGTGCTCGCGCTTCACGGCGCCGGGGGCACCGGGGCCAGCATAATTCGGCAAGGGCATTGGGCGGACCTGTCCGATGCTGACGGATTCCTCGTGGTCGCGCCGGACGCGGAGCCGGCTGATCTGAGATTCATGGCTCGGCCCCTCACCAATCCAACCGCATGGAATGATGGATCCGGACGAGGTCCGTGGGCGCGCCGTGATGTAGACGACGTCGGCTTCATTGGGCACGTGCTCGATGACGTAGCGCGCCGGTACCCGATCGACCGGACACGTGTGTACGCCACCGGCTTTTCTAGCGGGGCTTCGATGACATGGCGTCTAGGCGCCGAGTTCGCCGACCGCCTGGCCGCAATCGCGCCGGTGTCCGGCCATTTGTGGCTCAACCCGACTACTCTCCCGCACCCTTTGCCGGTGCTGTTCATCGCCGGCAATGCGGATCCGCTCAACCCGCTTGCGGGAGGCGAGGCACCCAACCCCTGGGGCGGTACGGACGTGAAGCCTCCACTCCTTGCATCGACGGCTAAATGGGCGCGACTACTGCATTGCGCCGCGGAGCCGCCTCACGATGTCGACGAGCGAGGGCTCGAGGTTCGCGTGTACGCCGGGTGCACCGCGGAACTGTGGGTGGAGATTGTAGACGGGCTCGGCCATCGCTGGCCCGGTGGCGTCGATCCACTCCCGGATCGGCTCGTTGGACCCCCCTCTAACCGACTCGACGCTTCACGCGAGATCTGGGATTTCTTTGCGCGACACGCATGGACGGGCGTCGCCGCACCCAGCGAACCATCGGCCCCGCGGTAGACTTTGTGCGGACGGAAGCCTTTCAGGCCATTGCGTGGCGGAGGAGCAGATGCAACAACGATTGCTTGGCGGGAACAGCGGTATCAGCGTGTCAGCGCTGGGGCTTGGCTGCATGGGAATGTCGGATTTCTACGGCGGGCGCGACGATTCGGAATCGCTCGCGACGATTCAACGTGCGCTCGACCTTGGGGTGAATTTTCTCGATACGTCCGATGCCTACGGTCCATGGGCAAATGAAAAGCTCGTGGGGCGCGCGATCCGAGGGCGACGCGATGAAGCCGTTATTGCGACGAAGTTTGGGATAGTTCGAGACCCTAACGACCCAACCCGCCGCATAATCAATGGACGGCCGGATTATGTGCACGTAGCGTGTGACGGATCGCTCAAACGGTTGGGCGTCGAGCGCATTGATCTGTACTACCAGCATCGGGTCGATCCTGCCGTGCCAATCGAGGAAACGATAGGCGCGATGTCCGAGCTCGTGCACGCCGGGAAGGTGCGCGCGATCGGGCTCTCAGAGGCCCGGCCCGAAACCATCCGTCGCGCGCACAAGGTACACGCGATTGCCGCACTACAGACGGAGTACTCGCTCTGGAGCAGGGATCCCGAAGACGAAATCCTCCCGACGACCCGCGAGCTGGGGATCGCCTTCGTCGCGTACAGTCCACTGGGCCGAGGATTCCTAACCGGCCGGTTCAAGACGATCGATGATCTGGAACCCGATGATTACCGGCGGCAGTCGCCGCGCTTTCAAGGCGATAACTTCGCGAAAAATCTCGATCTCGTCGCGCAGATCCAGGCAATGGCACGAGAGAAAGGCTGCACGCCGGCGCAGCTCGCCTTAGCTTGGCTTCTCGCGCAAGGCGACGATGTGATTCCGATCCCGGGGACAAAGCACCGGCGCTATCTCGAGGAGAACGTCGCGGCGGTGAATATCCATCTCACCGAAGAGGATTTGCGGAGAATCGACGACGTTGCCCCGCACGGTGCGGCCGCGGGCGAACGCTACAACGCGGGCATGATGAGCTTGGTGAACCAATGAGTGCTCGACTTCTGAGTGTTCGCCTTCGGGCGCCGCTGCATTAGGCGGACCTACCATCTCGTGGTGGCGGCGGCCATGCAGGCCCTGGCCGCGTGCCACGGCCCACATCCGAGTGCGTCGCTGGCGAGCGGAGAGACAGGTCGCGACGCACTCGGGTCCGCGTCGCCCGCCCCAGTGGCGCTCGTCGGCGGCACGCTAGTCAACCCGGGCGTCCGCGCCGTTCCCAACGCCATCGTGGTGTTCAAAGACGGGCGCGTCGCGTGCGCGGGACCTGCCGTGCAATGCCAGGTGCCAGCCGCCGCCCGACGCATCGACGTCACGGGCAAATTCGTGGCGCCAGGGCTGATCGATGCCCACGTGCACTACTCGCAGACCGGCTGGCTCGACGGGCGGCCGGACGCCGGCGACCTCCGTGCTCAATTTCCCTATGACTCGGTCGTCGCCGCCCTTCGCGACCATCCTGAGCGCTTCGACCGCGCCAATCTGTGCTCTGGGGTCACGAGCATTTTCGATGTCGGTGGGTATGACTGGACGCTGGAGCATGCGCGGAGAAGTGAGAACGATGTCACCGCGCCACGTATGAGCGCTGCCGGGCCGCTGCTCTCAACGATCGGCTTCTGGCTCAATCTTCCAGCCGAGCGCCAGTTCGTTTACATGGGCAGCGACTCCGCGGTCGTGGCGGGCGTGCGAGCAAATGCACGACTCGGCGCCGCGGCCATAAAAGTCTGGTACATACAGGTGCCCGACTCAGTGCAGCCTGTAATGCGCGGCCGAATCATGGTTGCGGGACGAGAAGCCAAGCGAGTAGGGCTGCCGCTCATCGTACACGCGACCGAGCTGGCCCGCGCGAAGGAAGCCCTTGCCGCTGGAGCGCGTGTTCTGGTGCACGATGTCGATGACGTGCCGGTAGACAGCGCCTTCATCTCAGCCCTGCGGCAGAATGGCGCGGTCTTGATCCCGACCCTCACCGTCCTGCCCGGGTACGCGGACGTTCTGGGTGGACGATCGCCTGCGGCTCGCTACCCGCTCGACTGCGTAGACGGCACCACGCGCGCGCATCTCCAGAGCCTCATACCTGATAGCCTGCGAGCTCGCGCAGCGCCTCGCCTCCCGAGACTGGAGCGCATCGTTGCGCAGAACGCCGCGAATCTGCACGCTCTCTGGGCGGCAGGGATCCCGATTGCCATGGGCACCGACGCAGGTAACCCCGGTACGGCGCACGGGCCAAGCGTTTACGCTGAGATGGAGGCGATGCAAGCCGCCGGGATGCCGGCATCAGCTGTGTTCTCGGCTGCAACGGCAGGCGGCGCCCGGGCCTTAGGACGCTCGCATGACCTTGGCTCGCTCGAACCCGGCAAGTTGGCCGACGCGGTTGTCTTTTCGGCCGATCCCTCGGCGGATGCCGCCAACGCTCGTACCGTACAGCTCGTCGTGCGGGGTGGGATGCTTTATGATCGCAATCAGCTGCTGCCGCGCTGATCGAACGCGCTAGCGGGCGAGGTCAATTCTTCTTGTAGTAGGCCTCGATGCATGCCGTTACTGCCCGCGCGAGCAATGCGCGACTCGCTTCCGTGTCGGCCCTGGCGATACCGGCTCGCGCGAGTGCGCCGGACATTGCCTGTTTGATCGCCCGCAGCACGCGCTCGGGGGGATCTCCTTGGCCACGGAGATAGTGCACACGTTCAGCGACCGCGACTGAGAGCGCGTCGATCGACGACGGCACTCCCGAGCGGCACGCGGCCACCGCCAAGTCCAACCGGCGCGTTCGAGAGAACGCGCTGATGCGGTCGGCGGGCCGCTTATCTCGACGGTGGGTCTCGCCACTGCTGCTCATGTTGCCACCTCCTTCCGATGCAGCCGTCACCGTCGGCGGCGCTACGGATCGTCACATGTTTGGACCGGAAACAGTATGATCACCCGCCAGAAATGGCAAATGTTCCATGAGCGCGCGATACGTTACAGACGCCCGTCTTATGGATTCTTCCCCACAGACGCGAGTGAAGTCCCGTAGTCTCGTGTTGCCGGGCCCCGAGACGTATCTGTGGGCGCGGTGGATCGTGCTGCGTGCGCTCGGGCTGATCTTCTTCTCGGCGTTCTATTCGCTGGCGTTTCAGATCCATGGGTTGATAGGGACCCAGGGCATCCAGCCGGCGGACGCGTACCTGGCCGCGGTTGCGCGCGCCGCACCCGGGCTAGCGCACCTGTGGTACGCTCCGACTCTGCTCTGGCTCGGCGCCGGCAACCGCGCGCTCACCGCGCTCATCGTCGCAGGACTGCTCGCCTCGATTTTCCTCGCGCTCAACCTGTGGCCGCGCCTGTCAGTCGCCGTCTGCACGCTGCTCTTTCTGTCGTGCATTAGCGCGCTGCAGGTCTTCTCGTCCTACCAGTCGGATGGGATGCTCATGGAAGCTGGATTCGTATCCACCTTCCTTGCACCGCGCGGGATCCGGCCCGGGCTCGGCGCTTCCGACCCACCCGCTCGACTCGCCGTGTTCATGCTGCTCTGGGAATGGTTCCGCATCTATTTCGGCTCCGGCGTGGTCAAGATCGCCAGCGGCGATGTTCAGTGGCGGAACCTGACCGCGATGGACCACTACTACGAGAACAACCCGCTCCCAACGTGGGTGGGATGGTACGTCCAACAGCTGCCGCACGTGGTGCACGCCGCCGTCACGCTCTTGGTGCTGGTCGTCGAGCTGTTCGTACCATGGCTGATGTTTCTTCCTCGGCGTGCGCGAGTGATCTGCTTCGCGATCGTCACGCCCCTGCAGGTGGCCATCATTCTCACGGCCAACTACGCCTTTCTCAACTATCTCACGCTCACGCTCGGGTTCCTGCTGCTCGACGACGCCGTGTTCGAGAAGTTGGGGTTCGACACACCCGCGACGGCCCCCGTAACGTGGAATGCGTGGGCCAAAATGCGGGCGGCCGTGCTCGCGTTCCTCTGGTATGCGACGGTCGCGGCATACCTTCCGCCGGACTCGCCCTGGGGACTCCCCGCGCAGGCGATAGCGCCGTTTCGTATCGCGGACCGCTACGGTCTCTTCGCGGTCATGACGACAGAACGCGACGAGATCGAATTCCAGGGCTCGCGAGATGGAACGACCTGGACAGCCTATCCGTTTCGCTACAAGCCGCAGGATCCCGCCACGCCACCTGGCATCTATGCTCCGTACCAGCCCAGGTTCGAGTGGAATCTCTGGTTTGCGGCGCTCAACCCGCCCGAATACGACCCCTGGGTCGTGGCCACCCAAGCCCGCCTGCTGGAAAACGAGCCAAGCGTGGTGCGGCTCTTCGTGAGTAATCCGTTTGCGGCTGCCCCGCCGACGCAGTTGCGAACAGTGCTGTGGCGGTACTGGTTCACCGACTGGGCCACCCGCCGCCGAACCGGCCGCTGGTGGAATCGCGAGTTCTTGGGCGCCTACGCTGGCGTGGTAGCCAAAGACTCCACAGGCGCCATCCGACTCACGGTGCCGCGGTAGCGAACGCCGCGCTCTGAAAAAACTCACGCAGGGGCCCAGCGGCGAAATCAGGCGTGCTCAGCCGCCACGAACGAACGTCGATCCAGTCGCGCGTGAGGTTTCCGGCGCCATCGAGGGCGACAAAGGCAGGGATGATCCGGGCGTAGTAGTCCAGTCCGGTTCGACTCATCCGCGCGTTCCACCGATCAACATCGAGGCGAATGATGTAGGTGCCGCTAAAAGCCTCGCTCAACTGGGGGTCACGAAGCCCGTAGTCCAGCCAATGGCACTGGTCGCACCAGCGCGAGGTCAACTCGACAAACGGGCGCTGCTGCCACGCGATCGCGCGCGCGGCTTCGCGGTTGAGCTGATCTACTAGCGATCCGTCCGATGGCCGCAGCTCGACGACGGTGAACGGCCGCATGCTGGTGATGCGTCCCTCGGCCGTCGGTTCGTGTTGAGGAGCGCACGCGGCACCGAGCAGCAGAACGATTGGCCAAGCAGACGATGTTCGCATTGTCTCCGACGGCAGACTGACCAGGCGCAATAGCTGTCACGTAACTACTTTGTCACGAATCGTAACAACGGTGTGACAAAGTACGCACCCGCCATGCCTAACGCAATCGCGCGCTGCAGGTTGACCCGGGTCTGCGCGCCAGATAGCCTCCACTAAGGCCATGCCCGCAGCCGCGCCTTCCGCGCCCGAGCGCTCGCGCCCGAGTCTGCGCACGCGCCTCCCTACTCGACTCAAACGCTTCATGTTCGGTCGCCCGCTTGCGAGCGACCGGCTTGAGGGCGAGCGCCTAGGCAAGGCGACTGCGCTCGCCGTTCTCTCGTCTGACGCTATCTCGTCAGTCGCGTACGCGACTGACCAGATCCTGTTCGTCCTCGCGGGACTCGGCATTCTGGCGCTGCACTACGTCGTTCCGATCTCCGCGGTCATCGTAGGGCTGCTCGTTCTCGTTGGGCTCTCGTACCGCCAGACGATCTTCGCCTACCCGGGCGGCGGCGGATCATACACGGTCGCCAAGGACAACCTGGGCACTGGCCCCGGGCTCGTAGCCGCGGCCGCCCTGCTGACTGACTACATCCTTACCGTTTCAGTCTCGATCGCGAGCGGAACGCAGGCCATAACATCGGCATATCCCTCGCTGGCTCCGCACAATGTGCTGCTCTGCGTGCTGGCGATCATGCTATTGATGGTCGTCAACCTGCGCGGGGTGCGAGAATCCGGCGCGGCTTTCCGCGTGCCCACGTACGCGTTCATCGTGATGATGGTCGCGCTCATAGTCACGGGCGGCGTACGCGCACTGACGGGTCACATCCCGCTTCATCCGCCGACGCCACCGCCGTCGACGACGAACTGGAGCAGCTACGCACTGGCGTTCTTGCTCCTCCGCGCATTCGCCGAGGGCTGCGCCGCGATGACGGGAACGGAGGCGATTTCCAATGGCGTGCTTGCATTCAAGCACCCGGCGCCCCGCAACGCCGCGACGACTCTTGTCTGGATGGTGACGATCCTCGCCACCTTCTTTCTGGGCGTCAGTGTTCTGGCGCAGAAGTACGCTGTGGTCCCCACCGGGAGCCAGACCGTGCTCTCGCTCCTCGGCCACAGCATCTTCGGCTACGGGGCGCTGTACTACCTCCTTCAGTTCGCGACGTTCGCCGTATTGGTACTCGCCGCCAACACAGCGTTCGCGGACTTCCCGCGCCTTGCCAGTCTCCTCGCGAACGACCGATACATGCCGCGGCAGCTCGCGGCGCGTGGTGATCGTCTGGCGTTCTCCAATGGCATCATCACGCTCGCGCTCATAGCGACGCTGCTCGTGGTTGCCTTTCATGGGAACACCAGCGCCCTGATTCCGCTGTATGCGGTCGGCGTGTTCATCTGCTTCACGCTGTCTCAGGCGGGAATGGTCGTGCACTGGTTCCGGACGCGTGGGCCGGGGTGGCAGGCGCGAGCCGCACTCAATGGCCTAGGTGCCGCCGCGACCGGCATAGTCTCGATCATCCAGGTCGTCACGAAATTCACCACTGGGGCGTGGATAGTCGTACTGATCATTCCCATTTTCATTTTTCTGCTCGTAGCGATTCACCGTCACTACATGCGATTTGCCGAGGAGATTCGCTTCACCGGCCAATGTCCTTTGGCTCCGTTGCGACACACCGTCCTCGTGCCCGTGAACGGGGTCACCACGCCTACGGCCGCCGCGCTGGTTTACGCGACCACGATCTCCGACGATGTGCGAGCCGTGTACGTCGAGGTAGATCCGCGCGCAACTCCGGAGATCAAGGCGACGTGGGACGCGTGGGATATCGGGGTCGATCTCGTCATCATTCCATCGCCCTACCGCTCCGTCCTCCGGCCGCTGGTGGAGTACGTGAATAGCCTCCATCGCGATACGGTCGGCGAGCTCGTCACGATCGTCGTCCCCGAAATCGTGCCCAAACGCTGGTGGGAGCACCTGCTCCACAACAAGACCGGGCTGTACATCCGCACGGCCTTCCTCTTTCGCCCAAACGTTGTAGTGATCGCGGTGCCGTACCTACTCGGTTACGCCGCTAGGATGCGAGATCTCATGGCGCACGACGAGACGCTGCAAGAGCCGGATGAGGACGAAGACGAGAAGGAGTCAGAGCAGGCCGCGACGACGACCACAACGACCGCGACGACGGCGACTACCGCACCGAGACGGTAGCTACGACGGCCGGTGGGCCGACCTGTGTGGCGACGGACTCCACCGTGACCTGACTCGCATCGATGTTGCGCACGCCGGGCAGGCGGGGAGGGGGCAGTCGCGGGTCGCGTGACGCGAGCGATAGATACTGCGCAAGGTCGAACGTGGCCCGCTGGTCAAGCAGCTGCTCCATGTGCGCATGCGCCGCTTCAATGAACGCGCGAAAGGTGACGTCTCCCGGCCCGGGCTCGATCTTTGTATCGGATAGATGGATCATGTTGCCGGCGACGACGGGAGTCGCGGAGATGTGCAGGTCACCCGACACTTCCGGCTCAAAGAACTGGCTGATCGCGTAGGTGCCGGTCACGTGCGTCGTCGCCACTAAACGAGCGCCTTCCACCGTGAGCGTCGGTGCGCTGAGCGCCAAGTCTTGACCCCATGAGGCACACGCGGGGTTGTTCCGGCAAGGGTAGGCACGCCCTGAGTCCGTGTAGACGAGTTGCTGCACTAGAGCGAGAACGTCCGCCGTCGGAACGATCAGCGTGTACGGCCGAGCGGCCGGTTGCGTCGGGACGCGCGCGACGGGCTTCAACGAAGCCGTCGCGAGCATCACGGCAACGCTTAGCGCGGCCGCCCGGTAACTAGCGAGCCGCAAGCGCGTGTGTCTTGCGCGCGAGCCCCGCCAATAACGTTTCGAAAGATTTCTGAAAGCTGGCGATCCCGTCGGTCAGTAGCTTGTCCGTCACGTCGCGCATGGAAATTCCCGCCGCCTCTATGTCGGCAATCGCGCGGCGCGCGCCCTCCACATCCGCGTCCACGGTGCGGGCGACGACACCATGGTCGCGAAATGCATCCATGGTAGCCGGTGGCATCGTGTTGACCGTGTCCGGGCCGATCAACTGCTCGACGTACATGACGTCGCGATACGCGGGATTCTTCGTGCTGGTGCTTGCCCAGAGGGGCCTCTGCACACGCGCGCCAAGCCGAGCCAGACTTTCCCATTGCGCGCCGGCGAAGCGCTCCTTGAAAAGAGAGTAGGCGAGCTTGGCATTCGCGATTGCCGCCTTGCCCTTGACACGAGCCGCCGAGGGGCCCTTGGCGTCTAGGCGCTTATCGACCTCAGAGTCCACGCGACTGACGAAAAAGCTCGCGACTGACGCAATGCCCGAAACCGGTTGCCCCGCGGTTGCCCGATCGGCAATCCCTTCCACATACGCGTCGATCACCCGCGCGTGGGCCTCGAGCGAAAACAACAAGGTGACGTTCACGTTGATGCCTTGCGAGATGAGTGTGCGAATCGCCGGCGCGCCAGCCGTAGTGCCCGGGACTTTCACCATCACGTTGGGGCGATTGACGCGCCGCCAAAGCCGCTGCGCCTCCGTCACGGTCCCTGCCGTGTCGTTCGCAAGGGTTGGCGACACCTCGATCGATACGAACCCATCCGCGCCGCCCGTGATATCGTACGTCCCGCGAAATAGATCGCACGCCGTGCGCACATCCTCGGTCTCGATTGCCTCGAACGCGGCACCAGCGTCGAATGCGCTGGCGTCGCTCGTGAGCGTCGCCAGCTGGTCATCGTATGCGGAGCCTTCGGCCAGCGCTTTCTCGAAAATCGTCGGGTTCGAGGTCATCCCCGTGAGCGCGTCGTCACGGATCAGGCGCTCAAGATCGCCGGTGTGCAGCATGGCGCGGTCGATGTAGTCGAGCCAGATCGACTGGCCAGCATCATGGAGTTGTTTGAGTCTGTTCATGAGATGTCACCCGAGTAAGTCATTCGTCGCCGTGCGCGGCCCGATCTAACATCCAAATTAGCCGCTCTCGCGCGGTGATACGCGCGGCTGGGTAGCGCGAGACAGCGGGGTCTGCTGTGTCCGTCATGATGGCCTGCACAATCGCGTGCTTGTCCGCCCCCGCACACAGCATCAGGGTCGTGCGGGCGGCGTTGAGCACTGGATACGTCAGCGTGACGCGCTTGCGGGTCTGCGTTGTGGGAGGCGCCTCGGTGGCCATGGCCCACAGGCCGCGCTCCTCTAGTGCGGGGCTTCCGGGAAACAGCGATGCCGTGTGTCCGTCGGTCCCCACACCCACCAGCAGCGCATCGAATGTCATGAGTGGATCGCTGTCGGGTGGAAAAGCCTCCCGCAGCACGGCATCGTATCGAGCCGCCGCTTCCTCCGCGGGCCGCTCGCCTTCGATACGCTCTGTCCGACTGGCTAGCCCAGGAATTCGCTCGAGGAGCTCAGCGCGTGCCATGCGGTAGTTGCTGTCCGGGTCGCTCGGCCCGACGCAGCGCTCGTCGCCAAAAAAGACGTACGTCTCCGCCCATGGCAGTAGCTCGCGATACTCGGCAGCCAATAGCCGATACAACGTTCTCGGCGTCGTACCGCCCGATAAAGCAATTGCGAACCGGCCGCGAGCTGCGACGGCGGCGCGCGCAACATCTGCCAACGCATCCGCCGCCGCGCGACTGAGCGCCTCCACGTCGGGACATACGACAACCTCACGCTGCGACAGGTGCTTGCTCCTGTGTTGGCTCTCTCGCCTCCCGACCAGGCACCACCCGCGCTGATTCCGGCGGGCCCCAGGTGCCTGCTGGGTACAGGTACGGAGGCTCCTTGCGCTCGAGCAACGGCGTGTACACGCGCCACGATGTCTCGACTTCATCTGCATGCACGAACAATGTCTGGTCCCCGCGCAGCACGTCTAGCAGCAGCGTCTGATACGCCTCGGGCAGAAACTTGAACTCTTCGTCATAGCTGAAATGCAGCGTGAGGCGCTGCAACCGGAATGGCTCGCCGGGCGCCTTTACGTCGAAGTACAGGCGAAAACCCTCGTTTGGCTGCAGCGTGATCACCAGCGTGTTCGCTTGAGGCGATGTGCCGGGCACCGACCGAAACATCCACACGGGAGCCTGCCGAAATCGCACACGTATTTCGGTCAACCGCCGAGCCATACGCTTGCCCGTGCGCAGGTAGAACGGCACGCCCTGCCACCGCCAGTTGTCGAGGCGGAGGCGCAGCGTGACGAACGTCTCCGTGTTCGAGTTGGGCGCCACACCGGGCTCTTCTCGATATCCAACGGCGGGCTGGCCGTCGATGAACCCGGCAGCGTACTGGCCAAACACGACATCGTCTGCCGTCACGGGCGCGATCGCGCGCAGGGCCTTCACTTTCTCTTCTCGGATCGCGGTGGCTTCGAAGGCGGTAGGCACCTCCATCGCCACGAGCGCGAGCAGCTGAGTGAGATGGCTCTGTACCATGTCGCGCAGTGCGCCGGCCTGGTCGTAGTAACCGGCTCGCTGCTCCACGCCCAATTCTTCAGCCACCGTGATCTCAATGCTCTCCACGTGATCGCGATTCCACAGTGACTCGAACATCGCGTTCGCGAAGCGAAACACCAGGAGGTTCTGGACGGTTTCCTTGCCCAGATAGTGGTCGATTCGATAGACCTGCGACTCGTCGAAGAACTGATGCACTAGGCGATTCAACTCGCGCGCCGATTCGAGGTCGTGTCCGAATGGCTTCTCGATCACCAGTCGCGTCGCGCCGGCGCTCTTGTTGAGGCCCGCGGCGCCCAGCCCGGCGATCGTGGACGGAAATGCCTGCGGCGGTAGCGACAAGTAGAACACTCGGTTCCCCAAAAGCCCCGCTTCGTGCTCGATGGCCTCGATCCGCGCGCGCAGCGCGGCAAAGTCGGAGGGTTCTCCGGCGCCTATGCTGTGGTAGTGAATGTTTGCGTCCACCCACTGTGCGACATCTCCCGCGGGCGCTACGCTGCCGGCGATTGCGTCCCGCGCGAATTGCCGGTAGGCCGAATCGTCCGAGCCGGGGTCGCGCGAAACCCCAAGTATGACGCAGCGATGCTGAGTCACACCGTGCGCGTTCAGCTGGTACAGCGCGGGCAGGATCTTCCGCTTGGCGAGGTCGCCAGTCGCTCCGAAAATGACGAAGAGACTCGGCTCTATGGCCGTCACGACGCGACCTGCGCCGAAGCGGGGCTCGCCGCGCCCTCGTGCTTGATTGCATGTCCGCCGAACTGATTCCGCAGCGCAGCAAGCATCTTGTCGGCGAACGACTCCGACTCACGCGATCGCAATCGCTCGATCAGTGACTGGGTGATCACGGGCGCCGGCACGTCGAGATCGATCGCTTCCGCCACTGTCCACCGCCCCTCTCCCGAGTCCGACACGTAGGGCGCAATTCCATCGAGCGCCGGGTTGTCACGCAGCGCGGCGGCGGCGAGATCCAGCAACCACGATCGCACAACGCTGCCGTAACGCCAAATCTCGGCAATTCGGGCGACGTCTAGGCCGAATTCCGTCTTGTGCTTCAGGATTGAAAAACCCTCGGCGTACGCCTGCATCAGGCCATACTCTATGCCGTTATGCACCATTTTCACGAAATGACCTGCGCCCGTGGGACCGACGTGCGCCCACCCGCGATCAGGCCCTGGTGCGAGGGTCGCAAAGATTGGCCGTAGCCGCTCCACTGTCGCCGCGTCGCCGCCAATCATAAGGCTGTAGCCTTCGGCGAGCCCCCAGATTCCGCCGCTCGTACCGGCGTCGACGAACTGGATTCCGCGCTTGAGGAGCTCCGCGCCGCGACGCATGCCGTCTTTGTAGTTGCTGTTGCCACCGTCGATGATCGCGTCGCCCGACGAGAGGATCTTGGCCAAGCTCTGAATCGTCTGCTCCGTCGGCTCGCCAGCAGGCACCATTACCCAAACGGCGCGGGGAGCTGGCAGCTTGCCGACGAGATCCTCCAGCGACGATGCCCCGGTTGCGCCCCCCGCCGCCGAGCGCGCAACGACCTCTGCGTCGCGGTCGTAGACGACTACCTCGTGTCCGCCGCGACCGAGCCGCGTCGTCATGTTTGCGCCCATGCGGCCGAGCCCCACCATGCCGAGTTTCATGCGTGTCCGAGAGGTTGAGAGAGAGATGGCTTCATACCTAGCAGAGCCTCGGCGGCCTCGCCAAGTTCCCGCGGATCGTCGACGATGTGTTCGCCAGGGAACGGCGGCTGAGCGTGCAGAGACTTGCGGGTGAGGTCATTCGCGATTGCGATGCATGGCATGCATGCCGCGACCGCCGCCTCTACGCCCGCGAGTGAATCCTCGATCGCGAGGCATTGTGCCGGCTGCACGCCGAGCCGCGCAGCCGCGACGAGGTAAAGATCCGGGCTGGGCTTGGCGCGCGCGACATCATCTATCGTGACGACGGTGTCGAAGTACCGGCGCAGATCGAGTGCGTCGAGGATGATGAATGCCTCGCGCGCGTGCGACACCGTGGTAAGAGCGGTGGGATAACCGCGCCCCTTCACGGAGCGGAGCAGCGCAGTGCTGTGCGGATACTCCTGCCTCTTGAGAAGAGCCCGATCCGAGATCATCTCATCGTATATCCGAAGCCGTAGCGCGACGAGTGCATCCGTATCCTGCAAGCCGAACTGCTCCATGAGCGCGTGCACAACGTCGCTCCGCGACCGGCCGATGAGTGGGTCGTAGGCGGCAATCACGTCGTCGTGGCGCACCGCGCCGTTGCGCAGCTGTGTTATGGCTCTCGCGTACGATTCGGCCTTGAGAGTCTCCGTCTGCACCAACGTGCCATCCATATCGAAGATGACGGCGGAGGTCATAGTTGGTAGTGCGGGTGGCTTACGTGGTGCTCATTCGCTGGTGTGCGCGGCTCACGAGCCTTCTACGCGCTGTCTTGCGACCTGGTCCTTCGCGGCGGCTACTACGTTGTCGACCGTGAAGCCGAACTTCTGCTGCAGCTGCGCGAGCGGAGCGGACGCCCCGAATGTTGTCATCCCAATCGTGACTCCCGTACGCCCTACATATCGCTCCCATCCGAACGTGGCCGCCTGTTCCACGGCGACGCGGGCCGAGAGCGACGGTGGCAACACCTGGTCGCGGTATTCGTGGGACTGCCGCTCGAAGAGGTCGAACGATGGCATGCTCACTACTCGGCAAGGAATACCTTCACGCAGCAATCGCTCGTACGCGCTCAGGCAAAGTCCCACCTCGCTTCCAGTGGCGAGTAGCAGCACGCTTGGCGGCCCGCCCTGGGACTCCGCTATGACGTAGGCGCCGTGCGCGAGTCCGGAGGCCGGAGCGTAGCGAGCGCGGTCGAATACGGGAACGGCTTGTCGCGTGAGCACGAGTGCCGCGGGCTCGTGCCGCAGTTGCATGACGACACGCCAGGCCTCGGTCACCTCATTTGCATCGGCGGGCCGAATCACCGTGAGACCGGGGATCGCGCGGAGCGCGGCGAGCTGCTCGATGGGCTGGTGAGTCGGGCCGTCCTCGCCAAGGCCGATCGAGTCGTGCGTGAAGATGTACACGACCGGGATCTCCATGATCGCCGACAGCCGGATGGCGGGCTTGGCGTAGTCACTGAAGATCAGATACGTCGAGGCATATGGACGGATCTTGGAAAGCGCCAAGCCGTTGGAGGCGGCAGCCATTTCATGCTCGCGGATGCCGAAGTGGAAGTTCCGTCCTGCGTAGCTGCCGAATCCGTCGCGCCCGGACTCGAAGTCGCCGGCGCCGCCGAAGGTCAGGTAGGTCTTGGTGGAAGTACCTACGTCCGCGGCACCGCCAATGAGCCACGGAACGTTTTGCGCAACGGCGTTCAATACTTTCTCTGAGGCGCTGCGCGTGGCCATCCCTTTGGGATCCGGAGCAAATGTTGGCAGCCCGCGGTCCCATCCGTCGGGCAGCTCTCGACGCTGCATGCGCTCGAACTGGTCCGCGAGAACGGCCTCGCTGTTACGGTACGCGGCGAATGTTGCATCCCATTTGGCGTGCAGCTCGCGCCCGCGGCGGCCAAATCCATTCGCCAGATGATCCACGACTCCGTCTGGAACGTAGAACTTGGCGTCCTCGGGCCACCCGTACGCGCGTTTGGTGAGGCGCACTTCTTCGTCTCCCAGCGGCTCGCCGTGCGCAGCCGAGGTGTCTTGCAAGTGGGGCGCTCCATAGCCGATGTGGCTGTCCACGATGATCAGCGTGGGGCGATCGGTCGTCGCCTTGAACGTCGTGAACGCGCGACGCAGCATCCCGAGATCGTTGGCGTCGCCCACCCGCAGCACGTTCCAGTGATAGCCGAGAAAGCGGGTCGCGACGTCTTCGCTGAACGCGAGATTGGTTTTGCCTTCGATAGTGATGTGATTGTTGTCGTAGATCCAGCACAGGTCGGAAAGCCGCAAGTGACCAGCGAGCGAGGCAGCCTCTCCTGAGACGCCCTCCATCATGTCGCCATCGCCGCAAAGCGCGAAAACGTCATAATCGATCAACGTGAAATCCGCCCGGTTGAAGTACTGCGCGAGCCAGCGCTCGGCGATCGCCATCCCGACGCTCGTGGCGACTCCCTGGCCGAGAGGTCCGGTGGTCGTCTCGACGCCCGAAGTCAGATGGTATTCCGGGTGGCCCGGCGCTTTGCTTCCAAGCTGCCGGAAATGCTTGATGTCCTCCAACGACACGGATGGTGTGCCGAGGACTTCGTACTTCTCGTCCACAGACCTCACGCCGGTGAGGTACAGCAGAGAGTAGAGCAGCATCGACGCGTGGCCAGCCGAAAGCACGAAGCGGTCGCGGTTGGGCCAGATCGGGTCCGCGGGGTCGAAGCGCAGAAACTCCTGCCAGAGCGTATACGCCACCGGCGCCATCGACATCGGCGTGCCGGGGTGCCCCGAGTTGGCCGCCTGAACGGCGTCCATCGACAGCGTGCGAATAGTGTTTATCGTCAGCTGCGCCAGGTCGGTCGGATGAGCAGGCGGCGCTGCACCTGCCGGCGTGCCCTGCGACGTATCCGACGCAGGCTCCGCGATCGTGGCTGAGTCTCCCATAGTCCTCTAAATATGCGGGATTGTCAAATGCTAGCCTGCTGATACTTTGCCGCATAGCGCGAGCCGGTAACGGTCACACTCGCGTCGGGCTATACTGCGATCCCATGATTGGCGCCACTAGTCGCGGCGTGTTCACGTTGTCGTGCCTTCTGGCCACGACTGCCATCGCCCCACCGCCCGCCGGTGACGACCTTCCCGGCTACTCTCGTGCGGCCGCGCGCGCAGAACGGGAGTGGGAGACCCAATTCCGCGCGATTCCGTCGCCTGACACCCAGCGGGAATCGATGCGGCGCCTGTCGGCTCGGCCGCACCACGTGGGATCGCCCTACGAACACGACAATTCAGAGTGGATCCTGTCCCGCTTTCGTTCGTTCGGCCTAGACGCGCATATCGAGACTTTCGATGTTCTGTACCCGACGCCCAAGGATCGGCTGGTGGAGCTCGTGTCGCCAAGCCACTTTCGAGCGGCGCTTCGCGAACCCGCTGTGGCCGGTGATCCCACGTCCGCCCAGCAGAGTGAGCAGCTTCCGGGCTTCAACGTTTATTCACGCGACGGGGACGTCACCGCACCTCTTGTCTACGTGAACTATGGCATACCCGCCGATTACGATACGCTCGCCCGCCACGGCGTTTCCGTCACCGGCGCCATAGTCATCGCCCGTTACGGCCATTCTTGGCGCGGAATAAAGCCAAAGGTGGCCGCCGAACACGGGGCGATTGGGTGTCTCATCTACTCCGATCCCCAAGACGACGGCTACGCCCAGGGGGACGTGTTCCCCAACGGTCCGTTCCGACCCCGCGACGGAGTGCAGCGGGGAAGCGTTATGGACATGCCCATCTACCCAGGCGACCCACTGACCCCCGGTGTCGGCGCGACGCCTGGCGCGAAGCGGCTCGCACTCGCCGACGCGAAGACCATCACGAAAATACCGGTGCTTCCCATCTCTTACGCGGATGCCCAGCCCCTGCTGGCGGCAATCAGAGGCCCGGTGGCGCCGGCTACGTGGCGGGGCTCACTGCCCATCACATATCACATAGGGCCCGGTCCCGCGCGCGTACATCTTCGCGTCAAGTTCAACTGGGACACCAAGCCCATACATGATGTCATTGCGCGTATCCCAGGCAGTGACGCACCGGACGAATGGGTCATCCGCGGAAACCACTATGATGCTTGGGTAAACGGCGCATCCGATCCCATTTCTGGGCAAGTTGCGCTTCTCGAGGAAGCGCGCGCTCTCGGGGCGCTTGTCTCCAAAGGATGGCACCCGCGCCGAACGATCATTTATTGCGCATGGGACGGCGAAGAGCCTGGCTTGCTCGGCTCGACGGAATGGGTAGAGACTCACGCGGATGAGCTCACCCGTCACGCCGTGGCCTACCTCAATACCGACCAGACCGAGCGCGGTTATTTGGAGCTCGAAGGATCGCCAATGCTGGAGCCGCTACTCAATGGCGTTGCTCGCGAGATCAGGGACCCCGAGACAGGCGCATCCCTCTGGCAGCGCGCACGAGCTCGCCTCGTGCGCTCGGCCAAACCCGAAGAACGCGAAGAAGCGCGTACGCGAGCAGATCTGCGCATCGGTGCACTGGGCTCAGGATCAGATTACTCGTCCTTCGTGCACCACTTGGGGATCGCATCCGCCAATTTGCAGTTCGGCGGCGAAGGCACCGCGGACGGGGTTTACCACTCTGTCTACGACGACTTCTATTGGTTCACCCACTTCTCCGATACCAGCTTCGCATACGGACGAGCGCTTTCTCAAACTGTCGGAACCGCCGTGATGCGCTTAGCCGACGCCCAAGTTCTGCCATACGACTTCACGGCATTGGCCGACGCGGTCCGGAAATACGCACATGAGGTCGAGGCATTGGCGAAGGAGAAAGCGGATACCATTGCCGAGTTCAATCGCGAGCTCCGCGACGGAGTTTTTGGACTGACAACCGATCCGCGAGAGAGTTCGGCGCTGCCGGATCCCATCGTACAGCCTCCGCATCTGAACTTTGCGCCGCTGGACAACGGGGTCGACGCGCTTGCGCGGAGCGCAGCCGAATACGACAAAGCGCGAGGAGCGCTCACTGCCCACGACAGCTCGGCACTCGACGCAACGGGACACCAGTCTGCGGCGTTGGCCACGCTCAATGCCACGCTCATCGCGAGCGAGCGAACGCTTCTCTCGAACGACGGCCTAGTTGGCCGGCCATGGTACAGGCACTTACTGTACGCACCGGGGGCGTACACAGGGTACGGAGTCAAGACGCTGCCCGGCGTGCGCGAGTCGATCGAACAGCAGCACTGGGAACTAGCTGATGCGGAAATTGTGCGGGTGGGCGCGGTGCTTCAGTCCGAGGCAATTGTGGTGAGCCGAGCAGCGAGTGAGTTGCGGGAGGCAGCAAAATGAATACGTCCAAATTCGTCTTCTTCGTCCCGGCGGTTGCCGCGTCCCTGTATGGCTGCGGCGATCACCGCGCGAGCTCCGACGCGACGCCATCTGCGTCGGCCACCGCCCAACCAGAGCCCTCAGTGAGCACTCCGAGCGCGCCTGACACGCCCGCCGCCACGCCCAAATTCGCTCCAGCGTTGGGTGTAGACCTCGCGGCAATGACTAAAACGCCGTCAGGTCTCGCATACCGTGATGTGAAAGTAGGTACAGGTCCTGTGGCAACCGCGGGCCATCAGGTGTCCGTGCAGTACACGGGCTGGCTCCCAGACGGCACCAAGTTCGACAGCAGCCGCGATCGAAACGCGCCGTTCGAGTTTCCACTCGGTGGCGGTCGCGTAATCCAGGGTTGGGACGAAGGCGTAGCCGGCATGCACGTCGGCGGTCGCCGCCTACTGGTGATCCCGCCGAGCCTAGGCTACGGCCGCGCCGGCACTGGTCCAATCCCTCCCAACTCCACGCTCGTATTCGACGTCGAGCTTCTCAAGATCCACTAGCGACTTGGGTAGTCCGTCGCCGACTGGCGAGGCTGCCATAAATGGGATAGGTGCCGCACGTGGGAGCGTGACCGTGAACACGGATCCCTGCCCGGGTACGCTCTGGGCTGTCACGTCGCCACCCATGCCGCGTGCCAGCTCGCGGCTTATCGAGAGCCCGAGTCCGGCCCCCGTATCTTGCGCAGTCAGACTGCGTCCCAATTGCACGAATGGCTCGAACGCTCGCGCAATTGCATCGGCCGCCATTCCCCGCCCTGTGTCGCGCACTTGAACCTTGACCGGGTCGCCTGCGGGATCGCACGTGATCCTAACGTGGCCCCCCGGCGCGGTAAACTTGACCGCGTTGGAAAGCAAGTTCAGCACGATCTGGACGACCTTCTCGTGGTCGCCGAGCACCGCGACCGAGTCGTCGCACGGGGGCTGCTCGAATGTGATATGCTTGGCTTCCGCCTGGGGCGCGACCATCTCGGCCGCAGCGCTCAATGTCGCATTGATCGGGACGCGATCTTGGGCGAACTGGACCTTCCCCGACTCCAGTTTCGTGTAGTTAAGAATGTCGTTAATGAGTCCCAAGAGGTGTATCCCCGCCGACCGGATGCGGGCAAGATCACCCAACTGCATATCTGTGACTGGGCCGCGCAATCCGTCAGCCATTAGCGCGGTGTAGCCAGCAATCGCGTTCAATGGTGTCCGGAGCTCATGACTCATGTTCGCGAGAAACCCGGACTTCGCACGGTTGGCAGTATCTGCGCTGACAAGCGCCGCGTCGAGTTCGTTCGCCTGGCGCTGCCGGAGATCGATGTCCTGATAAACAATTACCGCGCCATCCACAGTGTGCTCGGCGGTTATGTACGGACGCACGGCCATAGCGTACCAGTGTCCTTCGTCGTCGCGCACTTCCTGCTCTTCCATGTCCTGCGTCTGCAACACGCGAGAGATGATCTGTTCGAGGTCCGCGGTATCCCAGTTTGCCTTGATATCCCTGATCGGCCGCCCGACATCGGTTGGTAGCAATTTCATTAGCCGCTCGGCGCCGGCGGTGAACCGTCTGATCCGGAGATTGCAGTCCACGATGATGATTGGGACATGCATGCTCGCTATCAGGTTGTTCCAATCATCGTTGAATCGCGCTAGTTCCGTGTTCCGCCCATGGATCTCGTCATTGAGGGTCGTCAGCTCCTGGTTGGCAGATTGTAGCTCTTCCTTCGCAGTCTCGAGCTCCTCGTTCGTGCTCTGCAGCTCCTCATTGCTCGACTGCACCTCCTCATTTGCGGTCTGCAGCTCCGCGATCGCCGACTCGTGTTCCGCGGCGATCGCTTGCTGCTCGCGGCGCACGCCTTCCAGCTCCTGCCCCAACTCGCCGACTAGGCGACTGTCTACACGGGCAGCCGCAGCCGGCTTGGCTCGTGATCGCCCGACGTCTCGTTGGGCGGTCTTTTTCGCGAAAGTGGTCGGCGTTGCCCCATCTTCAAAAAGCACCGCGAAGAACTGTGCGTCGGACGTGCCGGTCCTGAACGGGATGACCCTTATGGTGACCTGCCCGATCTTGTCGCCGCGCTCTACGGAAACGCCCTCGACACGTACTGCGACGGCGCGTTCACTTGCCCTCCGCAGCGCGCCGCGGAGTGTGGCGCGTAGCTCGGGTCGCACCATCCGCAGGAGGTCGAAGTTTGCGGCGCCGACCGCAGGCTCCAGGTACGCGCGAGTGCCTCCACGAAATTGCACCACCTGGAGTTGCGCGTCGACCACCACGCCCGCTGGTGCATAGCCGAGGACGACCTGATCGGCCGCGCGCTTCACCTCGGGCGCTATGGGCGCGCGAGTGGCGTGCTTGCCGTCCGAATCCGCCAGCGTCTTGGCGTGCAACGATGGTGCGAAGTCGAGATATGGCAGATTACTAGGCACATTGGCCCGCGCATAAATCCGGTGCTTCTTTTCCAGGGGCGAGAAGAGCGCCGCCGCCGTGCTGACAGACTCCGCAGTGCCGAGCAACAGGATCCCGTCGGGCTTGAGAGCGTAGTGGAAAATCGCAAGTACTTTGGCGTGGCAGGACGCCTTGAGATAGATCAAGACGTTTCTGCAGCTTATGAGGTCGAGTTGCGAGATCGGCGGGTCATCGGTCACGTTTTGACGCGCGAAGACGCAGAGGTCGCGAATGCTCTTCGCAACGCGGTAGCCCCGTTCCGACTTGACAAAGAACTTTTCCAGCCGCTCGAAGGACACATCTTCCTCAATGCCCAGCGGGTATAGCCCCGTTCTGGCGCGGGTGATCGCCAGCTGGCTCAGGTCGGTGGCAAATATCTGGATCGGCGTCCGTGGCGCGTCGTTGCCGAGGAATTCCAACAGGCAAATCGCAATTGAGTAGGCTTCTTCGCCGGTTGAGCATCCGGGCACCCAGACCCGGATCGGCGCGCCTTTAGGTCGCCGCTTGAATGCCTCCGGGAAAACATTGTCGAAGAGCGCGGCGAACGTGGCGCCGTCCCGAAAGAAGCGCGTGACGCCAATTAGAAGGTCTGCATATAAAGAGACCACCTCTGCGGCGTTGGTGCCGAGCAGCGTAGCGTAATCGGAGAGCGAGTGGATTCGGCTAACCGCTATCCGCCGGAGCAGCCGCCGTCTGACTGTATCGTCCTTGTACTCTTCGAAGGCAACCCGGGAGTACTGGCGGAGTACTCCGAAAATCGTCGCCAGTGCGGCGGCATCCGTGGTCTCAAAGTGCGACGCGTCGGGTGGACTAGCGTATGGGTGCCGCCCTATCTCTACTAGGCGCTGGGCGATTTCCCGGGGCGCGAGCACAAAATCCACGCACCCCGTTGCCACCGCAGCGGCAGGCATGCCGTCGTAGCGTGCCGACGCGACGTCTTGCGCGAACGTGATTCCCCCCGCCGCTTTGATTGCCTCGAGCCCATCGGCGCCATCAGACCCGGTGCCGGAGAGAACGACTCCAATCGAGGCGGCGCCCCGGACCTCGGCGAGCGAGCGGAAGAACGCATTAATGGGCAGAGCCAGCTGCGGAGATTTCGCACGCGGATCCAGCTTGAGGTGCCCGTCCGTCAGGACCATGGTGGTGTCGGGCGGAATCACGTACGCGTGGTCTGGCTCGATCCGCAGGCCATTTGTCGCCTGCACCACCGGGAAGGGCGCCACGCGCCCCAACAGCTCGGCAAGAATGCTATCGTGTGTCGGCGAGAGGTGCTGCACCACCACGTAGGCGGCCCCCGTCTCGGCAGGCAGATTGCGGAGCAGCACCGTCAAAGCCTCGAGCCCACCAGCCGATGCGCCGACCCCGACGGCGCGCACATTTCCCTTGCTGGGTTTAGTCATACCGGCCGGAATCGGAGGCGCTCGCGTCGCCAGACGGCGCAAAGCATGCGTGCCGTTTGCGGAGCCGTTCGCCCTGGACGACTTATTGGGCAAGCTTTCCTCCCAGCGCTGACTACAGCAGCAAGTCCGCTCGCGAACAGGGGATGTTCACGAGCGATTGCGACAGCACGTGTAGCTACAGCGTCCTGTGCTTGCTAGACTGTGCGAGTCGTGCAAACGCAATCGGCCATGAGCAACCCAACATCGGGGACGCCTTCGCTGAAGAAGCATACTGACGGCGCACCGGCGGTGCCGCCCATCGTAGTGCTCATGCTCGCCGTGCTCGGGATATCGACGGCAGCTCCGCTCGTGCGGCTCTCCCATGCGCTGCCACTCACGATCGTCGTCTGGCGACTCGCGTTCTCGCTCATTGTCATAGGCGGATTCGTCTTGCCTGGCCGCCAGTGGCGACAATATGTCCGACTTTCGCGCGCCGACTTCTCGCTCGCACTCGCGGCCGGCGTGCTGCTCGCTTGCCACTTCTGGGCATGGACGGTGTCACTTGGCCTCACGACGGTCGCCGCATCCACTGTTCTCGTGAACATGCAGCCCGTGGTCGTAGGCGTGTTGTCAGCACTGTTGCTCAGCGAGCCTCCCAGCAAGCGGCAATGGCTCGGTATCGCCGTGGCTGTGGTCGGAGCGGTGATCATCGCGCGTGCCGACGCGTCGGCGCAGGGTGGCGCACGCAACGCACTCTTGGGAGATGGCCTCGCCCTCGCCAGTGGAGTGGCCGCCGCGTGCTACTACTTGGCAGGCAGGCGGCTCCGACGTGTGCTCGACCTGTGGCCCTACGTAGCGCTCGTGTATGGCGCATGCTTTGTGGCGTTGCTCGCTGCTGCCCTGGCTACCCACGCTCCGCTCGGGCCCGAGCCGCCGCGCGAGCTCGCCGTCTTCGCGGGCTTGGCCGTCGGACCGATGCTGCTCGGCCACACGGGGATGAACTGGGCGCTGCGTTATCTGCCTGCGCCCGTAGTGAACGTCACCACACTCGGTGAGCCGGTCGGGGCGACGATGCTGGCCGCGTTCCTTCCGTGGATCCACGAATGGCCAGCGCCCGCTACTCTGGCCGGAGGAGCGATCGTGCTCGCGGGTATCGCATGCACGCTGATTCCGGCCCGCGGCCGCTCGGGCGTCGCCGTCGGGGTCGAAGTGCTTTAGTTAGAGAACAGCGGCTACGGTCGCTGGTCGGTACGCGGCTTGTCGGCATTGGCGCGCGCAACGGCCAGCGGGCCGAACGCCTGGGTCACGGGCATCAGTGTGATGACGTTCACGTTTACGTGTGGCGGGCGAGTGGCCGCCCAATGAACTGCGTCAGCCACATCCTCTGGGGTGAGAGGCGTCGTGCCAGCGTATACCGTGGCCGCCTTGGCCGCGTCGCCGTGGAATCGCACGGCCGAGAACTCGGTTCCGCTTGTCAGGCCAGGCTCGATGTCAGTCACTCGTACCGCCGTGCCAAGTAGATCGGCGCGCAGGTTGAGGCTGAACTGATAGACGAATGCCTTCGTACCGCCATAGACATTGCCGCCAGGGTAGGGGAACTCCGCTGCCGTCGACCCCATGTTGATCAAGTGGCCGCGGTTACGTGCGACCATTCCTGGCAGCAGTGCGCGTGTGCTGTAGAGGAGGCCCTTTATGTTCGTGTCCACCATGGTGTCCCAATCATCGAGCGACGCTTTGTACGCGGGCTCGAGGCCAAGGGCGAGCCCGGCATTGTTGACTAGCAGGTCCACCTCAGCCCAGTCGGGAGGCAGTGTGGTCAGCGCACGCTCCACGGCCGTGCGGTCTCGCACATCGAGGACGAGCGGCCATGCCAGCGCTCCGAGCTCATCCCGAACAGCGTTCAGACGATCGACACGTCGCCCCACGAGCACGACTCGTGCGCCATCTGCGACCAACCGACGAGCAATGGCGACGCCGAAGCCGGACGATGCCCCGGTAACGACTGCGATCACGCGTCAGCCTCGGCTGTTCGACAACACGATTTTGACAGGCATGCCGCGTAACCTAGTCAGCGCTGTCGGCATCTGGCGGGTGTCTTGGCGTCCTCGCGAGATTGAAACGTTGTGAGCGACAGCTGTCTTGAACTCAGGAGTGCTCCTGTGAGAACCGCGACCAAGTATCGCTGGGACGATATGGCCAAGGAGCGGGTGAACTCGCGCATCGAGCGGCGACTGGTCGTGAGCGAGCGAATGATGCTCGCACATGTGTATCTCGAGCGTGGCGCGATTGTGCCGATTCACTCGCACGAAAACGAGCAGCTTACGTACGTCCTCGAAGGTGTACTCCGCCTGTGGGTTGGCGACGAAGGGTCGTCTGACATCCGAACTTACGATGTGCGCGGCGGCGAGGTGTTGGTGATTCCGTCGCACGTGCCACATCGGGCCGAGGCGCTAGAAGACACGCTGGATGTCGATGTGTTTTGTCCGCCTAGGCAGGACTGGATCGACAAGACAGACGCGTACCTGCGTACCGACAAGTAAAGGACTGCCATCATGGACCTCGGTCTTGCTGGAAAGGTCGCGCTGGTGTGCGGTGCGAGCACCGGCATCGGGTTCGCGGTGGCGGACGAGCTGGGCGCTAACGGCGCGACATTGGTGATCTGTGCTCGCGACCGGCAGCGGCTCGAGGCGGCGCGGGCTCGGTTAGCGCCAACCACGGGAAACGTGCTCGTGGTGCCAGGAGATCTCTCGACGACCGAAGGCGTACACGCTGTCACGACGCAGGCGCTCGCGACGTACGGAGGAGTCGACGTTCTAGTCACGAATACTGGCGGCCCGAAGCCAGGACCCGCGGACACTCACGACTGGGCTGCGTGGGAGGCGGCGGTTGCCCTGCTGCTCAAGAGCGTCGTCGAGCTCACGCGCGCCGTGCTTCCTGGCATGCGCGAGCGTCGATGGGGACGAGTTGTCGCGATCACGTCCATGGCGGTCAAGCAGCCCGTTGACAACCTCGTGTTGTCGAACTCGGTGCGAGCCGCCGTGACAGGGTACTGCCGCACTCTGGCGAACGAGGTTGCCGCACACGGGGTGACCGTCAATACCGTGCTGCCAGGCTATACGAACACAGACCGGCTGGGGGACCTTGCGCGTGCCACGTCGGAGCGATCCGGAAAGCCCATCACGGAGATCCAATCACAGTGGACTCGCGAGATCCCTGCCGCCCGCATCGGCGAGCCACCCGAGATCGCGGCCGTCGTAGCGTTCCTTGCGTCGGCGCGCGCCAGTTATGTCACGGGCCAGTCGATCGCGGTGGATGGCGGCTGGATCAAGTCCCTGCTCTGACCTCGGGCCGGACCGAAACAAAGGAACCGGGTCGAGCAGCTATCGACCTGCCTCGTCCACGACTTCGTAGTGCTCCGCGGTCGTGTCGAAGCTGGTGAGTACGGCGGCTGCCTCTGGGTCAACGACGGCTTTGGTCACGTCATCGCCGGCAAAGGCGAGGATAGGATCCATCGATTTCCACCTGGTCAAGACCAGGAACTCGATTTCATTCGGCCGCACGAGCTTCAATAATGAAAAGCCCACGAATCCATCGACTCGGCGCAATGCCGGAAGCACAGATCGGCGGAAGTGGTCAACGTACCCGACTGGATTCGATGCTGGTGCTCGGGCCCGCCACGCTCGGACGATCATGTCACTCAATCCTTCTTCAAGGTGGAATGGCCGGAACTATCCGGCGGCCGGTAAGATGACCGCTTTGGCGGTCCCCCGCTGGCCCCATCCTCGGCCTCGCGCGAACTGCCTATTATGGGTATCCTCCTAGGCCCCTGGATAGCGGTCTAAGCACACGGCAGCAGATGGGCACCATTCTCTGTGGAGGGACGGATCATGGCGAAAGAGCATGGGCGCGGCAGAGTGACTGCCGATTGTCGCAAGTCCCCGAGCGAACAAAATTGCAGCCTCACGATCACGGGCACCGAAGAAGAGGTCATGACCGTTGTCGTCCGGCATGCGGTTCAGGAACACGGCCATAAGGACACGCTCGAGCTGCGCAATCAGCTCCGCGGCATGCTGGAACCCGAGCGCAGCGGCGCAGCC
>Ga0073928_10001590_pt1 | contig 42872 bp, 40 predicted proteins | sample PaiPotPPA55metaG_FD_76969 | JGI IMG/M metagenome (GOLD analysis project Ga0073928, IMG submission 76969) | Iron sulfur acid spring bacterial and archeal communities from Banff, Canada, to study Microbial Dark Matter (Phase II) - Paint Pots PPA... ...
CACGCCCATGGTGGACGTGATGCTGGTCCTGCTGATCATCTTCATGGTGGTCACGCCCATGTTGCAAAAAGGCATCAGCGTGGATATGGCTCCGGTCAACAACCCGGAACAGATGCCCGACGCGGACAAAGAGGACGCACTTCTGATTTCTATTACTCGAGACGGAAAAGTCTATTTCGGCAGCGAGCAGATGGCAGTCGACAACCTCACCGGCAAGGTAAAAGATCGCCTGGCCAACAAGCAGGATAAGCGCGTGTACGTGAAAGCCGACATGCGTGCCCGTTTTGGCAGCGTGGTGCAGGTCGTCGATGCGGTTCGTGCGGCTGGGGTCGATGACCTCGGCTTGCTTACCGAGCAAAAGAAAACAGGTCCAACGGCCCCGCCCCCGGGTACGCCAGGGCAAGCAGGGCAATAAGAGGAGAACGATCATGGGTATGACAGTCGGCCCGAGCGGAGGCCCAAGTGCAAACATCAACGTCACGCCGCTCATTGACGTACTGCTCGTGCTGTTGATTATCTTCATGGTGATCTCGCCCGTCACCATGAAAGGATTGGATGCGCTGGTTCCCCAACCCCCTCCGCCCAACGCGCCAAAAAACACTACGCCCGACCGCACGATCGTGGTCTCATTGATCGACCTCGGCCCGGGCCAGGCGCCGGGCGTCAAGATCAACACCGAGGACGCAACCTGGGACAACCTGCAGGGGCGTCTCACCGACATTTACAAGCAACGCGCGGAAAAGGTCATGTTCGTGAAGGGCGATGACGCCATTCCCTTCGCTAATGTCGCCAATGTGATCGATCTGGCTCATGCCGCCGGCGTGGATAAGGTCGGCCTGATTACCGCGAAGATCGAAGCGGGCTCCTGAACTGCCGCCCAGTTCAGATTGCAGCCGCAAAGCTAGGAATTTCGTACCCGGCCCACGCACGGAAGCGTACACGCTTCCGTGCTGCCGCGGCCCGCACCAGTCGAAGCCGCTTGTCGTTACGCGTTTCAGGCCACGCTTGTCAAACCGATGCCTCTGGGCCTAGGATGCTCTGTCGAGGGAGACTTATACCGCAATGAATAAGACCGCAAAACTCATTACGCTGGCGGCGGCGCTGCTGGCGCTCTTCTCCTCTGTAGGATGCGACAAGCTGCGGGCGCGCGACCAGCTCAACAAGGGCGTGGAAGCGTATAAGAACAACCACTACGAACAGGCCATCGACCATTTTCAGCAGGCGGTCCGCCTCGATCCCGCCCTCATCAATGCCCGTATGTATCTGGCCACCGCCTTCGTATCGCAATACATTCCCGGCGTCGATTCTCCCGATAATCTGCGCGTTGCCCAGCAGGCCATCGACGAATATCAACGGGTGATCGACGCCAATCCCACTCGCGAGCAGAAAGTGAATGCCGCGAAGGGCATCGCCTACCTCTATCTGAACGAAAAGAAATGGGACGAGGCGAAGAAGTACTACCGCATGGCCTCGGATCTCGATCCCAACGATCCCGAACCCTACTACTCCATCGGCGTCATCGACTGGACTGCCGCCTACCAGCCGCGTATGGAAAAACGCGCCGCGCTGGGCATGAGGCCGGAAGAGAACCTGAATCCCAAGAATAAAGACCAGAAGAAGGTCTGCGAAGAATTGAAGGCAAAGAACGCCCCCGCGATCCAGGAGGGCATCGACAGCCTCAACAAGGCAATACAACTCCGTCCCGATTACGACGATGCCATGGCCTATCTGAACCTGATGTATCGCGAAAAAGGCGACGTGGAGTGCGACGATCTCCCTGGCCGCGCCGAAGACCTGAAAACCGCCGACCACTGGGTCGACGAAACCCTCCGAGTCAAGAAAGCCAAAGCCGAAAAAGCAGCCCAAAACTCCCAGGGCGGCATCACGGTGGACAAATAGTAGATCAAGGTCCTTCTTACTGAGATTTGGCCTCCTTTTGTCGCTGACGCGAAGGAGGCTTTTCCTTTCTTATACCGGCGCACCATTGTCAGGAACGACTTTTGGACGTCCTTCGCTTTTCCTCGGTTCCCTCTGCGTCCTTTGCGCCTTCCTCAGCGACCTCGCGGTTCAGGCTTTTGCAGTCCCTCTCAGCGACCTTTGCGGTTCAAGCTCTTGTTCTTCCTGTCCGCGCGTTCTAGGGCCTGCCATATAACCGCACCTCGACCTTCGTAAACTTCCACCGATTCACGCTGGGGAACGATTCCGAAAGAACTCCCATCAGCATCGCGGTCGTAGCGTCAGGCTTCTCCTCGGAGCCATTATTCATCAACATAACCCACACGCGCGCATGGCTGGCCCCCGCCGCACGCAACAAATCTTCCGTAGGCTTGCCCGTAAAATCGCGGTAATCGAGCCCTGCTGAGTGGTGAGGAAATAAAATCTCCGGCCCCAGCTGGCGCGTGAAATCGGGGCTCGCCGTGTTTTCCCCAGCTCTTACAGACCGAAAGAATTCATAGGGAACGCGAGTCGCCGCAATATGAAAAATAACCGCATCTCCCGGCTCTGAATGGTGGAGAATGAAGTTGCTCGCTGCGCCCGAAGCATCCCGCTCGCCATCGAAGTCGTTACCGTAAACGAAAAGAACTCCCTGCAAGCCCAGCAGCAGGATCCCGCTGAGCACCGCCGCCAGAAGCCACGCCGTCCGCAACCGCGCCAATCCCGCCGCCACCAGAATTAGCAGCGCTGGCAGGCAGAAGATCATGTAGCGCCCCAGAAATACCGGACGCGCGAACGACAACAAAACCGTCAGCAGGACAGGAAAGATCAGCCAGATCAGAAGAAACTGCGCCCTCCAGGTCTGCCAACAGGTCCCCGAACTGGTCTTCGAACTCAAACCGCGTACGAACAGTTGTTTCCCGAGCGGCATCACCGCAGCAACGCAAGCGACGGCGTAGATCACAAGAAGGACCCAGTTGTTCCCGCCTGCCGCATGTTGGTAAAACTCCAGCACATCGCGAACCCCGGGCCGTGATATCCAACGGATCGGGCCGGCGCCAGTCTTCGCCACAAAAACCAGCAAAGGCAGCGCCGCCAGACCGACCGCGAACCATGCCCGCCGCAACTGGGACGATGGTGCGACGGTTTCATCCTCAGACTGGCTAAAGTTTCCCAGCCAGCGCACAGCCAGCCACTGCGCTGCCACCAACAACAGCGCATAAAAATGTGCGTAGACGGCCAGGATGCTGACAAGGACATACCCGCGCCACTTACGCCGCGACGATTCTCGCAGAAACGAAACCAGGAAACCCGAGGATAGCGTCGCCAGCAACAAAAACAGCGCGTAGCTGCGTGCCTCCTGAGCGTACCGAACGCTGTAAGCGTTGAAAGCAAACAGCGTCGCCGCAATCAAAGCCACCCGTCGGTCGTATAGTAGTCCGGCCAGCCAATAAATTGCCGGCAATGTGGCTGCAGCAATGACCACCGAAAAGCTGCGTATGAAAAAAGGGCTTTTCCAATAGTGCTGATTAAGGCTCAGCCATGCTCGCAACAGAACGTAATACAACGCCATATTGGCCTCGCGCCACCACAGCAAGTGCAAAAAATCGCTCCAGCGAATTCGCGCGACTTCCACGCTGAAACATTCATCAAACCAGAAAGGCTTGCTGCCAAGGTGAAGAAACCGAATCGCAGCGGCCCAAACCCAAAGCACAAGAAGCGTGAGCCCACGAACCATGCGGACCTTGGCTGAACGAAACGCGGGAGCGCCTGCGCCAGGTGTGACCGCGCCGTGGGGTGGCAGCATGCTGGGAATTGGAAGGCCGTCCAGTTCCAGATGATACTATGATGGAAAATCCAAGAGCGCTTTTTCGAACCAAGGATAGTGGCGCCGTTGGAGATTTTTCGGCAATATTGAAGGGGTCGTCCTGACCGCAGCCGTTCTCAGGCAAAGGGAAGGATTTCGCGCGCAGACCCGGGCAGTGGAAGAGAGTGACCCTGCCGACCCTGGCACAACCATGACGTCCGTAGAAACCGCAACCCGTCCTGAAACCACGTTTCCAGATACCTGGAAGGGAGCGGTGTCGGTAATCGTGCCCGTCTACAATGAAGCCGCCCACCTGGACGAACTGTTGCAGGCGATCCACGCCTCGCCCGTAAAAAAAGAAATCATCATCGTCGACGACGGCTCAACCGACGGTACCCGCGAAAAGCTGCAATCGCTCTCGCCCATCGACAACGTCACCGTCGTGTTCCACGAAAAGAACTACGGCAAAGGAGCGGCCATCCGCACCGCTCTTGCCTATGTCCGCGGCGAGTACGTCCTCATCCAGGACTCCGATCTGGAATACGACCCGCAGGATTATCCCCGGTTGCTGCGCCCGCTCGAAGAAGGCACAGCCAATGCCGTCTACGGGGTGCGCCCCGACCGTCCCGAGCGCGGCCTGCGCTTCTTTCTCGGAGCCAAACTCCTGACGCACCTTACTAATCTCCTTTACGGCGCAGGCATTCACGACGAAGCTACCTGCTACAAAGTCGTTCGCGGCTCGCTGCTCGCACAACTCCATCTGCAATGCCGCCGTTTTGAGTTCTGTCCGGAAGTCACCGCAAAGCTGTGCCGCATGGGCGAGAAGATTGAGGAGGTACCGATCTCCTACCACCCGCGCTCAGCGGTAGAAGGCAAAAAAATCCGTCACTCCGACGGATGGCTCGCGATCTGGACCCTGATCCGCTACCGCTTCCTGCCCCGCCGCCACTGGCTGCGCTCGGATCAGAACAAATCCCAAGCTCCCTTTGCCGTCAGCTTTTCCCGCATTCCGTCGAAATAAAATCAGGCAACATCCGGGGGCTGCGAGCCTTCATGGCTGGCAATCTCCTGTAAAATCTTGGGTTCGTTGAACCGTAGTTGACGTTCTAAGCATGTTCAAGAAGATTCTCATCGCCAATCGCGGCGAGATTGCCGTGCGCGTCATTCGCGCCTGCCACGAGAGGGGAATCGCCGCGATCGCCGTCTACTCTGACGTCGATCGCGCCTCGCTGCACGTCCGCAAAGCCGATGAGGCTTATCCCATTGGCCCAGCCTCAGCGTCCGAATCGTACCTCAACATTCAGAAGATTCTTGACGCAGCCGCGCAATCCGGCGCAGACGCCATCCATCCCGGTTACGGATTTCTATCCGAGAATGCAAAGTTCGCGCGAGCCTGCGCCGATGCGGGAGTAAAGTTCATCGGCCCGACCGCTGCGGCGATGGAAGCCATGGGATCGAAAACTCGCGCGCGGCAAGCGATGGAGCGCGCAGGGATTCCGTTTGTGCCCGGCACTTCACGCGGACTCGAATCATTCGAGCAAGCCGAACATGTCGCTGCTCAAATCGGCTATCCCGTAATGTTGAAAGCCGCCGCTGGCGGCGGCGGAAAAGGTATGCGTCTAGTACACAAGCCGCATGAACTGAAGTCGGCGCTCGAAGGCGCGCGCAGCGAGGCAGAGCGGGCATTCGGCGATAGTGAAGTTTACATCGAGAAGGCGATTGTCAATCCACGCCACATCGAGATGCAGGTTCTCGCCGACGAGCATGGGAACACAGTCTATCTGGGCGAGCGCGAATGTTCGCTGCAACGCCGGCATCAGAAGGTAGTCGAGGAAGCGCCATCGCCGATCGTTCATGCAGACATGCGAAAAAGAATGGGCGAAGTCGCGGTTCGCGTGGCCCAGGCCGCTGGATATACGAATGCGGGCACGGTTGAGTTTCTGGTCGACCAGCAAAAGAATTTATACTTTCTTGAGATGAACACTAGGTTGCAGGTGGAACATCCGGTGACGGAGTTGATCACGGGACTCGACCTGGTTCACCTGCAGATTCGAATCGCAGCCGGTGAGCGCCTGCCCTTTACGCAGAAAGAGGTCGTAATACGCGGACATGCCATCGAGTGCCGCATCTACGCCGAAGACCCCGAAAACAATTATTTTCCCAGCCCCGGCAAGATTACTTTGCTGCTGACGCCTTCAGGCCCCGGAATCCGCCACGACAGCGGGATCTACGAAGGTTGGACGGTGCCCCTGGATTACGATCCGCTGCTGGCCAAGCTGATCGGCTATGGGACGGACCGCGACCAGGCCATCAGCCGACTGACTCGCGCACTCAACGAATATTTTGTGGGCGGGATCAAGACCAATATTTCGCTGTTCCGCCACATTCTGAGCGATCCGGATTTTCGCGCCGCTAAGGTCGACACCGGTTTTCTCGACCGCTTCCTGCAACAGAAACATGCGGAAACGGCGAAGGCTCCGAAGGCAATCGAAGCAGCGGTAATCGCTGCGGGCGTGTTTGCGATCTTAGGTTCTGGCGCTGGATCGACTGAACTCTCAGGCGCGAATGACTCGGCGAATAGCAAGCGCAGCGCCACCTCGAACTGGACGATTGCGGCCAAGAAAGAGGCGATGCGATGAGACTCAGGTGGGTTACTGGTACCTGGCAACCGGCGACTGGCAACTGCTTGTGATTTACAACATCAGCATCGACGGCAAGAACTTCCGGCTCGATCTCAATCGAGCGGACGGCCGCTGGTCGTGCCGCCTCGATGGACGCAAAGTCGAAGTCGACGCTGTGCTGGTAAGGCCCGATGTGCTTTCTCTCCGCATCGGCAATCAGGCTTACGAAGTGAAGTGCGAACGCCTCGGTGGCGAGATGCGTCTTTGGATGGGCAGCGCGAGCTTTGCGGCGGAAGTTCGCGATCCACGTTCGTTGCGCGGGCGCGGGCGCGCAGTGGACGATCATGGCCCCAAAAAACTTACAGCTCCCATGCCGGGCAGGATTGTTCGGGTGCTGGTGAGACAGGGTGACGAAGTAGAAGCAGGCAGCGGCGTGCTGGTGATGGAGGCAATGAAAATGCAAAACGAAATCAAATCACCGAAGAAGGGAATGGTTCAGAGGATTCTGGTCAGCGAAGGCGCTGCGGTCAACGCGGGAGATGTGCTGGCCATTGTCGAGTAGTCAGCCCTTCACAAATTTTCGTTCATCGACATCTTTGCGCTCTCTGCGAATCCTTGGCGTACTCTGCGATTTAAGATGTTTTAACCGCAGAAAACGCAGAGAAAATCTGCGAAGGGTCACAAAGAAAACTTTGGAAGATCGCAAAGGTTCCTACTTTTCTATGCCGTTGCTGTCGAGAATCTTTTTCGCATAATAATTCTCGACCTTGGCGGAATCCCTTAGGACTTCGTAGTAGGCGGCTTTGAGCAATTGTTCACGGCGGTCGTGAAGCTGCGAACGAATGGCTTGCTGCACTCGCGGATCGGAAAGTTCCCGCTGTCCCGCGGGCTCTTTGGAAACCAGTTTCACGATGCGGAATCCCAGTGGCTGCCTGGTAGCGGGATTCGTCACGCTGATGATATTGCTGTACTGGCCCGGTTTGAGTTTCATGACGGCATCGCGCGTGGCGGGATCGGTTCCTTTCAAGCCAGATTCGGGCACGGTTCCGAGATCGCCTCCATTCCCCGAGGTCTCTGGGTCTTCGGAATATTTCATCGCCAGACTGGCGAAATCGTCGCCACTGTCGAGGCGGTTTCCGATCATCTGGATTTTCTTGCGCGCATCGGCTTCGTTTTGTGCCTTGTCGTTCTGGTTCTGTGCCTGCGGGTTTGGAGCCGGAGTCACCATGATCTGGGCCAGGTGGTATCGCGGTTCGATCAGATTGAATTCGCCTTTGTGCGCGTTATAGTAGTTTGCAATGTCCTGATCGGTGACATTGATTTTTGAAGATACCTCCTTGTTCATTACTTTTTCGAGAGTGATAGAGCGGCGAATGTCGCGCTTGAAATCGGCCAAAGAGATCTTCTTCTCCTGGAGCCGCTTCTCGAACTCATCCTGGGAAGCCGGAGATTTGATTTCGTTATATTTGCGGTCGACCTCTTCGTCCGTCGCCAGCAAGCCGAGTTTTTCGGCGCGACGCATGACGATTTCGTCCTCGATGAGTTGGTGCAAAATATTCAGTCGCAGCGCCGTAGCCTGCTCGCCCGTGGGCGGCTGCTGAGCCGCGGCGACCTGGTTCTCATAGTAGCTGTCGACGTCCGATTTCAGAATCTTCCGGCCATCCACCGTCGCCATCACGTCGCCACTGGTTTGCCGGTTGCAGGCGGTCAGGGTCGCAAGCAGGACGGCGGCCGAGAGGGCTGCGGCAGCGCGCGCAAACAACGAGGTTTTTCTCAACAATGTTTCTCCGTTCCTGACTGCCAACAAAAAGGAAAATTCAGACAGCGCGGGCAAGCCCAACCCGCGGATTATCGCGATGCCGGCGCCGACGACGATTGTACGTGCTGGGGCACGGGTTGTCCTGCGTCTCGTAAAGCGGCGTCCAGCGCGGCGCGCAACTCAGCGATGGGAACGGCGCCGTCAATTTTCTGTCCATTGATGAAGAGAGCCGGGGTACCGTTCACGCCCAGATCGTCGGCTTCTTTCATGGACGCCCTGACGGCGTCTTCCTTCTGCGCTTTGACGCAGGATTGCAGCTTCGCCACGTCGAGGTTGTGCTTTTGCCCTTGCAGAACCGTAATTTTGTCGATGGCTTCGAAGCGCGCCGCCGGAGTCTTTTCGGCGTCCACCTCGCGCTTATTAGCGTGGACGTAGTCGGCGAAGTCCCAGTAGGCATCGGTGCTTTGGTCTGCCAGACAGTTGGCGTCCACGGCCGCGTGGATTGCCCAGGGATGAATCTCGAACAATGGGTCATCCTTGTAGATGATCGTAACCCGGTCGCCGTATTCCTTGATGATCTCGGGAAACAGGGTGGCATGCATGCGCGAGCAAAAGGGGCATTCGAAATCGTCGAAATCGACGACCACAACCTTGGCGGACTTGGCTCCGCGCGAAGGCCGGCCCGTGACGTCGATTTTGCTCATGACCTCGGCAAACGGATCTTTCTTCAGGTCGAACTTAGTCACGCGCAGCATGATGGCGCGGTCTTTGGAGAGCAGGAACTTGTAGTCTTTCGACTTGCCCTCACCTTCGATGTTCACGGAAACCGCGTCATATCCCGGGATGTCGCTGCTGGGCGTGATGGCGCCGACGGTTACCTTCACGTCAGTGGGGAGGGAGTAGAAAGAGCGCACCTGATGTTCGATCTTGCGGGCTACGTCAGGAGAAGCCGATTGGGCAACACAACCCAGGCAAACCAAAAGCAGGATGAGCAATGAACGTCGAAATGAGATCAACAGGAACCGCCTCAGCATCGCTAGTTATCTTCTGATTATCTCATAGCGAATGCGTGGGTGGGCGGGGGGCGGCGAGGTGTGAGACGCTTCAGGATCGGGTGCCGAGGCTGAGTCTTAACTCGCCTCTTCGCGGCTTGATCCCCATTTATCCAGTGCGGCGGAGTTGTTCGGGGGGGAGTAGGGCGTTCATCGATCCAGAACGGAATCCTTCGAGATCGAGAGTCACGAACTTGAATCCCAAAGCTTTAAAGATGGCGGTGAACTCGGCTGCCATGTCGGGACTCAAAGCGCGGTCCAGTTCGTCGCGGGCGATTTCAATACGAACGATGTCGCCGTGATGGCGCACACGAAACTGGCGGAAGCCCAGGGCGCGAATGGCGTCTTCGCCGCGTTCGACCACGTCGAGAGCTTCGCGCGTAACTGGACGGCCGTACTCGATTCGCGACGAGAGGCAGGCGGACGCCGGCTTGTCCCAAATGCGCAGGCCAGCCTGGCGGGCGAGTTCACGGATTTCCTGTTTGGTGAGCCCGGCATTGAGCAGCGGGGCGGCAACGTGGTGCTGCTTAGCGGCTTGCTGCCCGGGACGGAAGTCGCTTTGATCGTCAAAGTTTACGCCGTAAGCAATGGCGTCGAAGCCGCGAGCGGCGCGGAGGTTTTCTATCACCGCAAAAAGTTCGTCTTTGCACTGAAAACAACGCTGGCCGTCGTTGCGCGTATATTCGGGGCGGTCGAGTTCGGAGGTGGAGATGACTTCGAGCGGAATGCCGTGCTCATTGGCGAAGGCGATGGCATCGTTCAGCTGAGTGCGAGCGAGGCTGGGAGAGTCGGCGATTATCGCCAGCATGCCCGCCCCCAGTGCCCGGTGGGCGGCCCAGGCGAGATAGGCGGAATCCACGCCTCCAGAATAAGCGACTAGCAGCCGGCCGAGCGATCGCAACTCGGCCTGGAGTTGAGATATCTTTTCGCTCAGATCGGTTTCAGGAAGTTGCATATTTCTATCGTAACAGCCGGAAAAGGGAGAGAAGAAGCTTTTAAGCGTAAAGAGCGCTAAGGGGCGCGGACGACGCGGAGAAACCCGCACTCACGCCTTTAGTACAGGCGCTCCTGGCGTCTGAGGTTTCCAAAGGAGCCGATGTTTGCCAGGCTGAAGGTGAAGCGGAATAGATTTTCGTTCCGGACATTGGCAATGGCATAGCGGCGATATTCTAGGGTCACACCGCAGCAATCCCAATTGTAGGTGGTTTGCGCGGTGGCGAACTGCAGTTTCTTGGTTTCGTTATCGAAGCCAAGGCTGCTGGCTGCGCTGAATCCACGGCGGGCCAGGCTGCCATAACCGAGGGCCACTCGGAACTGCTGATACTTGAGGGGAATTTTGTTGGTTTGGGGAATTTCTAGAAACGCGTCTCCGCCGCCTACGGTGAAAGATCCGAGATTGTAGTTGACCAGCAGGGTGCTCTCGTTCACGCGGCCCAGCTGAAAGTCATAATCGAGGTCCCACTCGGTATCGGTGCGGCTGCTGGTGGCAGCCCGCAGGCGCGAGACCAGCGGGGAAAGATGACGCGGCTGAGTGACGAAGGCAATGCCAGTCAAATCTTCGGTGGTGGTAAAGACATTGCGCTGTCCAGTCACAACGGCTCCGCCGAAGGTGGGGTCGAGGAAATATTTCTGTTCCAGTTCCCATGTGGCCACTTCCCTGGCTTGCGGACCCGGAGTGCAAGGCTGATTGTCGAGGCTGCTGACGCGCTGCCAGGGGACGAGCTGTTCCGGCGCAGCGGCGCCCACTGCAAGGCCGGTCATGGGAGTATCGCACTCCTGAATTTGCGACGAGGACGAGGGCTTCGCGTAGAGGCGGGTAACAAACCCGTACTCCACTTCGTGGGTGTTGCTGAGGATGTCACGCTCATCGAAGTGAAGGATATTGGCGAAGTTGTGCACGCCGGTCACCGCACGATAGACGACCTTTGGTTCAATGGCGTGCTTCCACTTCCGGCCCAGAAATTCCTGGTCGAATATTTTTTCCAGAACCGGCGGCCGTATTTCCACCGAGGTCTCGACAGCCTGGCGGTTGGTTGGTCTAGGGAGGGCAATTCCGTTGACGAAGCGCTCGGTGTAATAGGTTTCGTGCAGTGCGAGGGCGGGGCGAAGCGACCATCCGTGGAACTGGAATGGCAGGGAAATCTCGGGGCTGAAATCGAAGCGGGCCAGAATTTCTCCAGTATGAAAGCCGGGTTCGCCGCGAGAAAGGCCCGCCAGTGAGATGTCGAACGACCACACGAACGGCGAATGCCACAAAGGTCTGTCTACGCTGGATGCGTCCACGCTGGGAGTGTGCAGGATGCGGATGGAATCAAATGTGGGAGTGCCGTTGGGATTGGGGGTTTGAAAAAAATTCTGATAGCGCTCCACCATGCCGCCGAAGGAGACGCCGTCGAAAGTCTTGGAGAGAAAAACCTGCGACTTGACTTCCGAGTTCACTGCCTGGGTGAAGACGTCATTGAAGGCCAGCCGGAACAGAAACGAACTGAGATAATCGATATTGGAAACGGCGCGAAAGCCGTAGAAGTTCCCTTCCGCCGTGAGTCGCGCTTCCTGGCCGCCCTCGCGCAACGGTGGCGTGCCGATGCCGCGGTCAATCACGCCAAAAAAATCCAAGTCAACGTAGGAAGTGTCACTGGGGCGGGCGCGGAATTCTCCGCGTTGCGACCAGCCGCGCAGGGAGAAATATTCCGCGCCCAGGGTGGCGTCCATGCTGGGATTGATAGCCCAGTAGAAGGAGTCGCCGACGATATTGCCTTTAGTGGAGGAACGGCCGATGGTTGGCACCAGGAATCCCGTACTTCTCACTTCCCGGGCTACGGGATGAGTGGCGTAGGGAAAGTAGAAGATCGGGAATCCGTGCAAGACAAATGTGCTGTGGTAGATGCTGGCATTGCCGCCCACGGCCACGACTACTCTGTGCGCGTCAAACTGCCACTTGGGATACGGAAGTGCGCAGGTGGTGATAGTGCCGTCGTAGACCTGGTAGTGGTCGGGGCTGGTCTTCTCAACGATTTTGCCGGAGAAAGCGAAGGGAGCGGTCGAGGTCAAGATGGCACGGCTGCCGTGAAAGCGAAGGCCGGTGGTCGCGGTCACGTCGTAAAAGCGTCCGGTCTCGGCGGTCAGATTGTAGGTTCCGTGGCTGGCTCTGAGGTGGTCGTCGTTGGGGCCGCCGTCGAGCGCGAAGTGTCCCGAGGCCGTAGCCTCGCCGCTGTCGGAGTCGTAGGTCACCTCATCGGCGCGCAGAATGTAGGTGCGGTAGTGGATCTCGGCGTTGCCATGCAGTTTGTAGATATCGCCGATTTTTTCCTGCTGGTCGGCGCAGATGGTCGCCGAGTCGGAGTCCTGCGTTGCGGCCTGTTTCGCGCATGGAGAGCTTGATAGCGATTCCCGAGTTTCTGTTTTTTGCGGGACCTGTGGTGAAGAGGTAACCGATTGGCGGGGATTTTCCGATGGCAACTGGCTGGTTACTAGCGCAGAGGCGAGAAGCTGATGACAAAGAAACAGCGCCGTGATAAGGAATCTAGAGCGAAGAATCATCGGAAGAAAATCGACGGAAGACAATCGTCCATCGAAGGGTACCAGCCTTTCGGCTTTCTGGTCGCGGCATCGTGAACTTAGCACGACGCTGGCCGCGAGCCAAAGTGGCAAAAAAGGCTAGGATTCCCGTTGGTTCACTCCCGGTTGTACGTTGCATGCGAACCGGTGCGATTTTGCTGGTGTGATTTCGCCGATGTGTTTTTGAAGACTGGCCTTCATGAATTGTCCGCTGTGTGGAGAAGTTTGCCGTTGCCAACCGGAGCCCGTCGGCATTGCCGATTCGAAGGCGACTGGCGATGAGACCGCAGAAGCTGGTCCTTGGCGCGATGAACTTTCTGCCCGGGTCAATCGTTATCGCGCGCGGCGCAAAGCGCGTCCGCCGCGCTATCCGTCGCTGAGCCTGAGGTTTGAAGCCTTTGAATCGGCTGCGAGTGTAAACGCGGTCGGCGGATCCGGGGCACCTTCTACGTTTGAAGCTGTCTCGAGCCATGCCCTCGCGCTGGATGGGATGAGGGAGCAGCCCTCGGCTGCCGCCGAGGCCGAAGCGCAATCTGCGCAGGCGATCGCCACGGAGCCCGCACCCGCCGTTCGTCATTCTGCGCGGTCCACAGGGGGGCAAGTCAGTGCAAAGATTATCGAGTTTCCGGGATTTGCCTGGGGACCGCCTGTGCCTCCACCGGATCAACTGGCGGAGCCAGTCAGCGGGCGCCCTCGAATTCTGGATGTGCCCGAAGTCGAGCCTCCGCCTCCGGCGCTGGGTGGAATCACTATTGAGCGGGTCGAGCGCAAGGAGGTCGAAAAGCGGCCGGGCATCGACATTCCTCTGCAAAGTGCGCGGTTTGGCTCGCGCGTGATGGCCGCAGTAGTCGATGGGCTGATCATTGCAGCGGCTTCGGCCCTCTTCGGCTACATATTCTGGAAGGTGGCGGCGGCGCGCCCGCCGCTGATTCAGATGGTCGGCCTCGCCGTCGGAATTCCTTGCGTGTTGTGGGCTGCTTATCAGTATTTGCTGATCGTCTACGCCGCCAGCACTCCGGGTTTGCGCGTGGCTCGCCTGGAGCTTGCACGCTTCGACGGGACTTCGACCAATCGATCCTTGCGACGCTGGCGCGTGCTGGCCGCCTGGCTCTCCGCCGTTTCCCTCGCGATGGGATACCTCTGGGTTTTTCTCGACGAAGACGCCCTCTGCTGGCACGACCGGATTACGCACACCTACTTTGCGCCCAAAAAACGTAGCACCCCGTAGACGACACGGCGAAAAGTACGCCCAGATACTCTGCTGAAACGCTTTAGCTGTCTCCTGTGCTATCTTCATTGGGTTCAGCCTTAATTGCGGTTTCTGCCATTCATAAGAAGCATGGCTACAGTCCCTGACAGTACAAAACCGGCCGTAAAGGTCTTCGTCGCCACCACGGTGATGTTGACCTTCATTTCCTTCTGGCGCGCCTCCGCGATTGTTCTGTCGGATTTGGCCTCCTCCGCCTACTACGCGGGCGGCGACGCCGAGAAGGTCATTGGCAAGAGCGCGCCTTGGTTCATCCTGGCGGTCATGCTGTTCAGCTATGCCGTGCGGGCCCTGTATATCGAATCCAGCAGCATGTTCGTCCGCGGCGGCGTATACCGCGTCGTGAAAGAAGCGATGGGCGGAACGCTGGCCAAGTTCTCCGTCTCAGCCCTGCTGTTCGACTATGTATTGACCGGTCCGATCAGCGCGGTTTCGGCGGGGCAATACCTGGCGGGGTTCATCAAGGACATCGGGGTATACCTGCATCGTCCGTTGAATTTCTCCGACGATCATTTTGCCGCAGGGTTGGCCGTGATTATCGTCTTCTACTTCTGGTGGAAGAATACACAGGGCATCCATGAATCCAGCCAGAAGGCATTGCAGATTATGATCATCACCACCGTGATGGTCGTGATCCTGATCATCTGGTGCACGCTCACGGTTTTGCGGGCGCCGATTCAGTTGCCTCCGAACCCACTGCACGCGGGCGTAATTCCGCTCAACAAAGAATCACTGGGGTGGCTGAATGGAACCTGGTTCAGCCACATTACGTGGATTATCCTGTTCGTCGGTTTCGGCCATTCCGTGCTGGCCATGAGCGGCGAGGAGACGCTGGCCCAGGTCAATCGGGAGATCGAACATCCCAAGCTGAAGAACCTGGAGAAGACGGGCCTGGTGATTTTTGTTTACAGCCTGCTCTTCACCTCGCTGGTCTCTTTCTTCGCGGTAATGATCATTCCGGACAAGGTCCGACCAGACTACTTTGCCAACCTCATCGGCGGCATCGCCATGTATCTGGTGGGGCCGACCAGCTTGAAACTTCTCTTTCACGGCTTCGTCGTACTGGTAGGCGTGCTGATTCTGGCGGGCGCGCAGAACACTTCCATCGTAGGCGCGAATGGCGTGTTAAATCGCGTGGCTGAAGACGGAGTGCTCACCAGTTGGTTTCAGCGGCCGCATAACCGCTATGGCACGAGCTACCGGATTATCAATTTGATCGTGGGCATGCAGTTGCTAACTATCGTGCTCAGCCTGGGCAACGTGTATGTGCTGGCTGCCCTCTATGCCTTCGGCGTGATCTGGAGCTTCGCTACGAAGTCGCTGGCTGTACTAGTGCTGCGCTTCACCGAGCCGGAGAACCGGGAATGGAAAGTGCCGGGGAATCTGCACATCGGAAAAACCGAAATTCCTGTGGGATTGTTTCTTATCTCCGCCGTGCTGTTCATCACGGCGATCGTTAATCTGTTTACCAAGTATCAGGCGACCATCGCGGGAATCATCTTCAGCGCGGCCTTCTTTACCATCTTTACGATCTCTGAACGCCATGTCGCCAAAGAGCGACACGGCAAGCCCGAACAGCTCGACCAATTCCGCGTGTATGGCAATCAGGAACTCGGCAGCGGGGCCATGGGAGTGCGTCCCGGCAACGTGCTGGTTGCGGTGCGCGATCCTCGCAATCTCTACTATTTGCGCCACGTGCTCAGCCATACGAATACAGCCAAACAGGATGTCGTAGTTATGAGCGCACGCTTGTATCATCGCGAGCACACGTTCGGCGGTAACACGGTTCTTGAAGCCAGCCAGGTGTTTGACCATTACGAGCAGGAACTGTTCACCGCCGCAGTCGCGGTTGCGGAGAAGGAAGGAAAGCCGATCCACCTGCTGGTCGTGCCCGCAACGGATGTGTTCGAGGCCATCATGGTGACAGCCCAGCGTCTCGACTCCAGCCGGGTGGTCTGCGGGCTTTCCAACAAGCTCACGGCCGACGAGCAAGCCAAGCTCACCGGCGATGCCTGGGAACGCCTGCCGGAGCCGCGCCCGCGACTGATCCTGGAAGTGTGCGCTCCGGATGGAACCATCCGCGAATACGCGCTGGGGCCGCATACGCCCCGGATGCGTCCTCAGGACGTAGAACTCATGCATAGACTGTGGCTTAACATCACCGCGGATCCCAAGTTCGCTGGCGCGCACCATTATCACGTTATGGCCCTGGCTCTGGAGGAGTTGCAACGCGAGTTGAACACCGAGCAGCGTGCCCAGCTTTTGCAAAAACTGCAGGACGAGATCAATCGTTCCAAACCAAGCTGAACTGAATCTTAGGTTGAGCGCATTTGCAAGGAGGTTCCCATGGCGCGCATTCGCGGCGCTTCTTCCAATCAGGGCGGTCCGATTCGCCAGTTATTCGTGGGAATTGTCTATGCTCTGACCCGCCGTAGATTGCACCGTGTCATCATGCCGATCCAGGTGACCGCACATCATGCCAAAGTCTTATTGGGGTATGTTCAGATGGAGCGATCGCAGGCCGGTAGCAAGCTGGTCGATCACAAGGTGAAGGGACTTGCCGAACTTCGAGTAGCGACGCTGGTAGGGTGCCCATTTTGAATTGATATCGGCTCTGCCGTGGGCAGGGCAAACGGTATCTCGGCGGAGCAGATTGCCAACCTCAATCGCTATCACAGCGATTTCAATTTTTCTGAATTGGAGAGGCTTGTGCTGGAGTATGTCGACGGCATGACCCAAACTCCGGTCGAAGTCTCCGATGCGCTGTTTGCCCGTCTGCGAGAAAGGTTCAGCGAAGCGGAATTGGTGGAACTCACGTCCGCGATCGCCTGGGAGAATTACCGGGCGCGGTTCTCCCACGCGTTCGGAATCGAAGGAGAAAATTTCAGCGAGGGTGCGGTGTGCGCTCTGCCAGTGCGGGCCGATGCGATGTAGCTCCGGCGTCCCGCGAACCGTTGCGATCGGTGTGGCCAGAGTCTCAGCTGAAGTGGCCTACCGTCTGAGATTATTTTCCAGCGATGCCCTCAGATCGTTGAAGCGAAACGGATATCCGCTCACTACCAGCTGCGACGGTTCGACACGCTGGCCGGCTAACAGAACAGTCTCTCCCATTTCGCCGAAAGCCAGCTTCACCGCCAAGGCGGGCATGGGAAGGATCGCGGGCCGGGACAGCACACTTCCGAGAGTCTTGACGAATTCCGCATTCTTCACCGGTTTGGCCGCGACCATGTTTACCGGGCCTTGCAGCAAATCGCTGTTGAGGATGTGATGGATCGCGCCGACCATATCCTCCACGTCGATCCAACTCATCCATTGCTGCCCGTTACCAATTCTGCCGCCGACGCCCATTTTGAAAGGAGTCAGCATCGCTCCGAGCGCGCCACCTTTGGGGCTGAGCACGACGCCGGTGCGCATCTGGACGGTACGGATGCCCGCGTTGGCTGCGGCTTGCGTTGCCGCCTCCCACTCACGGCAAACCTCGGCAAGGAATCCGATGCCCGGCTTGCTTTGCTCATTCAGCACTTCGTTGCCGCGGTCGCCGTAGTAGCCGATCGCCGAACTGCAGACGAACACCGCCGGCTTGTGTTGCGCGCCCGCTAGGGCTTCGGCCAGCGTCGTCGTACCCGCCACCCGGCTGCCGCGAATCTTTAGCTTCTTAGTTTTCGTCCAGCGTCCGACAATGCTTTCGCCTGCGAGATGGATGACGGCGTCGAAGCCGGAAACCATTGCCGGAGCGATCGGCTTCGCCGGGTCCCAGGCAATCTTTCCTTCGTCCGTAGCCACGCCTCGCACCAGGCGCGTGACTTCATATCCACGAGTTTTGAGGGAAGGAAGAAGTGCGGTTCCGATTGGCCCGGAAACTCCGCTAACAAGGATTCGAGAGATCATAGCGCGCCCGTCACTGTATCAGTCGGCAGTGCCAACAACCAAACCTGCGACGATTTCGAAGAATTTGAAGTGCCCGAAAAACGAGTCGCGTCGCTCTTGGATTGATTGACGAAACCGTTATTGAACTGTACAGTTTAACTGATTGAACTGAAGAGTTTATGGCTACGACACCGACCTCCGGCAAGAACGGCGCTCTGGTTGTTTCCGCCCTTCGCGCGCGCGTCAATTTCGGGAAGCTGTTGCGCCGGGTCGACGAAGAGCGACGGTCTTTGATTATCGAAAAGCGGGGTAGTCCCAAGGCGGTGCTGCTCAGCATCCGCGACTATGTGAGGCTGGCCGCACCCGAGCCCGAGGTGCTGAGAGTCATCGGCGAGGAGGCGGAGCGCAATGGGACCAGTACTTTGACGGCGCGTCAGATTGAGCGGCTCATCAAGACGTCCCGGTCCCAAATGCGAAAGCGGTAAATGTTTCCCCTCCGTCTTGTCATCGATACTAATGTGTTGGTGTCCGCTGCCATCAAACCGACCGGATTGCAGCGCACTGTATTGTTGCTTGCCATTACCAAACCAGCGCGATTTTACATTTCGCGGCCTATCTTCCAGGAATATAGCGAAATCCTTGCCCGTCCAGAGCTACAGATTCGCAAGGGCCTTCGGCGTCAATTGCTGCAGCTTATAAAAAACCAAAGTCATTTTGTGACTCCGACACGGCGCCTTGAAGTTACGCTCGATCCCGAGGACAATATTTTTCTAGAATGCGCCGATATTGCCGGTGCGGACTATTTGATTACGGGCAATCAGAAGCATTTTCCGAGATTCTGGAAGAAAACTAAAGTGATAACTTCCCGAGAATTCATTAATCTTGTCGCGCCTCATCTGAGTTGAGTGCATTTCGTTGTGTTTGCTCTCCACCGGAAATCGGCGTCGTTTCGCGGGCTATAATCGTACATGGCGAGCTTGCGCCAACAGATCGCGACCACCGCTCTCACCCTGACCAAGTTCCGCGATCTCATGAAGCGGATGCAGGAGAATCGTCCGCAGGACGATCTCACAATCGTCAAGAAGGCCTACGATTATTCCCTGAAACATCATGAAGGCCAGAGCCGAGCCTCCGGCGAGCCTTATCTCGTCCATCCGCTGGAAGTCGCGCTCGTATTGGCAGAAATGAAGATGGACCCGGTCGCCGTTGCGGCGGGCCTGCTGCACGATTCAGTGGAAGACACTTCGGTCACCATCGTCGACATTCGCAAGGAATTCGGGGAGCAGGTTGCTCACATCGTCGAGGGCGTAACCAAGATCAGCAAAATAGATTTCGCCACGCGCGAGGAGCAGCAGGCTGAAAACCTGCGCAAGATGATGCTGGCCATGGTCGATGACATCCGCGTGGTGCTCATCAAACTAGCGGACCGGCTGCACAATATGCGCACGCTGGAACATCTGCCGGCCGATCGCCAACATAAGATCGCCGAAGAGACACTGGAGATTTATGCGCCCATCGCCCACCGCCTGGGCATGGGCAAGATTCGCGGCGAACTCGAAGACCTGGGATTCCGCTTCCTCGACCCAGGCGGTTACGAGCAGGTAGAAAAATCAGTCAATGCGCGGCGCAAGGAAGGCGAGGTCTTTCTCGCCAAAATGCAGCAAATCATTAGCGACAAGCTGAAGGAGGCCGGCATCCAGGCGCGCGTTGAGAGTCGCATCAAGCGGCTCTACAGCATTCACAAGAAACTACAGAAGCAGCGAATCTCCGTCGATCAGGTCTATGACCTGTATGCCATGCGGGTGGTCACGCGTTCGCTGCAGGATTGTTACGCAGTTCTGGGGATTATTCACAATTTGTGGCGGCCGGTTCCGGGGCGTATCAAGGATTTCATCGCCATGCCGCGGCCGAATTTTTACCAGTCGCTGCACACTTCGGTGATCACAGAAGACGGCACACCGTTTGAAATCCAGATTCGCACCGAAGAGATGCACAAAATGGCGGAAGAAGGCATTGCCGCTCACTGGAAATACAAAGATGGTCCCGTTTCGGCGCAGGATGAGCAGCGGCTGGCATGGCTGCGCCAGGTAGTCGAGTGGCAGCGAGACGTTAGCGATCCCAACGAATTTCTTTCTACCCTGAAGGTCGATCTCTATCCCGAAGAGGTTTACACCTTTACGCCCAAAGGCAAAGTCGTGGTGCTGCCGCGGGACGCCACGCCGGTTGACTTCGCGTACAGCGTTCACACCGAAGTTGGCCACACTTGCATCGGCGCCAAAGTGAACGGACGGATGGTGCCACTGCGCCATAAGCTCCATTCCGGCGACATTGTCGAGATCCTGACGCAGCCCGGCCATAAGCCCAGCCGCGATTGGCTGGGGCTCGTCAAGTCGTCGCGTTCGCGCAACAAGATCAAGCACTGGCTCAATGTTCATCAGCGCGAGCGCGCCATTGAAATCGGCCGCAAGCTGATCGAAAAAGAAGCGCGCAAGTACCGCATCGCGCTCAAAGAGATTAAGGACGAAGAGTTGCAGCGGGTCGCCTCCGGCTATGGACTGGGCAAGGCCGACGACCTGATGTCAGGCATCGGGTACGGAAAATATTCCGCGCGGCAGGTTTTGGCTCGCTTGTTGCCTGCGGGGGCGACGCACTCTATTACGGGTGAGATTGAGTCCGAGGGTTTGACCTCCCAACCCGGAGCGATCGCCAGCGTGGTTCGTCGCGTCTTCGGCGATCACAATGCCATCACCGTTCGCGGACAGGGCGATATGCTGGTCTACCGCGCGCGATGCTGCAATCCCATCCGCGGCGAGGGCATTGTCGGCTACATTACGCGCGGTAAAGGCGTGGCCGTGCACTCGGTCAGTTGCCCCAACGTTACGAATCTTCTGTACGAACCCGAGCGCCGCATCGATGTGGAGTGGGCCCGGGACGAGACCACTCCGACAGCTTATCCCGTGAAACTGACGGTGTTCTGCGACGACCGTTTTGGCATGTTGAAAAGCATTACAGGAGTGATCGGCGATGCCCAGAGCAACATCCGCAACATCACGGCGCAAACTTCCAACAGCCAGGCCAGCGTGGAAGTGGTGCTGGACATTGCCGATCTGAAACACCTGGAGCAGATCATTGCTGGCTTGCGGAAGATTCCCGGCGTGCACGAAGTGCAGAGACTTCAAAAAATCTGAAAGTCGTTGCGGTATTCCAATAGGACTGTGGGCGTTGTTTCAAATTAGTGCACTACTGGAGTCGGATCTAAATTGAAAGGCCTGTGCCGCTTAACATCGCATGGGCGTTGCTCTCTTGGTACCGCCGATTTTGTCAGCGCTTCAGAGCTGCGGCTTCTTCGGAGAGATATTCGTTGAGGCGTGAGGCCAGCCAGGAACCCAATTGCTCCTTAACGGCGGTGGGAACCTGAACGAATTGCATTCCCGAGAATCCAGGAGGCTTGCACCAGCAGACTTCAGCTCCGATCTTGGCGGCGGCCTGGGTGTGGGGCAAGGACAGACGCAACGCAACTCGATCTCCCACTTGCAGACCGGGTGAGTTGGCGAGGGCGATCCCGACCTCGCTGATGTTAACTGACGTGGCCATAAACTCGGGCTTGGAGCCAATCGAGACATACACCGGAATCTGCACTGGACACCGGAAGTAGCGCCTTCTCTCGTTCACCATCAGCGGATACGAAACCCTAAGGGTACGCATCAGCACGGTCGGAGACAGCGGTTTAACCAGCACGAAGCTGGCGCCGGCTCGGAATGCGCTAGGCATTTCGTCGTTACTATTTAAGATGGCCAATACGACCGATCCCTTGTGAGACGTCATTTGACGCGACGTTTTGAGCAGTTCCAGCGCCTCGGCTCTATCCTTGAAATCCAGCACTAGGGCTTCGAACTTGGCATGGCAGAGTTTGCGGGTTGCAGAGGCGAAGTCGGAGCAGACCTCGACATGCATGGCCATTTTCCCCATGGACTCGCACAGCGTATCGATGGTCTGAATATCGCCGCTTACCAGCAGGACACGAACCCCTAACGCGGTGTGGGAACTCTCCCTGTATCCGGTTTTTGCGGATCCAGTCGTATTCGGGCCGGGCGTATTGGATTCGGTCGTCGATCCAGGCGTAATCGATTCAATCGTAGTCGCGGGTTCCAGCGTGTCGCTCATATGACCAGCGCCTCGGGAATTTCCATCTCTCCATGTTCGAAGGCATCGACAAACGCCTCGACCACGCCGGGGTCGAAATTTGTTCCCGCGCTGGAGACGATGATTTGCCTGGCTTCGAAGGGACTGACGGCACGGCGATAGGGGCGGTCGCTGGTCAAAGTGTCATAGGCATCGGCCACGGCCAGGACTCGCGCTTCAATGGGTATCTGGTCTCCTTTGGCGGGACCGTATCCTGACCCGTCGAACTTGTCGTGATGGGCAATAATAATGGGGAGCACCCGGCGCAACGATCCCCCGACCGGTTCCAGCAGGGCGACCCCCTTTTGGACATGCTTCCGCATTTCGGCCATTTCCTCCGGGGTCAGGCTGGCGGCTTTGTGCAGAAGATCGCGACTGGTTTCAAGCTTGCCCACGTCGTGAAGCAACGCCGCGGCCCGGACATCGTCAATCCGCTCCTGATCAAAACCCATGCGCGCGGCCAGCGCGGAGGCGTACAACGCCACCCGGTAGGAGTGGTTGTGGGTGTACTTGTCGTTGGAGATGAACTGCTGCAAAATCGTTAAAAGACCAAAGTAAGTCTGGCGGAGCTCACCCAGATGGAGCTCTTTCCGGTCGTACAGGGTTCCCATCGCGTAGGCAGTAATCAGAAGCATGCTTGCCCAGGTCACGATCTCCGACCATTGGTCGTAATTCAGGAGAAAAGGAGTTGTAGAGGCAAACAGACCGGTATTCTTCCACAGAAGTATCAGCACCAGGAAGATGCTGGCGCTCGCAGTAAGCACAGCGTGTCTGCGCCCATAAACATAGGCCGAAAAGATGGTGGGCAGCGTGTATAAGCCCAGAATCATGCGGTGAGAGGCTACCAGCCAGTTGAACAAGCCGGCAATGATGAAGAGAGAGAGCACCAGCCATAGTTCCTGGTTAATAGTCGCCAGACCGCTCTTGAATTTGGATTTTGTTTCTGGAGCATTCCCGGCGGCGGCTGCCCGGGTGCCCAGGATGCGTTCGTTCTTGAACGTCGATTTCATCTAAACCTCTCTCCCGCTTCTCCAGGTTTTAGTTTTCCCGGCAGGTGGCGCCCCGTGAGGGAGGCCCCGTAAGCTTTCTATCGGCGGACCAACCCACAACTTCAGTCAACGCCACTGTCCGCGCAAAAGTTCCATGAATGGGGAGCAAAGCTGGAGTTCGGCCACCGAAACCGGGAAGGCTAGTTTCATTATTGCTTGGTTTGACTTCATGCGAGTGCATCTGCGTTAATCAGCGACGGGAGAGTTTCATGCGCGAAGTTATTTCTACGAAAGACGCCCCGCAAGCCATCGGCCCTTATTCGCAAGCCATCAAAGCGAACGGATTCGTTTTCGTGTCCGGACAAATCGCCATCGATCCGGCCAATCAGCAGGTTGTTACCGGAGATGTGGACGCGCAGACAGACCGCGTGTTGCGCAATCTATCCGAGATACTGGAAGCCGCGGAAAGCGGCTTGGGGAAGGTGGTGCGTTCGACGGTCTACTTGAAGAACATGGGCGACTTCGCGGCTATGAATGCTGTCTACGGCAAGTATTTCAGCACCGCGCCTCCGGCGCGTTCAACCGTCGAGGTCGCACGTTTGCCCAAGGATGTGCTGGTGGAAATCGACGTCATCGCGTTGGCATAAGAAAACTTAACCACAGAGGGCGCAGGAAAACATAGAGGAACAGAACCCTCCGCGAAATTCTGTGCTCTGTGTTAAGGGCTTACGCTTTGACGACTTTGCCGCTGCGCAGGCAGGAGGTGCAGACGCGCATGCGTTTGGTGGCGGCGCCGACCCGGGCGTGCACCGGGCGCAGGTTTACGTTCCAGCGCCGCTTGGTGACGTTGTGGGCGTGGCTGATGCGGTTTCCCGCTTGCGGCTTCTTGCCGCAGATATCGCATTGTTGTGCCATGAAGACTCCCGAACAATTCAGATCTTGTAGGGCAAACCTGAATTTTACAGGAATTTGAGCGGATTCGCCAATCTTCGTCCTGCCAATCTTCGTCTTGGTCCTGCTACCTGCGGTAATCGGCAGAAATTAAACGGCCCCGATCTCTCGGGGCCGAAAAAGTATCCTGGGCAAACAGCACCCTGCGACAATTCAAGTATAGGTCAGCCCAATTTCAAGTCAAGTTACTTTTATAGGAGCGTATCCCTGCTTCGGCTCCCACAGAACCTTCCGCTCCAAAATCTGGAACGTGTACCCGACGGGATTCGAACCCGTATCTGCTGCCGTCGCAGGGTGCTGTGTTCCCGTTACACCACGGGCCCAGCTAAGTCTATTCGCCCCTGACTCAACGCTCGCAGCTTGACCTAAGAAGCACCGCCGCCTGTTCCAAAAGAGGAAACCTGGCCACCGCCTCCGTGCGATACTAACTACATGCAGTCCCCGCTTCAAGCGGCCACGGCAGCCACGGATCCCAAGTCGGTGAAAGTGAACCTGACGACCGGCACGGGTGTCGACATCGAATGGAACGACGGCCACGTCTCGCACTACAACTTCGTTTACCTGCGGGACGCCTGCCCTTGCGCCATGTGCGAAGACGAGCGCGGCAAAGCGGGACGACGCCCGGGCGATCCGGTAACCGCGGCGCTTGGTGCGCTCCCGATGTTCAAGCCCCATGCCAAGCCCCTCGCCGCCGAGGGAGTGGGAAAGTACGCCATCAAGTTTTCCTGGAACGACAATCACGATCTCGGACTCTATTCGTGGAAGTTTCTGCGGGAAATCTGCCCGTGCGCCGAGTGTAAGGCGTCTAACAATTAGGGTGGCCCAGGAAGTTTGCAACCGGCAAGATCGCTATTACTCCGGTTTCTAGACTTTGGCAGCTGAAGATCACTAAAATTTTCCAGCCGCGTGATGATTCCGACAGATCAAATTCCGGCCGTGCAATCCGCCGTCCGAGAGCTGCTGACGGATCTCTACGCCAAAAGCGGCGGCGAGCAAATTGGACTCCCGCGCGAAGCCTTCGCCGCCATCCTGTGCGAGGTGGGAGCGAAGCAGTTCACTCCCGCGGCTTCGGTGAGCGAAATCCGCATGTTTCTCGTGAGCCTTCGGGTCGACGAACTCGCCCTCGCCCGTGCCTGCGCAGCCGGTAACAATTCCGCATGGGAAATGTTTCTCATCCGTTACCGCGAAAAGCTTTATCTTTCGGCGCTTCGCATCGCGCGCGAAGACTCCGCCGCTCGCGACTTGGCGGACACGCTTTACGCCGATCTGTACGGCACCAACACCCGCGAAGGCCAGCGGGTCTCCAAACTCGCTTCATACACCGGCCGCGGATCGCTGGAAGGCTGGCTGCGCACCGTGCTATCTCAGGAATACGTGAACCGCTACCGGCGTACCAAGCGCCTGGTAAGCCTCGACGAAGAATCCGAAGACGGCGTGCAGTTTCGGGCTCCCGAACCCGAGCCGGTTCCGCCCGCCGACGCGCGCCTGGCGCAGGCTACGGATGAGGCGCTGGCAACTCTCTCCGGCGAAGATCGCACCGTTCTGAGCGCCTATTATCTCGACGGACGCACTCTGGCGGAAATCGCACGCATGCTGGGTGTGCACGAATCCACCATCAGCCGCAAGGTCGACAAGCTGGCCAGGTCTCTGCGCAAGCAGATAGTTGCAGCCCTGGTGCGTGGCGGCATGTCGCGACGCCAGGCGGAAGAAGCCTTGGAAATGGATGTCCGCGACTTGCAGGTGGATATTCGCCGGAGCCTGAATCAGGACAGTCTGAAACTAGAAGGCAGGGCGCAAGAATCGTCCGCTGCAGCGTTCTCTGAGAAGAGAATAGAAGCTCGAGTCCGGGAAGACTCCGGATAGCCAACGCCTCTGATACTGTGCCCACGATCCCCAGGCAAGAATTAACGGAACTGGCCGGATGCCCGACGCGAGGAGCTAGACGCTAGCAACTGCAATGGAGAATCTCCCCAAAATCGTGCGCGAGCGGTTGAAGGCCGCCACGCCCCATGCCCGTCATCCCGACGCGAACATGTTGACCGCGTTCGCGGAAAGATCGCTGGCCGAAGACGAACGAGGCATAGTGCTGGATCACCTCGCCCGCTGCGGTGATTGCCGCGACATTGTGGCACTGGCTTTACCCGCATCCGAGGTTACCGCCGCCCCCGTGAGAGTTCCCGCCAGCGGATGGTTGACCTGGCCCGCCCTGCGTTGGGGACTCGTTGCTGCCGGCGTGGTTGCGATTGTAGCGCTTGGGGTCGTGCAATATCAGCGGCGCACGGAAAACGCCGCTTCAAAATCCCCGGCCCCATTTGCGATTGCCGCGAAGGAGACCAAGAACCAGCCTTTTCCTGCGCCCGGTCCCGCAGCCGCTTCCAAAAAAGCCGACAACCAGTTGCCGCCTGCTCCGGCTACCGCCGATTCGGTGGACGCCAGACACGCGACTGCGAACCTATCCACGCGCCTGAGAGCTGAACCGTCACGGACAACCGTTGCGCCTAACGAAAGTATTGGGGGAAGTTCCGCTCTGGTTACGGGCTCAGCGCTCCCTCATGGTCCCAGACTGGCTAACCAATGGCAGCAACAGAACGGAGCTCAAAATCAAGCTCCCGCTCCTACGGCGCCTTCTCCTTTCGCGAAGCAGCAGAGTGCTGGCAATCTAGCACCGAACTTGAGGATTCCTGCTGTCCCCGAGAGGGTTACCGTGGAGAGTCAGTCAGCCCAGCGTGATGCGCAAGCCCAGGACCTGAATGCAATCCAGGTTGAGGAGGCCCAAAACCAGGTTGCGGAGGGCCAAAGCAAAAACAAAGACAAGGCGGCTGCCGAACAACAAACGGCGGAGGATTCCTCGCGGGTCGGTAAAGCCAAACCTGCCGAGGCCGTCCCGTCCGCCTATAGCGGCGCCGTCGCGCACGGGGGCGCGATAGGTGGGCCGGTGTTGACCGCGTCCGCGCAGGCACCGCGGTGGACCATTAACGCAACCGGCTCCTTGCAGCGGTCTTTCGATCAGGGCGCAACCTGGCAATCCGTCGACGTGAATGCGAGCCCCGCGTTCTTCATCGATGCGACCAGCATCCAGGTTGCCGGGAAGACGTCACGCTCCAAAGTTCGAAAGATGCCCTCTCCCATGTTCCGCGCCGTCGCGGCGACTGGAACAGATGTGTGGGCGGGCGGTTCTCGCGGCGCGCTCTATCACTCGACGGACGCCGGGGACCACTGGACCCGCGTCGTGCCTGCTTCGTCAGACACGATACTTAGCGGCGATGTTGTCAGCCTGGAATTCGTTGATACGCAGCATGGAAAGGTCTCAACCTCTACGGCGGAAGTCTGGACTACTAGCGATGCCGGCCAGACCTGGCAGAGACAGTGAGCCTCGTCGAGATTCGGGTTTCTCTGTTCGTCAATCTGATTCACTTCGTCGCTTTGATTCCGTCAGCCTCTGCTTAGCTCCGCTAGTTGCTCCGCGCTATGTCCATTACCAAAGTGACGTTTACACTCAATGAGAAGGTCCTTAACATCCATTTCGTGGTTTGGCAGTTCTGGGGGAGGGCTGCCGAGGCGTCCTGGACTGAAAAGTCGAGGGCGCTTTTTCTTTACCCGCGATCCACTATGCGGTTTCACTGATTCTTAGGCGATCGACGTAAAGAATCATCGATGTAACGAACCATGTACTCCTCGTCAAGGTAGCGGTCTCCTATCTTCAATGCTTTCGGCTCGCAGCCCCAAGATTCAAATCCCAGGGAGCGGTACAGCGCTATTGCCGCAGTCTGCGTTGTGGTAACGGAGAGCCCTATTTGCTCGACTCCAGTAAGGATGACGGCTCGCTCCAGCAGCAGTTGCAGCATGGCTCGACCTACTCCCTTTCCGCGCTCGCCGGGTGTGACATAGACGCCCCAGACGCGTCCCTTGTGGCGCGTCTTGAGCCCCTTCTCGCGATAGAATCCCGCTGTTCCGACCAGCTGCGCGCCATTGAAAGCGCCGACGACGAAAGAATTTTCCGGATCGGGTTCCAATCTCGCCCTAACCTCAACCAGACTGAGACTCCGGTGTTCCTCGGCCGATGAACTGAACGCCGGGGCCTCCCGTTCCAGGGCTGCGAGCCGCAAGCTCCAGAATGCACTCGCATCGTCCGCGGTAAGAATCCGGATCTCCATCTTTTAGGATTTATACGGAAGCGGGGGGAAGCGCAAGCGGTTGTCCGATTTCTGGTCCGCGTCGGCCGTTTTGCGACCCTTTGCTCCGCCCAAGCATCAAACAGGAGTGTTAAAATAAGGGGTTAGCCTCCCTGGAAGGAGGCAACCTAACAGATCGCCAGGCCCGGCAACGAAGCTCGGTGGAGCGTCGGCCGACAGCGCGACGTTCTCAACGAGGAGAAACAAAATGGCAGGTAACGGAATCGTCGAAGTGACCGATGCAAACTTCGATCAGGATGTTTTGAAATCGGACAAGCCCGTTCTAGTGGACTTCTGGGCAACCTGGTGTGGCCCTTGCCGCGCTATCGCCCCTATCGTCGAAGAACTGGCCACCGAGTATCAGGGCAAGATCAAGATCGGCAAGATGGATGTCGACTCCAACAGCGCGACTCCCATGCGCTACAAAGTCACCGGCATTCCCACGCTCTTGGTGTTCAAGGGCGGACAGGTCGTCGAGCAAATCGTCGGCTACAAGCCGAAAGACGCTATCGCGCAGGCTCTGAACAAGCATCTCGGCTAAATAGCTTCTAGTTAAAACCTTGAACGAACGCTGTTCAGCGTGCGTTTTTGTTTGTAACAGGACTGAGTTCTCAACGTCCCGACGGCTCGAAGTCTCGCAGTGGCTGGGAGCTAGCAGCTAGAAGCTTTGCTCAATACTTCCTCAACACTCCAATCACCCTCCCCTGCACATCCACCGACGCCGCGGGCACAATAATCGGCTTCATGGTTGCATTCGACGGCTGCAGACGGACGTTGTCGCCTTCCCGATAGAAGCGCTTCAGAGTGGCGTCAGTCAAATCCACCAGCGCTACAACAATGTCCCCGTTGTGGGCGGTGCGGGCCTTTTCCACTAGCACATAGTCGCCGTCGAGGATGGCCTCGTCCTGCATCGAGTCGCCGCGAACTTCCAGCACGAATACTTCTTTTGAACGTACAAAGTCCGCCAGTGAAATAGTCTCGTTATTTTGCACCGCTTCAATCGGCTGCCCGGCGGCGATGCGCCCCACCAGTGGCAGCACCACCGCGGTGTTCACACTCATGGCTTGCTTGAGGCGGCCCTTGGGAGGCAACAGATCAATCGAGCGGCTGCGGTTGTAGTCGCGGGTCAGCAGTCCCTTTTTTTCGAGGTTGGTGACGTGCTTGTGCACTGTGGCCAGAGAAGTTAACTTCAGGCCTTTGCCAATCTCCTCAAACGACGGAGAATATTGGTGCTCCGCCACGAAGCGCGAAATGAAGTCGTATACTTCCCGTTGTCTGCGTGTGATGGCCATGCCTCCATTATTGGCGAAGAGAAGGCGAAAAAGCAAGTGAGAAGTCAATTACCTGAGCTTGAAACTTTTATTCCGCTCGCAACTCCAATCCCCAGCCCAGATGTTTGGCACCAAGTATGAGGAAACCAAAATGACATTTACAACTCGGCTCCTTTTGATTGTGTTTGTATCGCTGCTAGGAGTGTTTGTTTGGAAGGCAAAAGCAAGTCCTGCCGTCATTGTGCCTCCTCCGGTACTGGACGCGCCGCGCGCCGCTTCTGCCAGTCAACAAACCGCAGTGATGTCCGGCGGGTGTTTCTGGGGCGTCCAAGCGGTCTTCCAGCACGTGAAGGGAGTCATCAGCGCGACGTCTGGCTACGCAGGCGGCTCCGCCAATACCGCTGAATACGAAACCGTCAGCACTGGTGAAACGGGCCACGCCGAGTCCGTGCAGATCGTCTACGATCCGTCGCAGGTCACCTACGGCCAACTGCTGCGCGTATTCTTCTCGGTGGCGCACGACCCGACGCAACTCAATCGTCAGGGCCCCGACCAGGGCTCACAATATCGTTCGTCGATCTTTTTCAGTAGCGATGAGCAGAAGCACATTGCCGAGGCCTACATCGCGCAACTCGACAAGGCCAAAGTTTTTTCGGGGCCGATTGTGACCAAGGTCGTCCCGCTGCAGGCTTTTTATCCTGCCGAGGCGTATCACCAGAACTATGCCACGCTGCATCCCTACCAGCCCTACATCGTGATGAACGACGCTCCCAAGTTGGCGCACCTGCAGAAGGAGTTTCCGGACCTCTACACCGGAAAGTAAACGCAGAAGGATTTTCAGCCGCGGAGCGGCGCAAGAATGCAGCGGCGAAAGCCGTGGGTACCGAAAGAAAAATGGGCAAGCCCTATAAGGGCGGAAGAAAAAACCTCGACGCCAAGACTGAGGACGCATAATGTTCGATTCCGATCTTGATCGAAAAACCCCGCACGATGGTGTTCCTGACCCGCGCCGCCGAGTATTCCTGGCCGGCGCGACAGCGGCCGTCGCAGGCCTCGCCCTCTGGCAATGGAAGAAGCCCTCTATATTGAAGGTCGCGGCGGCCGCGGATAGCCGCCCCAAAGAAGTCAGCATTGTTCTTTTCTCTGACGCAGGCCAGCGCCTGAAGCAAGTCCACATGGCGAAGGTCGTCAAGATCGAAGCCGAATGGCGCAAGCAACTTCCCTCCGGTGTCTTCGACATCACCCGCAATGCCGACACCGAAATCGCCTTTTCGGGAAAATATTGGAACCTGCACGACAAGGGCATCTACCGCTGCATCTGCTGCGACAACGCGCTCTTCGATTCCGCCGCTAAGTTCGAATCGGGCACGGGATGGCCTAGTTTCTGGGCGCCGATTGCCGCCGAAAACGTAACCGAGATCCGCGACACGAGCTTCGGGATGGTCCGCACGGCAGTCGCCTGCGCCGAATGCGACGCTCATCTCGGCCACGTGTTTGACGACGGACCCGAACCCACGCACTTGCGCTACTGCATGAATTCCGCTTCGCTCCGTTTCGTGCCGAAAGCGTAACGAGCGCTTACAATGAACGCATGAACACCGCGCTCCCCGCTTTTCGCGAACCGAGCGGTGTCGAAAAGATCTTTAACCGCGCGTTCGGATTCTTCGTGGCCTAGGTCTGAGCTTCTCCTACAACTATCTGCTCGAAGTTCGCGGAAGAAAGAGTGGCAAGCTCTACTCCACTCCAGTCAATCTGCTGGAACTCAACGGCAAGAGTTATCTCGTCGCTCCCCGCGGGCGAACCCAGTGGGTGCGCAACGCTGAGGCAGCGGGAGAAGTCACGCTGAAGAAGGGAAGCACGCGCCGGAAATTTCGCCTGCTTCCGATTTCCGCTGAAGAGAAGCCGCTAATCCTGAAGGCCTACCTCGATACATTCCGCCGCGAAGTGCAGCGCTACTTTCCAGTTCCCACAGGTTCGCCGCCAGAATCGTTCGCCGCGATCAGCGGAAGCTATCCGGCTTTCGAACTTCTTCCGGATTGAATTCTCTTTGAGTATTCGCGGATGAAGCCCCATTTGACGGCCAGGATGAGCGGTTACCTGTTTTTTCTGACTTGCATCGCACGGCCTTTGAGAGCCTTGCCACCTGCCTCCGAGGGCGCTTCAAACCCGATGCGGCGACGGTTGGGCTGTTCCGGACTCATAAGTTCCCGGATCGCTTCCATCAAGTCCTGGATATCGGAGTCATGACTTTTCAGACGGTGTTCCAGTTCCGCCAGTTTCGTCAGGATATTGCGGTTCCCGGCAATTGCGCGACGCATACGCACAAAAGCAAGAACGACAAACACGCTCATTTCGATCGCACGTTCGGAGTTCAGCACGGTGGCAGCCATGATCGCGCCGTGTTCGGTAAAGGCGTAGGGACGATAACGCGCGCCGCCATGGCGTTCACTTGAGATCACATTTTGTGATCTCAAGATTTTCAATTCCTGCGCAGAAAGTTGAAAGCGAAAAGCGCGAGGAAAGCGCTTTGCATTGCGCTTTGCCTGCTGATTCAAGTGCCGGACTCGGACACCGTAGAGCTCCGCAAGGTCGGTGTCGATGATGACTCTCTGGCCACGCAGCACCAAGATTTTCGAATCAACTTTTCGTGCGACTACGATCGCGGTCTTCGCCATATTTTGGAGTTCCCTTCAAACTTGAGATCACAAACTGTGATCTCAAGTTATTTAGGAGTATTAGCAGCAGAATAACAGTCGGCCGCTTGTCGCAGCACCGCGAAAGTTCATTCTTGGTGCCCGCGAGCGCCGATTAGGGAAAGTACGTTAGGGCTGGACAGACCGACCGCGCAGTTAGCCGCGACGACTACTCGTTAAGAGACGGACCACCGCGATCCCGATGGTCGAAATCAACGATCTCAATGGACAAAGGGGGAGGGTCGCAAAAGGGCATGGTCCCCGCCAATTTACGCTTCGGCGGCGAAGGCACTCTCATCCGGCCTGACTTCTTCTTCATCCGGGACTGCGTCCGCCGCTACGTCTTGCGCGAATTCGCGGCGGCGCTCCGGGCCCTCGCGCTCAATCACGCGTACGCGGCGGGCGGGCATGGTACTGGGTTCGAGGCTGGCGATGCGGCCTTCGCGAACCTGGATTTGCGCGCGGAACCAGTCGGTGCGATACATTCGGCCCGCGGCATAGAACGTCATGGAGGCAGCGATGGGGCCTTCAAATTCTTCTCCCGTACAGTTCAGTATGCGGCGGCCCATTTCCTGCGACCAGGTCAGGCCGCCGACCAACGGATCGTTCAAGCGGCAGCGTTCAAACGGCATGGCATGCGACAGCTTGCGCAATTGCAGCAGTTGCAAAAGGACCGACGTTTTCGCCAGATTGGTGACGATGACTTTGGCCTCGGTGGCGGAGATGCGTTCCAGCTTAATGTGAATGTCGGGCGACCATTCGCGCTCGAATTCTTCGCGCGCCAGAGCCAGCCCTTTGTCGGTCGCCTCAACGTAGCGCAGGGTGGCGCGGGCCAGAATCACGCTGAAGAGGCAGGTTACAACCGTGGCGATCACGGGGATGTAGCTGATCAGTGTAGTGAACGGAATGCGAGATAAATCGATCAACTGCATATGCATGGACGAGCGGCTCCTGCGGACGTGAATTCGGGCGGGGGGAGCGATCGGGATGAGTGTAGCGGGAGAGTGGACAGGGGCCCAGATGCGAATGGTGCGAGTCCCATAACGGGCCGAGTGCTGGGTCTTTGGTAACCTCGGGCGCAAGACTAGCAATGTTTGACGGACGCTGGGCGAATCCGGTGGCAGGATGCCGCGGCGATAGTCGGCGAGTCGCCGGCGCTACTTTTTGACCGCCGTTACGTGCGCTACTCAAGGACACTATCGTCCAGTTTTTTCTTGCCCCAGTCGGCGGCGGCTTGCACGAACGCCAGGACAATGGGGTGGGGCTTTTTTTCCGTAGACGACAATTGCGGCTGGAAGAGAGTGGCCAGGAAGAATCTGTGGGTGGGAGATTCGATTGCGCGAATCTCGCCCTCCGAACCGCGTGCGACCACGGGAAATCCCGCTTCCATTGCCGCCCATTCGAACTCGGGATTGATCTCAAAGTTGCAGAAGAATTCCTCGGTCGCCGTTTGTTTGTCCTTGCCATAGAAAGACTGCAGGTAGGAACCAGGACGCAGGCGAATCTCCGGGACCGCGCCAGATAACTTGGGAGCATCGCCCTTGCGATTGGGCACGGCGCAGGCTACCGGATAGATGATGACGTTCTTCGAGCCGGAATTGTTCTCGGCGCTGTCCGCATCTGCGATGTTTAGGACATTGCGGGCAAATTCGATGAAGGCGTATTGAAAGCCTCCGCAGGTGCCAAGAAACGGCCAATCGCGGCGCCGGGCAAACTCGATCCCCTTGAGCATGCCGTCGAAACTCTTGTAGGGACTGCCGGGCGCGGCCCACAAGCCGTCGAAACCTTCGAGCGTCTTTTCGGCGGTCGCGGTGGCGAGCGAGGGGGTGGGCAGCCACTCGGATTCCACCTTCATCTGAAGCTTGCGGGCGGCATGTTGCAGAGAATCGGTGGTGGCATGGTGCGAGCGGAACTCAGTATTAAAATCGCCCAGGATTCCGATGCGTACGGCGTCGCTCACGGGTTGATTGTACTAGAGGGCAAGCAGCGAGCCAGGCGGGAGTCGGGCGCACCAAGGTTAGAAGCATGGTGCGGGGAGGCCGGATTCAAAGGCGCTCGATGCTCAAAATCAGGTAGAGACAGAGTAGCGAGAGTGCGGGGCCGCCCCAGATCATCAGCGCGCATTTCCAGCCCAGAGAGCGGGCAACTTCGCGCTGGCTGCGCCAGGAGATCAAGAAGGTCTTGTTGTTGATTCCCTTCATCAGAACTACCGGCGGATGCGGATCGAAAGTGATTCTCTGTGTTTCGGGACTCGTTTCCGAGTTGGAACTGCTGGTCGTTGCTGGTGCCGGGTCGGCGACGACCTGCACTCCGCCGGTTGCGGGCACTCCTGCCGCGGTCCATGCCGCGGGATTCGAGATTCCCGCTTTCAGAAGGGCGGCCGCGACTTTTTGTTGCTGCGTCATCTCCGAAGATTTCGTGGGGACGGATTCCACCGGTGACAGGCGAATGATAGGACGCAAATGAACTTCAGATTGAATTGCTGGCCCGTGGGCCGAAGAGTCGAAGCCCAAGTCCCGTTGAGCCAAGTCTTGATTTCCCGCCTGTAGCGAAAACGAAATCGCCCCGATCGACTGGGAGAGCGCGCCCATGCATAGCGAATTGACGGTATCGTTGTCCTGCACCGGATGCGGGCCGACTTCCAGACCGAAGTTTTCGCCCAGCGTGCCCAGAATGAACAGCGAATTCTTAGGCTTGATGCAATATTCCTCCACCTTAATTTTGTTGCCGGTGGCAATGCCGTGGCGGGCCAGAAAGCTGCGTACATTCTCCGGCGCCGGATCTTTTGTGGTGAAAAACGAATCGCAGAATTGCTGTTCGAAATCACGGTGCAGGTCGAGATCGGCTCCGCGCGGATCGACTAGCAGGCGTCCGCTGTTGTCGTCGACGAAGAATGGCACGTGCATGCACTCGCCGGCGACCTTCACCCAGTTTTTATTCTTGCCCTGTTGCTTATACTCCCAGACTAAAGTTCGGTAGTAGTAACAGGGGCGCGCGGTGATGGGCGCGATCATCGTATAGGGACCGGTGGCGAGCCCGCTGACTTCGACCATTCCCATCGAAGCGCTGCGAATCTTTGAGAACGGGGTGTCGAGAATCAGGCGGCGGCGCTGCAACAGCTGGAATCCGTAAAAGAAAAGGCCGATCCCGGCGCAGAAGCCGGCGACGCACCAGACCAGCAGTCCGTTGGGGTCCGAAGCGCGAATAATCAAGGCAGAGATGATCACAGACGAAGACCACACGGGCCAGGCTGGCACGCTCCGTCTTCAGGCTAGCGAATGCGGAAGTGGCGCTGCAGCAGAAAATGAGGGAGCGGCCTTACGTTGGTAATGACTGTGCTAACAACGTATGGCTCCGAAACTCCCAAGCGTCCCGGTGGTTACCTCATAATTGATTTAGCATCCTGTTGGCATGTCCACCCCCGCCCCCATTACGGCTGACCAGGTCTTGCAGGCCTTCCATCACGATGGTCCGGGTCTTTTCTTTGGCGCCACGATCATGGCGGTAGGTCTGGTCGCTGCGGCATTTTCCTCCATCCGCCGCAAGCATGATCCCATCTTGATTTACCTTGCTTTCCTGGCCGGCCTGTACGGCCTGCGCATGTGGATCAAGACTGATCTCTTGTCCCTTTCCCTGCAGGGGTCGTGGTGGTATCCGAGACTCAGTTCCGCGATCGACTATGTCGTTCCCATTCCCGCGTTCCTTTTCTTCGACGCCGCTGGTTTTCTGCACCGCCGCCTAAAGAACGCCACTTACGTGATCGGAGTCATCCTGGGCGTATTAGCTCTCGCGACCCTGGCCGTGGGACGGCAAACCATTTTTTACACGATCAACGCGGTCTTGATAATCGGCGCGCTGACTACGCTGGTCCTGATATCGATGAAGAAGAGCGCGGTCAACCGGGATGCCGTCGTGATGCGCCGCGGCCTGTTGATTTTTGCGGCTCTCATTTTCTGGGAGAATTTCCGGAATCTGCTCGGAATTCCCGGACCGAATATCGAGCCGATTGGTTTTATGGCGTTTCTGGTTTCTCTCGGATATGTCGCGGCCCGGCAGACGCTCGAGCGCGACCAGCAACTCAGCGAGATTCGAAAGGAACTTGAAGTTGCCAAGCGCATTCAGCTCTCAATTCTGCCGGCAGCATTTCCCAACTCCGCCCAATTTCCGCGTCGCCGCGCGTTACTTGCCGATGACCTCCGTGGCGGGGGACTTCTACGACTTCATCGTTGCCGATGATCAGCGGGCAGGACTGCTGATTGCCCGACGTCTCAGGTCACGGCGTGCCCGCAGCGCTTATCGCCTCCATGGTCAAAATGGCGGCGACGGCGCAGCGCGACAATGCGGCCGATCCTTCCCGGCTGTTGTCAGGAATGAACGCCGCGCTCTGCGGCAATACGCAGAATCAATTCGTGACTGCGGCGTATGTTCACCTGGCTCAGAGATTCCTGTCCAAAAAACTCCCCGCTGACGTTGGCCGCTTCAACAATTCCGTCGGTATAGAGGAGTAGCCGATCTCCGGGCTCCAGCCGATGGGTGACTGTTGAGTAGGTGGCAAAGTCAAAGGCCGGCCAGCATTAACCCGTTCTCGGCCACCTCTTTAACTTTCCCATCTCGCAGCAAGAGCATCGGCGGGTGTCCCGCCGCAGAATAGCGCAACTCGCGCGCTGCGGAATCGTTTCGCCGGCGGAGGCCGCCGATCGGATTATTTCGGCGGCGCAGCAGTGGGCTGCGACGCAAGACGATGATCTGACAGTACTGATGTGCGACTATTCGGGCAATGGCGCGTCGGTCGAGCTGCCTCAACGCTTGGCGTAAAATCCCCAAATGCGCAGGTTCATAAACGGTGTTCTGATATGCGTGGTGTTGTCAACCGCGTGCCACCGCTCTCCCGCGGAAACGTACGGGACGTGCCCTCCGATCGCTCGCGCCTCGCGTACGCAGGTTACAGGACTCAGCGCCTCCGAATATGTCATCAACGATGCGAATCAGATTCACAAACTGCTAGCGTTCGCCAATGCGCGGAGGGAAGTGTCGCAACCATCAATGTCGACAATGCCGGCGCCCAACATTGACGCCGTATTTTTTGACGAGAATCGCTTCGCAGGGTCAATCGGGGCGGGGTCCAACTTCTTCTTCGTCAGCTGTGCCAATTGGAAGGGAATAAGGGCCGCGACTCCCGAAGAGTTGGCAGAATTTCAAAAACTTCTTATCGAGGCTTTGCCTCACTGAGGCTCGTCATTTTTTTTACCAGACATCGCACCTCTTGCCTTCCGGGCGCACCAACGCCGCATCGGCCTTGCAACTCCACGCTTTCTCAAAATCGGGGAGGTTCGAGAGCGGGCCGATGACGCGATACTTCGCGATCGGATGCGGATCGCCCTGCACCATCAGGCGCTGGGCTTCGGGGCGGATTTCGTCTCCGCGGAATTGTCCCCAGGCAATGAAGAACTGCTGCTCGGGCGTGAAGCCGTCGATGTCTGGCGGCCGCGGCTTGCCTTGGATCGATTTCTGGTACGCGAGATACGCGATTTTCGCTCCACCTAAATCGCCAATGCTTTCGCCCAGCACTAGCTTGCCGTTGTGGTGGATATCTTTCTCGATGTAGTAGTGATCGAACTGATCGACCACGCAGGCGGCGCGTGCTTGAAAATTCTTGAGGTCGGCCTCCGTCCACCAGTTTCGCAGGCGCCCAAGATAGTCGTACTGCGCTCCCTGGTCGTCGAAGCCGTGGGAGATTTCATGGCCGATGACGACTCCGATGGCGCCATAGTTGACCGCGTCGACGGCGTGCATATCGAACGCGGGTGGTTGCAAAATTCCCGCCGGAAAGACGATTTCATTCAGCAGCGGATTGTAATATGCATCGGAGGTGGGCGGCGTCATGCCCCAACGCCCCCGGTCAACGGTTTTTCCGATGGTGGCGCGATCGTCTTCCTCAACGAATTTTCTGCCGGCAATCACATCGTCGAAAAAGACATCGCGGCGAACCTCGACGTGGCTATAGTCTTTCCACTTGTCGGGATATCCAATCTTGGGATTGAACGTGGCGATCTTGGCCATCGCTTTTTCTTTGGTGTCGTCACTCATCCAGGGGCGGCTCAGGATGTCGTCACGCATCGCGGCAAGCAGATTGCGCACCATCTCCTGCATGCGGGCCTTGGCCTCGGGCGGGAAATACTTCTCCACATATTTTTGCCCCAGCGCCTCGCCCAGCAACTGATCGGTTGATTCGACGCAACGTTTCCACCGAGGCTTCATTTCAGTGGTGCCGCTCAGGTATTTGCCATTGAACGCAAAATCTTCCTCGACAAATGGCGCGGAGAGAGAACTCGCGGTCGAATTCAGCAGCTGCCACTCCAAATACACCTTCCAGTCCGCCAGCGGCGTCTGCTGCAGTTGCCGGTCAACTTCCTGCATGAACTTTGGCTGATCGACGTTCATGTCGACATCGGTGGGCAGTCCCTTGTGCTTAAAATAGCCGGCCCAATCGAAATGCGGAGCCAGGGCTTGCAGTTCAGCAAACGTGGTGTTGTGATCGGTAGCAGTCGGATCACGCAGGGCAACGTTGTCGAGCGATGCCTGGGCTAATCTCGTTTCCATGCCCATGATGGTCTGCGCGGCGGCAGCGGCGGACTTCTGGTCCGAACCGGCGAGCTTCAGCATGGCTGTAACGTGCTCCACATATTTTTGACGAGCCTCCTTGAACCGTGGCTCGGGCTTCAGATAGTAGTCGCGATCGGGCAGGCTGAGGCCGCTCGCACCTAGATCGGCCAGCACCCACGAAGGCTTGTGCGGATCCTGCTGGCTGCCCAGCGCGAAAGGAACTTCGACCAGAATGTCGTGCATCTCGGCCATCACCTGTTGCAGCGCCGCGATGTCGCGAGCCGTGTCAATCCTGGCGAACCACGGTTTGATCGGGTCCATGCCGCGGGCGTTGACGCGAGACTCGTCCATGCACGCTCCGTAGTAGTCGCCGATGATCTGTTCATTGCTGCCCTTCGGCGCGCTCTTGTCTGCCGAAGCGGCTTCCAGAATTTCGCGCAGCTTGTCTTTCGAGGATTCTCCCGCCGCCCAGCGCTTGCTCCATCGCGTCATCGATGCAGGAATCGGATTGTTCGCCCGCCATGTGCCGTTGGCAAATTCGTAGAAGTCGGTGCACGGCTCGGCCTTGCGATCGAGATCATTGAGGTCGATACCGTGGAGAGATGAAGTCTGGGACAGTGTGAAGGGTGCGCAGAAAAACAAAAGTACGAGCATAGCTCGCAGTGCGTATTGCCGAATGCGCATGAATTCTCTCCAGATTAGGGCGGATTGGCGGACAGCCATTGTAGATCAGGGCCGATGGAATGCGCTTGCAGCAGTACCGGAAGTGGGTGCTGGTTCACTTCTCGCAAAGAGCACGATATGGTTGAATGGCTGAATGGCCGGGGTATCCCCCTCCCCCCTCGAATCTTTAGAGTCATCGGGTTAGCACGAAATTCCCCGCAAAATCCGGCGGACAAAGAAGTTAGATATCAAAATCCGTGAAACAAAGGACTTAGACGCGGACGTCTTTTTCAACCAGACTCGCTCGACCTGCGCAATAATGTCGCGAATAAAATCCTCAGTCAAGGTTGCGCGTCACATGCGGGACTGTGGAAAAGAATCAGTGTCAGGTTTATTTGGCCGGATCCTTGCAAAAAGCGCAAGGATGGGCCATCCGTCCTGTCGGTGAGTGTAACGGGGATTTTGCAACAGCTATAGTTAGAATGGCCGCTTCAAACTAGTCGGGGGAACTCTTCGTGTGACCGTTGCGGATACTGCCCTACAAGGAAAGGAGAGAGACCGTGAGCGAACAATACTTAGCCGTATTCGCGCTACTATTGGCCGTGTGCTGCTCGGCGCAAGAGGCCCCGAAAATCTCTAGCGCCGAACAGGAAATTCGCGCTCTTGAAACACTCCGTCTGAAATCACCTACCAAAACAGAGGTCTGGTCCGGCAATGTGGCCAAAGACGCGCTCTTCCATTTAGGAAACGGTAGCGTCGCGAGCAAGCAGGACTTGCTTACACATATGCAGCATCAGGGGATGGAGGATTCGTTGGAAATGTCGGACACAATGTTCAGCCAGATTGGCGACGCAGCCATCTTTTCCTATGTGTTCAGGAGGGCCCACCATGACGATGGCCGCCCAAATACTCACCAGCACATTCGACGAACACTGGTTTACCAGCACACCGGCTCCGGCTGGCAAATGATTGCCTCCGCGGTGGCGATCATTCCTTACGCCGATTTGGAGGCGAGGCCGGTCGATCGGAAGATTCTCGAAACCTATTTAGGCGTCTGGACGGCTGCGCCTGCCTCCTCGACCGTCACGGTTACGATTGAAGGCGGCAAACTGATGGCGCAGGGATCAAAGGATACGGAGAAGTACGAATTCCAAGCGCTGTCCGACAGTACGTTCGTGATTCAAGGAGATCCCAAGCTAATCACGTTTGAGAAAGGACCGGAAGGCAAAGTAACCCGTATGCTGCTTCGCGATGTCGGTGGATCTGTTGATGTGTATGAGAGATCACTAACTGACAGAAAATAACGATGACGAAGCTGCTTTCCAGAATTCTGAGTGCTATGACGATGTTTCGCCAACTACTAAAGAACGTGATCTTTTCCGCGATGGATTGTCTGGCTTTCTTCCCCACCGTGAAACACCTGTCGCAATAGACGAACAGCCCCATAGACGACGAGGAAAAGCACAAACCCGAGAAAGAAGGCTATCCTGGCTCGAGCACGGCCAAGGTCTGGAGTCTGTCGCGTCCAAGCGTGGACGACGATAAGATGAATGGCTGAGGAGAGTCCCAGCGAAATCCAGAAGACGATGTTCCGCCATGACCGCACAATGAAGGCAAGCCCAACCGACGTAAGCGTCACAACTAACGCTGCTTCCTGCCAATCAGGGTTCAAATGATAGCGGCTGGGGAGTGCGAAATATGCGACCAGAATGATGGCCATCACTGCGAGGATTTCCAAAATATCACGCCACTTCAATTCCCATTTAAGGCCCAGCCCTTCCCAGCGTCGCCGCAAGTTCGCCTCTCTCCCCCCCGCGCGCCGCTCCCCCCACGTGGCGAATTTCTGATGTTCAACGCGGTCGGAGTCAGTGAGATTACGCCTACGCAGTTCCGAGTCTAAGGCGGCGGCAGCCTCTGGTACGAGAGAGTGTCGGGCAGATGCCAGATGCAATAGCTCGCCATCACTACGCCTTGAATATTCGGTAGCGAAATCAGCAAGCATCTTCGTTTCCCCAATTTACGCGAGCCACATCTTAGCCCAAAGATGAATCAGAAGCGATGCCGTTGTGAACAGGCCAATTCACTCAGAACCGCCTAAACCAAAGAGAGGATTTTTTTCGGATACCCAGCCGGCGAAAAGAATTAGTGTCAGGGTTATTTGGCGGGATCCTTGCAAGAAGCGCAAGGATGGGCGGGCCACCCGTCCTGTGGGTGAGTGTAACGGCGATATTCACCAGTCACTGTAGCTAGCCAAGGTTTGAAAGCAAGATCCAGATATCAGGGCTTGTCTGCAGGTGCGTACTTCAACTTTTCCAGCCACTCGACCACAATCGTCTGTAACGCAATGCGATGATCGGAGAACGTGTGGTCGGTCGGCACGGATTCTTGCTCGAGCGCGACCGTACCCTTCTGCCGCAGTGCCCCAGCAAGGGCTTCCATATCGGTATGGTTCTGATCGTCGGCCTCGACGAGCAATACCGGCTGGGCGCGAAGCGCATCCGCCCATTGCACATAATCCCAATCCTTGGCGTGGCGCTCAGCCTCAATAAAAAGGTCTGCCGCACTCGTTCCCTGTACGGGGTGCAGGTTGGTTTGCCAACGTTTCAAGCGCACCTCGCGTTCCTTGGGGTCAGCGTTGACCTTGCCGACATTCACCGCCGAGATCATTGCGACTGCCGTAATTCCCGGGTCGTGGGCGGCCTCGTATCCAGCCAAAAATCCACCCATACTGTGGCCAACTACCACCAACCTCTGCGGATCGCTGCGATACTTTGCCGCGATTGCCGGATCGCGCAAGAAGCGCACCGCCTCGGCCGTATCTTCGATGGCAGACGACTGCGAGAACGTGCCTGCCGTTCCCCACGTCCCACGATAGTGGAAGAGCAGCACGTTCCAACCTGCGCGCCGGATCGACTGCGCGAGATCGACGTTACTTTCATACCCTGGCAGCCCTTGCAGCAGTAGCACGGTCCCATGCAGTCCCGCCCCGCTGGCAAGATAATAGGTCGCGTCCATATCCACGCCGTGGCTCGGGAGCGTGATTCCCGCGATTCCGGGCGGAAATTTCGCGTCTACCGGCGGATCTGCAACCACAGCAGTTGTCATTGTCTGCGCTGACAGCGACTGCTCACCGAGACAGGCCAGCCCGAGCAGAGTTAGCACAACGACATTGTTCCTCATCTCCCATCTCCTCTTAAACGGTAGTCCAACGCCACTGCCTGCGGTTGAATGATTGTAAGTGGGAAGCGTCTCAGGGCTAAGATACGGGTCTCCTAGACCCTATTCTTGCATGACCGTCAGCCGCGTGAGTGTCGTTAACAGGCCATAGCGGTCAAAATTCCTCAAGCAATAAAAATCTCCCTAATTGGAGTGCGTCTGACCTTCCGGGACCAGCTCGACGAGATTTGTCCGCACTCGGTCTCCGACCTGCGCGCTCTTTAGCGTCGCCAGGAATTTCTTAGTGAAGTCCTGCTGCAAATGGA